>Ga0207700_10000491_pt1 | contig 23198 bp, 27 predicted proteins | sample LARL82metaG_FD_184348 | JGI IMG/M metagenome (GOLD analysis project Ga0207700, IMG submission 184348) | Corn, switchgrass and miscanthus rhizosphere microbial communities from Kellogg Biological Station, Michigan, USA - LAR L8-2 metaG... | ecosystem: Host-associated > Plants > Roots >...
ATGTACTTGGGGAAGCCTGTTATTGCAACATCTTATAGTGGAAATATGGACTTTATGAACGTCAATAACAGTTTTCTTGTAAAATATGACCTGGTAGAAACTAGAGAAGATTATGGAGCTTATAAAAAAGGAACTGTTTGGGCTGATCCATCTATAGAAAATGCTGCAGACCTTATGCAATTAGTCTATAATCAAAATGGTAAAGCATTACAAGTAGGACGAAGAGGTCAATCTGATATACATAAGAATTTTAGTCCTGAGGTAACAGGAAAGGAAATTTTTGATAGATTGGAAAGAATGAATTCTTTAACATCTAAGAGTTTAAAGTGATGCCATAACATACTTGAAATGACATTAGAGGAATAAATTTGAACAAAACAGTAACTGAGATATGGAATAGAAGATCCTTAATACTTACACTTGCGATCTCTGATCTAAAACTTAGATACAGAAATTCTATTTTTGGTTTTTTTTGGTCATTTTTAGAACCATTGTTAATGTTAACAGTTCTTTATCTGGTATTTACTGAAATCTTTCACAGTACGATTCAATACTATCCATTGTATCTTTTAATGGGTTTGATAATGTGGAACATGTTTGCCAGAGGGACTTCCATTGGAATGGAAAGTATTTTGAATAAGAGCGGGTTGATTACACAAACCTACCTGCCAAGAGAAGTAGTTGTTTTCAGTGGTGTTCTAACTTCATTCTTCATGATGCTTTTTGAACTAATTGTATTTTTCATATTCATGGGAGTTTTTGGCCTAATGCCGCCGGTTACCATTATCATGCTTCCTCTCATGGTCGTAATTTTATTTGTGCTAACTCTGGGATTTTCATTTGTCCTGTCATCGTTACTTGTTTATTATAGGGATTTACGATCAATCTGGAATGTAATTTTACAAGCTGCATTTTTTGCTGCTACTATTATTTATCAAATTACTATATTTCCAGAAAAAATTAGGCATATAATTTCATTAAATCCAATAGTTCCACTTTTGGACATATCCAGAAATGTTACTATCTACAACAAGTGGCCAGATGGAAGCGATCTTGCATACTTGATTTCTGTAACATTCATAATGTTATGTGTGGGTTATGTGATCTTTAAGATATTAGATAGGAGAATAGTCGAGGAATTATGACCAATGATATCTCAATAGATGTTCAAAACGTCTACAAAACTTTCAGAATATACCACGAAAAACGTAATTCTGTATATGAACAAATATCATCTACTTTCAATCGTAAAAAATATTTTGAAGATTTTCCCGTCTTGCAGGATATATCCTTCCAGATAAAGAAAGGAGAAATGTTTGGAATTATAGGATTGAATGGTAGTGGCAAAACTACACTTTTGAGACTTTTAGCTGGAATCATGAGACCAAATAGTGGGAAAATAGAAACGAGAGGAAAAGTGGTACCCATAATAGCATTAGGAACTGGCTTTTCTCCTGATTTGACTGCGCGAGATAATGTAATTCTTAATGGAATGATATTGGGATTTACAAAAAAAGATATTATCAAGAAAATAGATGTGATAATGGAATTTGCTGAACTTGAAAAATTTGTTGATACTAAACTAAAGAACTTTTCAACTGGAATGTATGCACGATTAGCATTTTCTATTGCCATGCAAGTAGATCCTGATATTCTAATTGTTGATGAGGTTCTATCTGTGGGAGATGTTCCTTTCCAAGAAAAAAGCTTTAATGCATTTATGTCTTTTAAGAAACGTGGTAAAACAATAGTATTTGTCACTCATGGACTAAGTCAAATAACACGACTATGTGATCGAGCAATATTTCTTCATCATGGTAGAATTCACTCTGCAGGTAAGTCTAATGAGGTGGTAAATAGTTTCTACAGGCTTCTAGAGAATAAGACGCAGACAGATACTGGGGAAATAATTTCAATTTCCAGAAGGTATGGTCCGCAGGGAATAATTGTAAATTCTTTTGACAATATGATCTATACAGCTAATCTATCTGGAGATTCTATTTCTGTAGTAAATGGGGAAACTAATAGTGTTATTAAAAATATTCAAGTTAGTGCATCACCACGAGATCTAATTGTAAATGAAAAAACAAATCAAATTTATGTTGCGAATAGGGACGCAAATTCCATATCTATCATTGATGGTAAATCTCATGAATTATCTTCTACAATTACTGTTGGAGAAAAACCTAGAGGAATCGCAATAAATGAAAATTTGAATTTGCTTTATGTATCTCATCGTGATTCTAATCATATATTTGTGATAGATGGTAATAAAAATAAAGTTGTAAATACAATACCTCTTCCTGGTAGTGCACTGGGTTTGGTAATAGATGATAGAACTAATCAAATTTTCACTACAATACCAAACCTCAATTCAGTGGCTGTAATAGATGGAAATCATAATAATGTAATAGGACGAATAATAGTTTCTGAATTTCCTATTGGAATTGTTATGGATAAAATTAATAACTTATTGTATGTAGCAAATAGAGATTCAGATTCAGTGGATGTTATAGATATTAAAACAATCAAAGTCATAAAACACATACAAGTTCAAAACAATCCGTTTGGAATTACTATAAACCCAAAAACGCAGACAATATATGTTAATAATTCAGGTTCTAACTCTGTTTCTATTATAGATGGATCTACTCAAAAATTACTTTCTAGTGTACACGTAGGAAATTTGCCTCTGGGAATATTTTGCAATCCACTTACTAATATGATATACACTGTTAACGAATCAGATGATTCAATCACAGTGATTGATGGAAAACATCACAAAGTAATATCTACAATTAATCTGCATTCTGATATTGTTACAAATTAGTTTTTCCGCCTATATTGGAAAATTATTAGGTATAGAGCTGATCTTTTTCTAGTTGAATGTGTTACATCCATCTATGATTAAGAAACGAAATATATCTGAACAAATGTTATCTGATTTTTAAATATGATGTGTAAACTCTTTATTGCAAATATTTTAAATGATTGTATATGAATTTAAAAAATGATTCTCTAGACAAACATGATGATTGGTACAAAAAAGCAGTAGGAGGTTTATGGCAAGAAATTGGTAAACTACAATATGACTTTATGATAAAACAGGGTTTAATGCCAGAGCATTTTTTTCTCGATGTTGGCTGTGGAAGCTTAAGAGGAGGTATACATTTTATTAATTATCTACAACCTGGGCATTATTTTGGAATAGATAAAAATATAGATCTTTTGAATGCTGGCAAGAATATAGAACTAATAAAAAATAATTTATTTCAAAAAAATCCACACCTTCTACATGTAGAAAACTTTGACTTCTCGATTATACATCACTCATTTCATTATGCTCTAGCTCAATCTGTTTTCACTCATCTAGATGTATCAGATATAGCTAAATGTATACAAAATATTGAAAAAATTCTTGTACAAGGTGGTAAATTTTATGCCACATTTTTTGAAAATAAAAGTGATGTACAATCAATTGAACATTTATCTCTGGATGGAATTCACTTCTCAACTTTTTATGATAAAGATCCTTATCATTATAATTTTGAAACTTTCACGAAACTCTGTAAAGAAACCAAATTATCTGTCATGTATTTGGGAGATTGGTCTCACCCAAGAAATCAACAAATGATGGTATTTATAAAAAATTGATCATTACATTCATTATTTATAATTTTTATTCCATTATGAATTGATATTTTGAACATCTTGTTTTAAATAGTTGGCAATTATTTCTAATTTGAAAATTAATTGAAAAAAATCTTAATTTTTGGTATAAGTGGATTGACAGGATTTAAGATTGCAAAGATGGTCGCTTCAAAATATGAAATCTATGGAACCTATAATTTTAGACCTGTTAACATTGAAAACTGTTTTTCATCTAAAATAGACATATCTGATGAAGATCAAGTATCACAGATATTTTTAGAGTTAAAGCCTGACATTGTTATAAATGCCACAGCGCTGCATAATGTAGATTATTGTCAAAATAATCAAAATGAGGCTGACATAATCAATACCAAAGCTATAAAACTTGTCCATGAAAATTCTGAGAAATTTGGTACAAAATTTGTTCATATTTCAACAGACTATGTATTTGATGGAACAACAAACACTCCATATGATGAAACTGATGATACTAACCCACTCAGCTATTATGGAAAGACAAAATTAGCCGGTGAAAAAATACTGGAGAACACAAAACATCTGATCCTCAGACCTAGTGTGGTATATGGCTGGACTCCTCTTGAACTGGCTGGGATAACATCAAGTTCTGGCAAGCCAATGAACTTTGCCTTGTGGGCTTTGACAAAGCTATCTAAAAGAGAACCTCTCAAGATAGTAACAGAACAGTTTGCATCAGCTACTCTTGCAGATTCTCTTGCAGAATCTATACTAAAAATGGTAGAATCTGATAAATCTGGATTGTATCACGTTTCAGGATTGTCGTGTGAAAGTAGGTATGATTTCACAATAAAGTTGGCAGAAAAATTTGGTCATGATATCTCTCTTATCTCTCCTATCACATCTGAATCGTTTATACAAAAAGCAAAAAGACCATCTTATTCTTGTCTTAACTGTGCAAAAGCAATCAAAGATTTTGGCCTGAATCTTTTAACAACTGATGAATCTTTGGATATGATGAAAAAGCAAGTAGAAAAAGAAGCGCCTCATCTTCTGGGAAAATAAATGTGTCAAACTTAAGCATTATCTATGAGTCATATCCACATTGCATGAAACCTATTTATCCAATTTAGAAGAGACTACATTATGTCATTTACATTCAAAAAACTTAGCATTTCTGAAGTGATACTCATAGAAGCTAAAGACTTTGCTGACAAGCGAGGATTCTTCATGGAATGTTTCAAAGAATCTGTTTTTAGAGAAAATGGAATTAATACAAGATTTGTACAAGACAATTATTCGCATTCTGTAATGGGAGTCCTGAGAGGATTACATTACCAAATAAATCCGAAAGCCCAGGCAAAGTTAGTGATGGCAATAAGAGGAGAGATATTTGATGTTGCAGTAGATGTACGCAAAAGTTCACCAACATACGGAAAATGGGTGGGAGAGATAATCTCCGAAAAAAATCATAGACTGCTTTATGTCCCAGAAGGCTTTGCGCATGGATTTTGTGTGCTAAGTAATGAGGCTGATGTCATCTACAAGGTAAATTCCGAATATTCACCAGAACATGAGAGGGGAATACTCTGGAACGATCCTGAAATATCTATAAAATGGCCAACAGAAAAACCAATCATGATAGAAAAGGATCTACAACTGCCTGTTTTAAAAGATGCAGACAATAATTTTGAATACGGCAAAAAACCACATTAGGGTTAAATAACAAATTTGGATTCAAAAAATACATGCAAGCTCTAGTTACAGGTGGAGGCGGTTATATTGGCTCTATACTTGTACCACGATTACTCAAAGAAGGATACAAAGTCAAGGTTTTAGACAGATTCTTTTTTGGCAAAGATACACTTGCATCAGTTTCAAAGAATCCAAATCTTACTTTAATTCAAGATGATACACGTTGGTTTGATAAAAAAATTCTAAAAAATGTAGATGTTGTCATGGATCTGGCAGCATTATCAAATGATCCCAGTGGAGACTTGGATCCGCAAAAGACACTTGACATCAATTACAAGGGAAGGGCAAGGGTTGCAAAGCTAAGCAAAGAAGCAGGAGTAAAAAGATACATCCTGGCATCAAGCTGCAGCATATACGGCTTCAGAGACGGATTACTTGATGAAAATTCTCCAATCAATCCACTTACCACCTATGCAAAGGCAAACAGACTGGCAGAGATTACAGCAAAAAAACTAGCTAGCGATAAATTTACAGTCACACTATTACGATTTGCAACAGTCTTTGGTTATTCCCCAAGAATGAGATTTGACCTGGCAGTAAACGGAATGGTACTTGGCTTTTTCAAGAACAAGCAGATCCCAATAATGAGAGACGGAACACAGTGGAGACCGTTTATCCACGTAAAAGATGTAGCAGAAGCATATGTCAAGGTAATCAAGAGTCCAAAGGACAAGATAAACGGAGAGCTATTCAATGTAGGATCTGATGATCAAAACTACCAAATTCTTCCATTAGCAAAAGAGGTGGCAGATTCAATCCACATTCCATTCAAAAAGAACTGGTATGGCGATCCAGATACAAGGTCATACAAGATTAGTTTCAAAAAAATTAAAGACACTATAGGATATACTACAAAATATACCGTATCAGATGGAGCAAAGGAAATCTATTCCAATCTACAAAAAGGAGTACTGACTGACTCTCTTAAAACAAAGACAGTTGAGTGGTACAAACACCTGTTGGAATCAAAGAAACTGTCTGATTCAGTTGTGATACAAAACAAGGTATTGTAGGTATCAAGATTTTTAGAGACCGCCTTCCTGTATCAATCAAATGAAAGGAATCATCTTACACGGTGGTCACGGTACAAGGCTAAGACCGCTCACACATGCAGGACCTAAACAGCTCTTGCCAATTGCAAACAAGCCCATGTCACAGTATGCACTTGAAGATCTAAAAGATGCAGGCATCACTGATATAGGCGTAATCATTGGAGACGTTTATCCTGAGAAAGTCAGGGAATTCTACGGAGACGGTTCTAAATTTGGAGTAAAAATAATATACATTCCGCAGGACAAACCAAAAGGAATATCTCATGCAATAAAACTCTGCCAGGATTTTATAGGAAATGACAGGTTTGTAGTATATCTTGGAGATAACATTCTAAGAAAAGGACTAGTAGATTATACAAAAAAATTCCAAACTTCCAAAGCTGATGCGATGATTTTGTTATGCAAGGTAGATGACCCATCAAGATTTGGAATTGCAGAGCTTGACGGAGACAGGATAAAAAAAATAATGGAAAAGCCAAAAAACCCGCCGTCTGACCTCGCAGTAATTGGTGTCTATTTTCTCACCCCAAAAATATTTGGCATAATAGACAAACTAAAACCATCATGGAGAGGAGAACTGGAAATTACTGAAGCGTTGCAGCTCTTGATGGAAGGTGGTAACATCATACAATATGATACAGTTACTGGCTGGTGGAAGGATACCGGCACACCCGAAGATATACTACATGCAAACCAGCTAGTACTTGATTCAATAGGAACTCCGCAACAGTTTGTCATCAATAACAATGCCGAGGTCCAGGGAAACATCGTACTGGGAAAAAATAGCACAATATCTAGAGACTCTTTTGTCACAGGCCCTGCAATAATAGGTGAGAATTGTCATATCGGTCCTGCAGCAAGAATAGGACCGTACGTATCAATTGGAGACAACTGTGCCCTCAAACAGTGTGACATTGAAAATTCTATAATCATGGCAGATTGCAATATAGACGCCAAGATTACAATTGCAGACAGCATAATTGCACATGCTGCACAGATATCAAACCATCACCTAAAGAAACACCAATTTCTACTGGGTGAGAGATCTCAGGTAAGGCTGTGATTTGTCAGACAAAGCAATAGCAATCTGGCTTACAGGAATTCCAGCTTCTGGCAAGAGTACCATATCCATCCTACTCAAGGATTATCTCCAGAAAAAAAACATACCTGTAATAATACTGGATGGTGACGAAATAAGAAAAACAGTATCAAAGGACCTTGGATTTTCACCACAAGACAGAAAGGAGCACAACAGGAGGGTAATTGAGATTGCAAAGTTGTTAGTAAAAAACAACTTTACAGCTATCATCCCACTGATATCTCCATACAAAGAAACAAGAAAACTTGCAAGAAATGAAATTCCAAACTTTGTCGAAGTCTATGTAAAAGCATCCCTGGATGCATGCATCAAACGAGACCCAAAGGGATTGTACCAAAAGGCAAAAAATGGCGAGATTACAAACCTTACAGGATTACAATCACCATATGAAGAACCAGAAAACCCAGAAGTCATAGTGGATACAGAAAAAAATTCACCACAACAGTGTCTTGATATGATTACATCAAAGCTACAACAACTTGGATACCTGAAATAAAATCACCAGTCAAACTGGTACGCATCATAGGCATGTAAGTTAGTCTTTGACCACTTTACATTAGTTTTGTTCCCAGAATAACTTACAGCAGGCGAAGGAGAAGCATGAATCTTGTATCCCGTTTCAGTATCAACCTTCAAGACTCTAGTCTTCAGTTCAATTCCCTTTGGGGATACAAACGTATACACAAATTTCTTACAGTCTGACGCAAACCTGTAAAAGAATGTGCGCTCTGGCTCCTCCCAGTCATATTCTAATATCAATATCTTTTTCTGCTTTGGTTTCAAAGGACGATTCAATTTCACATTAAACTCCTTGTGGTATGGCTTGTTCACGTTCAGGCTTTGTATCTCTAGTTTATTGCCTCTCTCATCTCGTACAGTGACATTCATGTCTGCAAACTCTTTTGGAGTATCTCCATCAAGATAGTAAAACACCTGCTCCTTTGGCTCTTTGGCTATGTTTACAACATTCCAGGTCCAGGTGTGATGGGTAAGCATTGTCTTTGCATTGACAACCTCCAAGTCTATCTCAATTTTGTTAAAAAGAAAATTGTTTACTGTCTTTATCTCTCTTTCTTGATTGCTCTTGGGAACTTTGGACTTTTTAGGTGCAACCTTGTTTCCAAAACCATCACCATAGATATTATACAAATTCAATTGCTCGCCGTGTTTTATGGAATAATCCCCAATTGGATGCATGATAAACTTGTACTCTGGCGACAATTTCCTAATATCATCGGCAATTCTAGATGATGCCAAGATCTGCATGTCTCCAGCCAAGTCCATCACTCGCCTTGTAACAATAATCCCAGGACCCCAGACATTTGCGTGTCCTGTTATATCTTTAATAAAATAAACAGGTCCCATGTCGATTCCAATCCGAATCAAGAGCTTCTCCTTTCCCCTCCTCTGTAGATTGTACTTGTTCAGTGCCTTGTGTACTTCAATTGCAAGCTTCAACGGTTTTTCAGGACTGTCTGAAAATCCAATTGCCATGCCGTCCCCAGTTGATAATAATACGGTAGAATCCTTGTCTCTATTTTTAAAAGTCTCAACCCTTGCAACTATCTCATTAATTGCAACAACCTTTCGAACCTGGTCCTTTGTTGGAACGGTGGGATTGGAACCTGCCACAATATCGCAAAAGAACCAGTGATACGTACGGGTTAACGTCTTGACATCCCCAAAGTTCTCAAAGTCATCTCCCTGCAGGACCTGTAATACATGAGACACAAATTCACCAGGACATGATTTTAAAATCTGAAAGCTGTTCATCGTATGCTTAAACGGCGCCTTGACACGTGACTTTTTAATCTGCTGTAAAATCCAGTCCTTTCCCCTATGGGTCTCATCTAGCAACCCAAGAATTTCAGCAATCTCTGAAATCTTGCCAGATTCTTCCTTTCTAGAATGCAATAGAACAATCTACTAGAAAGATGTATTTTAAGAGAAAGTTTGAGACATTGTACCATTAAACATATTCATCATCATGGAAGACCCTTTTCATGATATCCATGAGTTTGTCCTTTTGCGTAAATTCCAGGCTTACTTCTAGTCCATATTTTGTTTGCTTTGAATGCAACAAGCCTGACTTGATCATCTGCTTTCCCACTTTGTCGACTCTTTTGAGACCCTTTTTACCAAGGTCTCTTTGATTGAAGCCCTTTTTGAGATTCTCAAATGAGGTATGGCTCTCTCCCCAATTTCCTCGTCTGTAGAGTTTGTGTATAATGCGCGCCATAATTTCCTCGTCAGAGAAGTCCATTTATAGTACCTTTGAACGGTATAAAATAAATACTTTCAATCTCAATATTATATCATTACATGACAAATTCGTTATTTATCCAGTATTTGGGAGATTCAGCACAACTTAGGATAATTGATTTTTTTCTAGATAATGGAAGCGACTATTCAAAGAAAGAGATAGTTGAAAATGTCGGAATCTCTAAAACTACATTCTATAAGGTTTGGCCAATGTTGGAAAAATTTGAAATATTCACTCCCACAAGAAAATTTGGAAACGTCCAGCTCTATTCTTTGAACAAAAAAAGTATCATCGTCAAACAATTCTTGTCACTTGATTCAGCACTAAGTAGACAGGCAATGTCAAAAATGACAAGATCCAAAGGCAAAAAAACAGAGCTAGAGATAGACAATCCAGTGTGAGTCTAGGAAATGTGATATTTCATGAAATGATTTGACCATGGAATAAACAAAGAATTAGATCTGCAGATCATGTAACGAGTACATCACTTGACAAGATTATCAGACAGGTCATCAGAGTTGTACGGTGATACGCCCAACATTCTCAACATGCCTTGGATTTTTTCTCTTCTCTCTCTGAGTGCAGCTCTTCGACTAATGCCTCTCCTGAAACATGTTGCATAGAACGTGTCTCTGTATTCATCCTCAAGTACTTTTGTGTATCTTGTACCAGGATCAATCTTGTAACTACGACGCGGCAAGACTGCGCTAATATCCGTTGTAAAAATTGATGCAATGTCTCGTTCCAGAACGCGCTTGCTTATACTGTATCCCAATGACTTGAGTTTTGCCAAAATCAACTCCTTTCTTATTGGAATCCCGCCATGGTTTAACATCTCTTGAATTATCTTGGCCACAAGTGTTCTTCGTTGTTTGATATCGCTCTGGGAGTTTCTGTTTCCCCTGCTGCGGATTTTTCCATTCATCAAAATTCTCCTGACTCCAAGTCATCTTCGCCGTCATCGTCGTTCCACACGTAATTATCCCAGAATTTCTCCTTTTCCTCGACCGCCTCGTTGCGTTCCATCCTGTTCTTTTGCTTCTCTGAAAGATCGCCCCTCTTTCTCATGTACCTGATCATTTCCTTGTGCATCTTCTCGCCTTTTATGATTCCAAACCACCAGTTGGAATTCAGCTTTCTGCCAACCACGTGAAGTGGCATTTCGAGCTTGTATTGTTTACCGTAACCTTGTCTGCCCCTGGAGCTAATCTGAGACGTAACTACTCCAATGTCTTCCATCTCTCTTAGAATCTCAGATACTCTCCGATAGGACAGCGGTTGTGCCCCATCAACCCAGACTTTTTTGTACTGCTGCACAATGACTGAGGTATAATGCCATTCTTGCTTGCTCAAAAAAGTAATCCTTGCAATCGCTGCGAGCACCCGTTTGAAGTTGTAAGACGAGTCAGTCAAGACATTCTCGATTCGGTCTTTTTGAAGCTCACGCGACGCCTGGTCCACGTAGGCAACACTTAGAGGCTTGTGTGCAGCACTTGCAGCCTCTGCTGCAACACGCAAAAGATCAATTGCTCTTCTTGCATCTCCATGATCCTGCGATGCAATCTTTGCACATTGCTCAAGTATTACATCATCGATTTTACAGATGAATGCTTTCTGCGCCCTCTCTTCAAGTATTGTCTTGACGTTTCCATAATGATATGGCGCAAAAAATATTTCAGATGTACCGATTCTGGACTTGACCCTGTCATCCAAGTCATAGCCAGAAAGAACATTATTTGAAATTCCAATTGCACAAAAATAAAATCCCTTTTGGGACAGGTCTTTTTCAAGCTCCATCAGTTGATACATGAAATCAGAAGGCCTTCCACGTGGGTCTCCAAATATCACATCAAACTCATCCAACACAAGAACAAACAATTTCTTTTTGTTTTTTTCCAGCCTGATGCTAATTGAATCCTGCATCTTTTCAAATGGAATTTTGTTACCGCTTGAACCCTTCATAGGATCTACTCCGAGACTTGCCAAAACAAGATTCGTTGCGCCAAATACCGTACGTGTCCTTCGAAGATTGACAAACTCGTGTTCGGCCTCGTCAAATTCTTTGCATACGTGTTTTACTATGGTTGTTTTCCCAGAGCCACTCCTGCCATATACCGAAATAAACGGAACGACGTGCCCGTAGCGATACCCAAGTAAAAACCTAACAATTTTTTCTGTTTGTTCCTCCCTGCCGAGGATCTTTGTGGGAAAAGAAAGTGAATCAAGTGCTCGCTTGTTTGCAAAGATGAGGTTTTCGCGCTCGACTTTTGATACAATGTCTGCAATGGTTATAGTTACAGGGGGGCCTTCGGGGCTGGCGTTGAACATGTAATTATCTTCCACTAGAAACACGCACATCAAATACTTCAGCGTCAACTAAAATTTGCAATTCAGCTCCAAAAATACCACAAATTTTTCAAGAAAAATGGCAAAAAAACCATTTAATTATTTAAATCAACCATACCACAACAGGGCGGATAATTGCCCAATTTTTTTGTGACATTTCTTCCGGTTATTCTGGAATAATGGAAAAACAGACAAAAACTTTTCCGTGTATGGGGTGAGAGTTTACTCAAATCGAGATTAATGCCCTAGATGCGCTTACAACGCACGAAAAAGGATTGAGAGCATCAACCCCTTGAGGCATATCTCCTGGCTTTATTCAAATAATCTACAATGTCGTGCTCTTTGGCCAATTTATTCAAGTATACATTATCAATAGAATCTGAGAATATTCCAAGTAATGCAATGCTTTGCTCCATATCCCTCTGGGGATTGCTCTTCCAGAACTTGGCAGAGTACAGCCTGTTTTGAATCAAATCCTCTGGCGCTGCCACTTTTAACTCGTAATTTTTCACCCTGAATTTCTTTAATCTGCTGGAATCTCCACTGTAAGACTTGTCTATTACTTGGACTATTATGTTTAGATCGCTGTTGAACCACAACCGATTTCCTTGTTTTCCAAACCCAAATTTATTGAGCAATTTTTCAGTTATTGTCTTGTTGTCCACCACTAGATCAATGTCTGAAGTAGCAAAGTTTCCTGCTGTATACAGATCTATTGCCTCTCCGCCCACCAGTATGGCGTCTACACTATTTTCTTTTAGCTTTGATGTGAGAACCCCTAAAAAGAGTATCCTTCTTCGAAACAGATCCCGCTCTTCCTTGATCTCCTTGTATTCTGGGGATGTCTTGAATCTAGTACGTGTATTCTCTACCAATCTTATGCATCCCTATTCATTTAGAATAAACACATTGCCTTTTTGTTCAAATAATTTACCAAATGATACCTTCGATGATATCACAAGTGCAGCGAGCTCTCCTGGTGTTCTTTTAGACAAGAGTTTGTCAATATTTTGGGTTTTGACCTTATCTCGGATTTTTGATTCATTTGATTTATCATATCTTGTAATCTTTGCCATTCGCTTGGCTTGCATCTTGGGAGACAGCCAGTCTTCTAGATCGTCTGGCTCTTTTTGTTTTAATGAACGCATAAATTTAGCAGCAGCTCTTCCAGGTCCGCTTGAAAGTCTGTAAAATGTCCGGTTACGTTGTCTTGTTTCAGATTTGACAATTCCAAACTCCAAAAATTCATTTAAACAGCGGTATGTGGCAGCAGGGTCTAGTCCTCTGGTTATGGCAATCTGGTGTGCTGTAATGGATTGCTTGGCCTCTGCTAATGTTTCCAGTATGGTGAATCTAGTACTTCCTCCAAACAGCATCTCTACTTTCATTTTTCAGATTGATATGGCATCTGCTCCAATATAAGGACTTAGATTTAAAATCTAAGTATACTTGTCTTAGAAACAGCTAATGTATTTAGGATATCTACAAGTCAAACTAGTTTCTCTAGTTACCTGACAACATTAACAACTGGTTTTCTGTTTATCCATCGCAGTGATAGATACCAAAATGCCATGATGGAGACAAGAAAGATCAAGTATCCAGAATACATGTGATATGTCTCCAGGGTGTCATACCCGTAATGATACCCTACAATTCCAAGCAACGGCACCCTCATCATGGATACAAGGTACGTGCCAACTCCACCGCAGACAAAGCATACTGCAAGCTTTTGCACCGACGCTTTACGTCCCTGGTCAGCTAGCATCAAGACAAATGCAGCAAGAAAGAGTATAGTAGTATCTGCTCCACTACACGCATTTAGTACATCAAATGACTGGACTTTTGAATCTCCTAGAAATATTATTTCATTGCCAGCGCTTGACACATGATATCCGGCGGTATCAAGAATGTATACTGAAAATTTTACCGTAATACCAGCAAGAAAACTACCATACGACGAATTTACTATATCATCATGCAGACCCGTATCCCATGCCATCCATGTCATGAATACTGCAAAGGACAGGAATAGCACCAGACCACGAAATCTGGTGTAAAAATTTGTGCCAGAAAAGCTCAGGTAAAATCCTAAAATAAATAACGCAATGCCGATGGGCGGAAGAAAAAGCATCTTGCCACCCTCTGACTGGTAAAGAAAATACAATACAAATGCAGATGCCATTAGCAGCACTCCTGATACCATCTTTGAAGAGAGGCGCGACTTTACTGAATAGACCATGTTTTTCTGATTGTGTCTAGTTCTAATAATATTTTGTCAGGTCATCTAGTATCTGGCTTGATTTATTCATTGAAAAATCATTGATTTTCAACAGTCTGTAGTCTCTTATCTGCATATTGTACAACTTGGCACAAAAAATCAAATCATAAAATATTGTAAATCATCTGAACTTGTTGGGGATACAACAAACCATCCCTATTGTAATTGCAACAATGAGTGTATTCTACTTTATGATGCGCCGAAAGTTTAGCTTGAAGATCTAGGAACCAATTCTATCTTACAGGACCTGTGCCTGTCAACATATGAAAAAATCTACAAGCATCTGTTTTTTCATTTAAGGCTTACGTGGGATTCCATACTGAACCTTAATACCAAAATATGTACAAATGTTATAGATGCAAAAGCTAGTGGCCCTATTACTATTTGCAGTACTTGCAGGTTCTGTTGCAATTCCTAACGTATTCTCAGATGAAGAACAAAATAACAATCAAAGTAATACACAAGAAAATGAAAATGACGATCATGGAAATCAAAACAAGACCAAAGCAAATGATGATAACGATATTGACAAGGACAACAAAACCAAGGTACACTTTGGATTCTCTAACGCAACAAGCTTTACTGTAACACTACCAAACGGAACCAAGCTGACATTTGGTTTCTCAAATGGAACAAACCCAGGTCAGCAGATATCTGATTTCATACACAAGATACGTGATGCATTCAAACAACAAGAGACCCAGGCAAAGCAGCTAATCAAGGACTGCCGAGAAAAGGCAAAGGATGCAACAAACCCAGCTGACAAGAAAGCTATCATGGACCAATGCAAGATAGAACTAAAACAAATAAACCAGCAATTCAAGGGAGAGCACAAGCAACTACAGCTTGATTTCAAGCAGTTCAGAGAAACCGTAATTGGAAACAACCAGGAAAACCATGAAAAACCAAAGGACAATGACACCAAGATCAAAAATACTGCTCTTGTAATACCTCCACATGGATTGGAAAAACCACATGGTAAAAACACCACCCAGAATACCACACCGCCAAACCAACATGGAATGGATGAAAAACAAAAACACGGAAAGCAAAATGAAAATCAAAAACGTGGCAAAGACGACTAGGCACAACACCTAATTCTGACAGGTATCTGAAACCAAATAATTGAAGTCAGACATTACTATAATCGGAGCGGGAATACTTGGTGTATCCCTTGGATACTTTCTTTCTCAAATAACACCTAGAAAGATATTGGTACTAGACCAGGCACCTCAGGTAGGATTTCACACTAGTTCAAGAAATACAGGCAAGGTTCACGCACCATTTCTCTACGACCCTGAAAAAAAGAAGGTATTTGCAAAAGCTGCTAAAGCAGGATTTGAGATGTGGGAGACCTATTCCAAGCAAAAAAACCTGCCATTCAAAAAAGATGGAGTGCTCGAAGTGGCACTTGATGAACAAGGAATCAAGAGACTGGAAAAGTACATGTCATGGGGAGAACAAAACGGACTGGAAAAAGACGATATCATTTTGCTTGATGGAACCGATGTAAAAAAACAAGAACCCGAAGTATCATGCCAAAAGGCAATCTATTGTAAAAAGGATGCATCTGTTGACTATGGTATATTGACAAAAAATATCATGGAAGACGCAAAACAAAGTGGCGCAACTTTTCTTTTAGATACAAGAGCAGAATCAATCGTAGACAAGAAAGACTTTCTTGAAATAAAAACAAACAACGATGTTATCCAAACCAATTTCCTGATAAACGCAGCAGGCGGCATGTCAATCGATCTAGCACACCAGATGAATGTAAGACAAGATCTTACAGACATTCATTTTCGTGGCGAGTACTGGCAGGCAGAACACGAGTACCAAAATCTTACAAAGACTAGCGTATATTCCGTACCAAAACATCCCGAGTATCCATTCTTAGACCCACATTGGATTGTACGCTCTGATGGAAGATGCGAGATTGGACCAAATGCCGTTCCAGTATTCAGCCCATATGGGTATACCATATCAGAAAACTTGAGACAGATGCCATCAAAGGTACTAGAAATGCTCTCATCTGGTGCAAAAAAGATGTTATTTGATTCCCAGTTTCTCTCGCTTGCCTCTGGAGAAATCTTGTCATCATTATCCAAGAATATCATGATAAACCGAGTAAAAGAATTTCTCCCAAGGGTAGACCCAAAAAAATTCAAGAAAAGGGGAACTGCAGGAATCAGGGCATCAGTAATTGACAAGGACGGCAAGTTTGTCCCAGATGCAGTGATAACACAAGGGGAGAAATCATTTCATATACTAAATTACAACTCGCCTGGAGCAACAGGAGCATTGCCATTTGCTGTATACATCATATCGCAAATGCAAAAAAAGGGTTTGGTAAAGATAGAGCATGACAAGTGCGGCCCATGGAGTTTTGGTGCCATATCTGAATTGTTTGTGTCATAGATGTGAACAAATTTCTAGCAACTAGATTTGGGATGTAATGCACAAATTTGCTTGGATGCCTGTTTTTGCTTAAATTCTGACTAATGCTTTTTATTTTATACTGTGATTCTCTACATTGTGCCAATGAAACAAAATAGAATCAAACAGGATGATAAATTAAGCAAAGCCGTTATAAAAAATATTGAAGAAGGCATTGCTGACATTAAGGCAGGGCGTGTGTATACATCAGAACAAGTAAAAAAGAAGTTAGGGCTACCGTAGATACTTGAAACGTAAATAATGCATCAAATCTTGTGGTAAAATATCTATAATCTTACTGCTTTATTCCAACTTTTCTTTGCTTTTGAGCTTGCATAGATCCAGACAATTGAACCATCATTGTCGTCAACCATAATCTTGTTTGATCTTTCCAGGTATTTCAAAATAACATTGAGTACTGGAGGCCTCATGGTGACATCTAACTTTTTTACCAACTGTGTTTTAGAATCAAACTCTTTGTGTTTTTCAAACAACTGTTCAACTTTTAGGATGTTCTTCAAGGTGGGATTATACTTTTGAATATCATGCAATATGTCTTTCAAACCAACACCGTGATCTTCCAAAAGGCCCTTTGATGTCATATGGTTTGGTTTACACCATTCTGGTATTTATATGCATGTACATATATGTACTAATAGCCAAACCTTTTGTTATATTTTGCATGATCAAACAACTCCATCAAGAGTGCCTTCTTTTCTCCATGTATGACCAATATGCCATAAATCAAGCGCCAATATCCCGGCAAATCAACTTTGAAGACTGCGTTGACATCATGTTTTTTAATATAATATTGCGGTATCTGTTTTTGTTTCATGCGTATCCCTACTAATTTATCATGTTTTAGATTGTTGATAACATCACGTACTGCGTTATAACGTAAAGGATCTTTTTTGATATGGTTAAACGCAGGAATAAAATCAACAGGGTCTCCGGACACTTCCAATGTTATCATGTGATAACTATCTTGCGTGAATTAAAACTTGAATGATACAAAGATCACTACGTGACAGCTAGAAACTAAGTTATGATTCTTTAATTTGAAATTTCTATGACAAGTTTTCTGTCTTTCTTTGCGCGCTCTTCTAAGGATTCTAAAACTAGTTCAATTGCCTCAGTCATGTTTGCTTTTAATTCCTCAATTGTGTTCCCCTCGCTTATTGCACCTGGGAGCTCCATGCATTGACCTGTGTATCCTCCTTCAGGGGCCTCTTCTATTCTGATAGTGAATTTTCGTCCTTCCATGGTATCATAAAATACTCTCTCTTGTATATATTTGAGCTTGAAACACTGCCTTTCAAAAATCTGATCTAGTACGTTGAAAAGATATCGGAGATACTAGAATCATAAATACCGCTAACAATCAAAGCTTGATCACATTTGAAAGTAATTCTGATGATATTTGCACTTGTTCTGGTAGCTACACCTGGTATCGTATTTGCCCAGAGTCCACAAATCACATTACTTACAGACAAACAGTCCTATGTTACAGGCGATACGATAACCATATCCGGAACAATATCCTCACTTGGTACATCAAACAGCGCAGTCCTACAAGTATTCAATCCGTTTAATGTACTGGCACAGATTGGAACAATCAACATTGCACCCGATGGAACATTCTCAAAGACAATCAAGGCAGCAGGGGAATCTTGGGCAAATGACGGCTCGTATCAAATCAAGGTTCTTTACGTATCAACACCAATACTTGCAACAGCAACTGCAAATGTAAGCTTCAAGGCACAGTCCACTCCAGTACCGTCTCAAACTACACAACCATCTCAACCCAGTACACAGTCTCCTTCCACATCTCAACCTCCTGCACAAAGTGTACAAAACCCACCACAGACTCCAGATGACCAGAGCTCAATTCAAGAACAAATAAAACAGAGAATCGCACTTGCAAACAAGCTAAAGCAGCAGATTGAGAATACTGCCACAACACAGATTCCATTCTGGGTAAAGGATACTGCACAAAAATGGCATGATGGTACGGTAGACAACACTGGGTTTAGCAAAGACATCCAATACCTAATAGCAAGCGGACTGGTAAAGATATCAGGACAGGTCACGCCAACCACTACATTTGAGTATATCCCGTCATGGCAAAAAAAAGTTGCAGACTGGTGGTCGCAGGGACTAATATCTGATTATGATTATGTAAATTCAATCCAGTATCTTCTTGACAAAAAAGTAATCAAGTAATTTTTTTGCAAAATCATTTCAAAACACAAAGCCAAGTTTATTTAGTATCTGATAGATTTCTAGTCTAGTGAAATTACTGCTTGGTGTTATTATGGTATCTGTCCTGATGCTATCATTTTCAAATTCATATGCACAGACTCCGCAAAATAATATCGCAATCCATGTACAGATCAAAGTGGAAAACTCTGACGGTGCACTGGTTTCATATCTAGAAACCGACAAGGTGATAATTATCCACTATGCAGACCTAAACGCATTATTGGATACCAACGCACCAGTATTGCACAAAAAAATAGTAATGCTTGGAGATCAAAAATATGAATTAATCCAGGCAACTGATGTGCTGGTACACTCGTCTCCTACTATAGTATCGGAGAATTTCATCTCTGCAAATAGTGGTACATCTCAAGAAATATTGGCACTTGCAGACCATGACGGCTATCCAGTTGTAAAAGGTGATAAAGTCACTACTTACTGGTCGATACTTCGACCTGCTTCCTGATTCTATTTGATAATAACACTCCTACTCCTATTGCAAAGAATACCGTGAGTGAGACAAACCTGTATGGCTGGTTTGTCTGGTTTGTTATTGCAACCAGGAATGGCGATGTAAGCAACACCCCCAGTATCATTATCAAAATCGAATCAGCATGCAATATTCCCCTACGTGAGGCAAAGAACAACAATACCGTAACAGGAAGCAAAAAGATCAGTATTACATAGTCAAATCTTAGCTGCATTACCATTGATGCAAACCCTTGCCAGAATTCCACACCGTTAAATCCCGTCTCTCCTCCTGGTAGAATCTTTCTAAAGACTGCAAATGCGGCTGCAAGGATTATGATTATAACACCATAGGATGCAAGCGAGTAAATCTTTGATCTTTTAGGAAGGCTGGATCTTGCGACAAAATACAGAGTCATTGGAAGAAATGCAACAGTCAGTGCTTTTGAAAATATTGAAACAAAGAACGATACAGGTGATGGCTGCCAAAACTTTTGGACCAAATATAATGAAAACAGATACAGGATTATCCAAGAGTTGTCATAGCTTGCAGTGGTACTATATGAAACAAAAATATCGCTTTGCAGGACCAATGCCATAGATACGATTCCAGCAAATTTCTTTTGCGTGATATTTGCAGTGAAAAAATATGTCAGCAAAAGTAATGCAATGCTTGTGATAAATGGAATTACTCGAATATTTCCAAAGATGTGTGTTGACGCTGAAAGAAGCAAGTACTTTACATGTGGCTCAAAGCTGTGTCCAAAATCTGAGATGCTCCATGTCGCAAGTCTTTTTTTGACGGCAGAGTAGTCTTCCCATGTCTCTTCCTTTGCAAGTGTCCCCGCAGTTACTGCACAAAAGATCACAAGTATTATGATGATACCGATAATAGATTGCTTTTTTGAAATCTCAAAGTTTGCAATTTTTTTTACCAACCCTCTAATCTTGATTCCCTTGTAGTATGCAACTCCAATTCCCAAGACCAAGAGATTTATCCCAATCAAAGGAGCTGCAAGAAATCCTGGAGTAAATGGGTCAATGACCTCAGTTCCCAAGACATCAGAATGAAATGGACTTGTGGTACGTACAATGAGAGCGGGAAAAACAAGTGAAGTTATGCTGATCAATACGATAACCAATGTGGGAATAAAGACTGCCCATGGTAGAATCTTGTTTGTCTGTTGAATTTTTGGCACTTCATCTTCAGAGCCTGTCTTGGAACCGGCCATGTTTTGCATAAAATCAAGTACCTTAAAACTTGAACGGAATCTCTGACTTGCAGAACAGATTACATCATACAATTTTTTTTCCATAAAAAATCAGATTGACTTTAATGAAAGTGAATCGAGGTACCCATGATGAATTATGTTATCACAGGCGGTGCAGGATTTATCGGCAGCCACCTGGCAAGGGCTCTTCTAGAAAAAGGACATTCTGTGAAAATAATAGACAATCTCTCTACCGGAACCAAGTCAAACCTTGACGGCATTTTGGACAAAGTATCATTTCATGATATAGACGTACTAGATTACCCTAGTCTGGAAAAAGTTCTTCAAGGGAACCAGGGAATATTTCATCTTGCAGCACTCACATCCGTCCCAGAGTCATACCTAAAACAAAAAGAGTATCATGATGTCAACGTCAAGGGAACAGAGAATGTATTTCAGATTGCAGAAAAATTCCACATCAAGACAATATTTGCGTCAAGCTCAAGCGTATATGGAAATACAAAAAACGTCCCTACTTTAGAATCTGAAAAAAAGAATCCGATAAACCCGTATGGAATGACAAAGCTAGAGGCAGAAGATCTTGCGGTACAATATTCAAAACATTACGATATTGTTGGATTGCGCTACTACAACGTTTACGGGCAGGATATGACAACAGGCGCAGGGGTAATCACGCAGTTCTACCAAAACATACAAAGACAAAAACCTCCTGTAATTGACGGCGACGGCGGTCAGCTACGCGACTTTGTGCATATACAAGATGTGGTACGGGCAACCATATCTGCAATGGAAAAAGACACAGGCTCGGCTTTTATCAATATAGGCTCTGGTACTGCAACATCGATTCTACAGCTTGCCAATTTATTCCTAAAATATTCTGGACTGGATACCAAACCAGTCTCTGTTGATGAAAAAGAGGGAAATGTAAGGGCAAGCCAAGCTGATGTCTCTCTTGCAAAAAGACTTCTTGACTGGAAACCGCAAACTAAATTAGAAGACTGGATTGAGAGTTTATACAAATCATGAAACTTGTCGGCATTCCTGCATATAATGAAGAAAAGACAATTGGAGATATAGTAAAAAGATCATTACAGTATTCTGATAGAGTCATAGTTGTAGACGATGGTTCCAGTGATGATACCGTAAATGTAGCAAAACAAAGCGGGGCTACTGTAGTCTCGCATCAGAAAAACCAAGGATATGGCGCTGCTGTAATAACATTGTTTGACAGGGCAAGAAAGGAAAATGCAGACATACTTACCATAATTGACGGAGATGGACAGCATGACCCAGGACAGATTCCTCTTCTGGTAAACACCTTGCAAGAAAATAACGTCGACGTGGTTATCGGCTCTAGATTCTTAGATAACACATCCGGTACACCTGGATACAGAAAAAGAGGAATCAAGATAATAACATCTGCTGCAAACTTTGGTGCAGACTTTAAGGTAAGTGATGCCCAGTCTGGCTTTAGGTCATACTCTAAAAGAGCAATTGATTCCATTCATCCAACAGAAACAGGAATGTCAGTATCTACAGAAATTTTACTTAAAATATCAAACAAGGGTCTTTCAGTTGCAGAGGTCCCAATCACTGTATCATACAATGGAGATTCATCAACAGAACATCCAGTCCCACATGGAATCGCAGTACTGATGAACACACTAAAGTTTGTTTCAGTAAAACATCCAATTCCATTTTATGGATTTCCAGGCGTCGCACTTGTAATAATTGGCTCTGTACTTGGGTATCAATTTCTTGATGCATATCTGAACAAGCAGACAATATTTCTGGGCTCGCTTATGGCATCGATCATACTGTTTCTGGTGGGTACAATTCTCTGTGTTACGGCAGTCATACTGTTTTCAATGGCTACACTAATTCGTGAAAAAAACTGAAAGATCTGGTACGATCAATAAAAAAAGGTCAAATTTGTAAGTTCTTTATCCTCATGTGCCACATTTTTCACAATTTCACCTCATGATATACAAATTCCCCAATTCAACACAAAAAAATGAACAATTCGTCCATTATGCTTATATATCAAATTCAGACCAAAAATTACAATAACTATGTACAACGAAACAATACGAAAAATAACTAGTCTAACACTATTAACAATACTTGTTGCTAGCAGTGCAGTAGTAGGTTTGCCAAACGCACTCCCACATGCACAAGCAGCAACAAACGCTAACTTGTTCGTCTCTGCAGAGAACTCTCAATTCAACAACTACTTTGCCGGTCCTCAAGTAATCCAAGTAGTCGTGGCTGATCCTGATATAAACAGATTAGACCAGGCTTATGGTGAACCTGTCGTAACCGTCAACGGTAAGAGATTGAGAATGGCTCAGGGCACAGACGGAAATTGGTATGCGTACTTTGC
>Ga0207700_10000492_pt1 | contig 23194 bp, 18 predicted proteins | sample LARL82metaG_FD_184348 | JGI IMG/M metagenome (GOLD analysis project Ga0207700, IMG submission 184348) | Corn, switchgrass and miscanthus rhizosphere microbial communities from Kellogg Biological Station, Michigan, USA - LAR L8-2 metaG... | ecosystem: Host-associated > Plants > Roots >...
CCCGGCCGCTCCACTACCCCCCCCGCCGTTTGACCCTTCTTTTCTCCGACCTGTAAGATCAAAAGCTCCTCCTTTTGCTGTGGAAACTGCCAGGCGGTGCCTCATCAGGACAACCGGGGCTAGTCCTGAGCGAAGCCGAAGGAGCGGCTTTGCCCACGCAGGGTTCGATAACTCACACTCATGCCGCACGAATTGCCTAAGTCGTATGAACCGGGCGCGATTGAAGCGCGTTGGGCCGAATACTGGGTCAAAGAGAAGCTGTTCTCGGTGAAGACACCACAACCCGGGGAGACTCGCCCGGTATTCACCCTGCTCCTTCCGCCGCCGAACGTGACCGGGCGCCTGCACATGGGGCACATGCTCAACCAGACGCAGATGGACATCATTGTGCGCTGGCATCGCATGCGCGGGTTCATCACGCTGTGGCTGCCCGGCACCGATCATGCCGGCATCGCTACGCAGATGATGGTGGAGAAGCAACTCACCAAGGAGGGCAAAAAACGCCGCGACCTGGGCCGCGAAAAATTCATTTGTCGGGTGTGGGAATGGAAGAAGCTCTACGGCGGCGCGATTCTCGACCAGATGAAGCGCCTGGGCGCCTCCGTCGACTGGGACCGCGAATACTTCACCATGGACGACAATCTTTCGCACGCCGTCCGCGAGGTTTTTGTCCGCCTGTACGAACAGGGCCTGATCTATCGCGGGCTCTACATCGTGAACTGGTGTCCCTGGCACGAAACCGCGATCTCTGATCTTGAGGTGAAGCACGAAGACGTGCCCGGGAAGTTGTGGGAGATCCGCTACCCGGTGGTCGGCACCAACGAGTTCATCACCGTAGCGACGACGCGCCCCGAGACCATGCTGGGCGACACAGCGATTGCCGTGAATGCCAAAGATGAGCGTTACACGCATCTGCACGGCAAGCATGTCGTCGTTCCGCTGATGAATCGCGAGATTCCGATTATCACCGACGAACTCGCACAGCCGGAGTTTGGCACCGGCGCGGTGAAGGTGACGCCGGCGCACGATCCCAACGATTTTCAGGCCGGACTGCGACACAATCTGCCGCAGATTAACGTGCTGGACGAGCACGCGCACATGAACCAGAACGCCGGCGCGTACGCGGGTCTCGACCGCTTCGAAGCGCGCAAGCGCGTGTTGGCCGATTTGCAGGAACAAGGTTTCCTGGTTTCGGAAAAAAATTACGCGCTCTCTCTCGGCAAGTGCGACCGGTGCGGGACCGTGGTGGAACCTCGCCTTTCCGAGCAGTGGTTCATCAAGATTAAGCCGCTGGCCGACGGCGCCATAGAAGCGGTGGAGAGTGGCGAGATCACGATCGTTCCGGAAAATTATCGCCAGATTTATCTGAATTGGATGAAGAACATTTACGACTGGTGCATCTCGCGCCAGTTGTGGTGGGGACATCGCATTCCCGCGTGGACGTGCGGCGACTGTAAGGAATTCATAGTCGCGCGGACGGCTCCAACCACGTGTGCGAAATGCGGCAGTGGCAATCTGGAGCAAGTGTCTGACGTGCTCGACACCTGGTTCTCGTCAGGCCTGCTGCCGTTTACGACCTTGGGCTGGCCCGAAAAGACGCGCGATCTCGACGTGTTCTATCCCAACACGCTGATGATTACCGGCTTCGACATTCTCTTCTTCTGGCTGGCTCGCATGATCATGTTTGGCTGCCACTTCATGCAGGGACACCAGCAAGATGCTGCCATCAAGAAAGCCAGTGGAGAGGCTGACAAGAAAGACGACAGCGTGCCCTTCCGGCATGTCTATATTCACGCGTTGGTGCGCGATGCCGACCGACAGAAGATGTCGAAGACGAAGGGCAACGTAATCGATCCGCTGGAAATCATCGAACGGTTTGGCACCGATGCAACGCGGTTCACCCTGGCGGCGATGGCCGCGCCGGGCACCGACATTGCGTTCAACGAAAGCCGCACCGACGGTTATCGCGCGTTCGCCAACAAGATCTGGAATGCCGCGCGTTTCATGTTCATGAACGTGGATCGCATCGGCTTTGTGTGGGATGTGGCGCGGGTGCCCTCGCCCGCACAGTCCGCGGCTCAAACCGGCGTCCCGGCATTTCTCCCTCTCACTCTCGAAGAGCGCTGGATTCTCTCGCGCTTCAATCGCGTTGTGGCTGACGTAAATGACGCGCTCACAACGTACCGCTTCCACGAGGCAGCCAATCGCATCTACGACTTCTTCTGGGGAGAGTTCTGCGACTGGTATCTGGAGTTGATCAAGCCGCGCCTGAATTTTGAAGAGGGCGCCGACAAGAGCGCGGCGCAGGCGGCCTGTACGAACCTGGTGAATCTGTTCGAGTCCGCGCTGCGCCTTCTGCACCCGGTCATGCCGTTTATTACGGAAGAAATCTGGCAGGCGATGTACGAAGGCAAGCCTCCATTGAAGTCGATTGCCCTGGCGGAATATCCGAGAGCCGATGAGAAGCAGTTCGATCTCGCGGCCGAAACCGAGATGGCGATCCTGCAGGACTTGATCGTGAGCGTACGCAACGTTCGCGCCGAACTCAAAGTCGAGCCCAAGGTGAAGGTGCCCATCGAGGTCTTCGCCCATGAACCCGCAATCCGCAGGATGATCGAGCAGAATCAGTCTGCTGTCGAACGTCTCGGCAACGTTGAGAAGATCTCATTCGTGGAGGGTTCGCTCGCGAATCGAGCCGGGGCCCGCAGTACCGCGCGTTTCGACGTGCATGTAATCTATGAGAGAAAGATCGACGTGGCCGCCGAGTGCGAACGACTCAAGAAAGAACTGGAAAAGATCGAGCGAGAGTTGGGAAACAATCAGAAGCAACTGGGTAATGAGCAGTTCCTCGCCAAGGCTCCCGAGAAAGTTGTGGAAGGCTTGCGTCGCCGAGGCCAAGAGCTGTTAGTCCTGCAGGAGAAGGCCAACAGCAAGCTAAAAGAATTAGGATGTTGATGTAGCCCCGGACGCATTCGTCCGGGGTCGAGCGAAGCTCGATGATTGTCGCCACGGCGCATAATTGATCGCGCCTCGTGGGTAGCACGGACGGACGAATGCGTCCGCCCTTCACGATATGGACTGGAACTCAAGACGCATTACCGGAATCCTCGAGAACGCGCTGGTCGAAGACCGGGCGACGCGCGATGCCACCAGCTACGCCTGCATCGATCCCAACCAGCGGGCGACCGCGACGATCGTGGCCAAGCAGGATTGCATCCTCGCCGGGATCGGTTGCATCGCGCGCATTCTCGATGTCTACGCCGCGCTCGACGGAGCCGTTACTGCACACTACGAAGTCACGACGCATCCAGAAATCTTCGATGGCGTGCGCCTGCACAAGGGACAATCCGTCGCGGTCATCCGCCACAATGCGCGCGTGATTCTTTCTTGCGAGCGAGTCATCCTCAATTTTCTGCAGCGCATGAGTGGGATCGCCACCCTGACTCGCAAGTTCGTGGAAGCCGTGTCAGGCACGAAGGCGCGTATTCTCGATACGCGCAAAACTGCACCCGGCCTGCGAGTCATCGACAAAAACGCGGTGCGCTGCGGAGGCGGACAGAATCACCGGCTCGACCTTTCTGACGGCGTGCTCATCAAGAACAATCACATTGCTCTGGCGGGCGGCATTGTCCCCGCGCTGGAACGCGCCATTCGCAACCGCCGCGGCTCGCAGATTATTGAAGTAGAAGTCCGGACGCTCGAGGAACTCGACTTGGCGTTGGCTCATGGTGGCGAGGCAATTCTGCTGGACAACATGTCGGTTGATGATGTGCGACGCGCCGTTGAACGCTGCGCGCAGCCGGAATTTCAGAAAGAGGGCCGCCGCATCCCGGTCGAATGTTCGGGCGGAATCCGTCTTGAGGATGTTCGGGCCTACGCCGAAACCGGCGTCGACTTCATCTCAATTGGTTTGTTGACCCACTCCGTGCAAGCCGCCGATATGAGTATGCGGGTCGTCCCGGCCTGACACCTGCAACGGTTTGCAACCCTAAGGTTCCCCCTTCTATGTGGTTTCGCTTTCTGGAACAGATGTACTACTGTGCGCCCGTTGCGCCGCGGCGACGCTAGACTAGGCGCAACGGAGGCCTCCCCCATGTACTCCTTTGCTCGTTCCCTCGCAGTCCTATGCCTTCTTGTACTAGTCGTGAGCGCTTTGTATGCCGGCTCACCTGAATCCAAGCCCCAACCTGCCGCGAACGATTCGGCGCCATCGTCGCAGCAGTCCGACGACGCTCCCGCCACCACGAACATCAACGTGACCGTCGACGCGCTCAACAATCGGCATGCGATCAGTCCCTACGTTTACGGCGGAGCCTATCCGCAAGATGCGGCGACCATCACTGACAGTGGACTCACCGTGGTCCGCTGGGGTGGCAATTCAACCTCGTGCTACAACTGGAAGCTATTCACTTACAACGCCGCCAACGACTGGTACTTCGAAGACTTCAACTACTCCGAGATCGGCGACGCTGATTCCGCCAAGTTCATCACCGACGTGAAAAATGCTGGTAGCCATCCGCTGATGACGATGGTCATGTTGCCTTGGGTCGCGCAAAGCGCGGAAAACGGATCGAACGGCCACTGGAGTTTCTCCGTCGCGAAGTATGGCTCGCAGTGCGGTGTCGACCCATTCAACACAGATGCCGGCGACGGCCTGAAAGCCGATTGCAGCACGACACTCACCGCCAATCCCAACGACGCCAATGTCCCTCTCCTCGATCAGCCGGGCACGAACGATCCTCAAGGCAGCGTCTACCGCAACCAGTGGGCCGCCGCGCTGGCCTCGGCATTCGGCAACTCTCCGCACTTCTACAACATGGATAACGAGATCGATATTTGGGGCGGCACGCATCGCGACGTCCACCCCAACCCCACCGCATACAACGAAATGCGCGATACATTCGTCACCGAAGCGCGCAACCTCAAAGGCTGGGATCCGAAGGCAATCCGCTTTGGTCCGGTGAGCTGTTGCTGGTGGTTTTACTGGAACGGCGCGAACGGATCCGACAAAGGCTCGCACGCCGGTGTCGATCTCCTGCCATGGTGGCTCAACGAAGTCTATTGGGAAGACAAAGTTGCCGGAACACGTTCTGTGGACGTGTTCGATGTCCATGCTTATCCCGACAGCCCCGACACCTCCACCTGGACCCAAGCTCAGAAGCAGGCTCTCGCTGCACGCATTTATCGCGACTATTGGGATCCTACGTACGTGAGCGAGTCCGGATCAATCAATCAAAACTGGGCGACGTTCATCCAGCCGAACAAGACCATCCCCTTCCGCATTCCGCGCATTCGGGCGACGGCCAACATGATTTATCCGGGAACGCCTGTGAGCTTCACCGAATGGAGCGCGGCCTTTGCAGGGGAGTCGGATTTTTCGACCGCCCTTGGAGACGCCGACGCGTACGGCATCATGGGCCGTGAGCGCATGTATCTCGCCTCGCGCTGGACCGCACCGACCCCAGGCAATCCAAACTATCTCGCGCTGAAGCTGTTTACCAACTACGACGGCCATCACCACGCATTCGCCACGACCTCAGTCTCCGACACGAACAATGGAGATCCGAACCTGTTCAGCAGCTACGCCGCACTAGACCCGACAGGCAAGAGGATGACCGTGCTGATACTGAATAAAGATCCATCCAATGCCGTGCAGGCTCACTTCACGACCAACGGATTCACGCCCTCGCAGGTAACGTCATACACGCTGTCCGTTACGAATCCCACTCAAATCGTCGCCTCCAACACGACCGCGTGGTCTTCTACTGTGACAGTTGCTCCTTACACCGCTACACTTCTCGTAGTAACGGGCACAATCCAATTACCGGGAGCCGAATGGGATCTGAACCCGGACACTATCATGGTGTCTGCGGGCGGCACCGTGATCCTTCAGCCGAAAGCCACATCAGGCACGGCCACGGTGACGTTGGGCACTCCAACGTCCGACAGTGGAATCACCCTCGTTGTGTCGCAGCCTACGCTCAGCAAAGGCCACAATGGAAGGATCACCGTAACCGCAGGAACCACGCCCGGCTTCTACCACTACAGCGTGCCGAGCACCGACACCAGCGGCGTCGCGCAACAGCAGGGCGGTTACATTCTCGTCGGCAATCCGCCGGCAACGTTGACCAAGACTGGCGACAAACAGAAGGGAACAAAAGGAAGCCAGTTGGCGCTCTCCGTGACGCTGGTCTCCGGACAATCGGGTGGAAGCGCGTCCGGCGGAACGGTTCTGTTCACCACCAACGACGGATCGCTTTCGAATCGCATCGTTACCACCGACTCAAACGGAAAGGCATCGGTCGTCCTCACGTTGCCGCTGACAGCAGGAACGGTACGCGTCACGGCGGAAGGCCAATATGCGCTCGGCCATCCCGTGGCCACGTTTACTGAGACGGCGCAATAACGTGCGCGTTTGTTGTTTTGCGGCAATTCGCGCATAATCTCGGCATTACCAAGATCGGCACAACTCGGAAACGCGCGTCGCAAGCCAAAGCACTTGCGGCTCACCAGCCGCAGCCTACGGACGTGCGGCTCGGTCGTATTGTGCGCTTGATGATGGAACACGCGACCGTCGTTGTCAGCGGCACCAAGATCGCGCAAGAGATTTCCTCCAACCGCTCCGAAGTGTGGCGGATGATTCAGCAGTTGCGCGGCCTGGGTGTGGATGTGGCCGGACACCCGGCCACAGGGTACCAGCTGCGCTCCGTTCCCGATTTACTCCTGCCGGAAATTCTGCGGCCCCTGCTGCGCGGCACGCGCTTTGACGAGCACATTCACCACTTCTACAAAATTGGCTCTACCAACACGGCAGCCATGGCCGCCGCTGCCGAGGGCGCCCTCGAAGGCAGTGTCTTTCTCGCGGAAGAACAGACGGCAGGTCGCGGTCGCGGCGCCAACACCTGGCAATCCCAGCGGTCCACCGGAATCTATTGCTCGGTAATCCTGCGGCCCGAACTGCCGCCGTCAGAAGTGTTGGTTCTTTCGCTTGCCGCCGGACTCGCGGTTCGCAGCGCCATTGAACAAGTCGATTCACGGGTCATGGCCGACCTGAAGTGGCCCAACGACGTTCTGATCGACGGCAAGAAGGTCTGCGGAATTCTGACCGAGATGAATGCCGAGGCGACGCGTGTTCGCTATATTGTCGTCGGCATCGGCCTCAATGTGAATCAACCGACCTTTCCCAAAGAGTTAGGTGCAACCTCGTTACGTCTCGTAGCTGGGAGCGAGTGGTCACGAGTCGAACTGGTGGTCGCTTTGTTAAAATCACTCGACCGCGAATATCGCCAATTGCTCGAAGACCCGGACGCTCGCCAATCGATTCTCCTGCGTTTCGCTAAGAGTTCGACCTGGGTGCAAGGAAAGAAGGTCCGCATCGAGGAGAACGGATCCGCGTTCGAGGGAACAACCGAAGGGCTGGATCCACGAGGATTCTTGCAAGTACGAACTCCGCACGGTCTACAGACAGTGCTAAGCGGAACAGTCAGAGAAAGGTAGCGCTGGCATCCTGCCGGCTGTCGCGAGAGCGCCTCGCCCTCGCGGCGGCCCAAGGTGGTGCTTACAAAAGCGAACAGCATGCTCCTAGTGATCGACGTCGGCAACACGAACACGGTCCTGGGCGTCTTCGCTCGCGCCGCCAAAGTGCACGCAGCCGGCGAGCAGGATGAACCTGCGCATTACGAACGCCTGGTTGCCAACTGGCGCGTAGCCACCTCCCGCACCAGCACGGTGGACGAGTACGGCGTCCTGTTTCGCAACCTGTTTTCGATGGCGGTCTTGGAGTCCAAAGGCATTCACGGCATCGTGATCTCTTCGGTAGTCCCGCCGCTCGATCCAGTGCTGCGGCAGGTCTGCGAGCGCTACTTCAATCTGCGTCCTCTATATATCGAGCCCGGAGTGAAAACCGGAATGTCGGTACACTACGACAATCCAGCGGAAGTCGGCGCCGACCGCATCGTCAACGGCGTGGCAGCCTTCGAGAAGTATGGTGGCCCTTGCGTGATCGTCGATTTCGGCACCGCGACCACTTTCGACTGTGTCTCAGCAAAGGGCGAATATCTCGGCGGTGTGATTTGTCCCGGTATCGGTATCTCCGCCGACGCTCTCTTCGAGCGCACCGCGCGTTTACCGCGCGTCGAAATCCGCAAGCCTGCCCGCGTAATCGGTTCCAACACGGTTGGCAGCCTGCAATCCGGCCTTTACTACGGATATCTCGGCCTGGTGGACGGCATTCTCGAACTTCTACTCGCAGAGTTGGGCGAGGACACGCACGTGATCGCCACCGGTGGCCTTGGCCAGATGATTGGCACGGGCTCGAAATACATCAAGAATGTGGACGACCTTCTGACACTCGAGGGCCTGCGCATCATCTGGGAGCGCAACAGCGCAACGCGAAAAGATTCACCTTCGACGAAAGCTGCGTCCCAGGCTGAGCCTAAAGCGTCGTCCAAATCGGCGCAGCCAAAATCCGCGCAGCCTAAATCAAAGAATGGCGATGGCGCGCCCGCCTCCTCGCCTTCGCGTTCTGCCCGTTAACCTGCCGTGGAAAATTATTTCAATTACTTTACCGAGATTGAAGACCGCTACCTGCAACGTCGTGGGGGCGGCCTGCTCCTCTCGACTCTAGACTGGGCTCTTATCGAAACCTGGAAAGATGCCGGCATTCCACTCGAAGCCGTGTTGCGCGGTATCGACGAAGCTTTCGACCAATACGACCAGCGCCCCTCGAAGACGAAGAAGGTGAACAGCCTGGCCTACTGCTCCCAACTAGTGCTCGCTGCTGCCGAAGACATGAAAGAAGCCGCAGTGGGCGCCGTCGCGGGCGAACAGTCGCCAACCAAACCGCGAGCAAGCCAAGGATTCGAACCAGACGTAATCGTGCCCTTCCTGCGCCGCAATGCCGAGGCCCTCGCAGCCGCGACCTTGCCCGACGCGGGTGGAATCTCCGCAAGGTCCGTAGCGCTCAATACCGCAAGGACCCTGCGCGGACTCGCCCAGGAAATCGAAAAGAAACCCGCTGCCCGCCTTGAAGATCTGGAGCGCCGCCTGACCGTGCTCGAAGAAAAACTCTTCGCCGTCTTGCTCACTTCGACCAGCGATGAAGATCTCGTCACGGTCCGCGCCGAAGCCGACCGCGATCTTGCTCCGTATCGCCGCAAAATGTCCGCCGCCCAGATCGACCAGCTACACAAGCAATATGTTCACAAGCGTCTGCTGGAAAAATACCGTCTCCCGCGCCTGAGTCTGTTTTATATGTAATTTCGTATGTTGAATGTCCCAGGGTCGCCGAGGCAACGGTGGTGACAATGTCCTAAATGGAAGCCGGGGCATATCGTAACGGGCATGTCGTAATTGGACACCAGGTGTGTCCTGGCGATTAAGAACGGGAAGGGCACGACTTCAGTCGTGCCGTTACCGCACGAAAATCCGTCCGGCTTTAGCCGCTGAGGCCATTGTGACCCATCATTTCGACGCACTGATTCTCGGCGGCGGCGCGGCAGGTCTGATGTGTGCCATCGAAGCCGGCAAGCGCGGACGCCGCGTCGCGATTCTTGAACATGCCGATCGTCTCGGCAAGAAAATCCTCATCTCCGGCGGAGGCCGCTGCAATTTCACCAACCTCCACTGTCAGCCCGAAAATTTCCTCTCTTCCAATCCCCATTTTGCCAAGTCCGCCCTGGCTCGCTACACTCCCGCCGATTTCATCGCCCTCGTCGAGAAACACCACATTCCCTATCACGAAAAAACGCTCGGACAACTTTTCTGCGACCGCTCGGCCCGCGACATTCTCGCCATGCTCGAAGAAGAATGCCGTTCCGCCGGCGTCAACATTTTTCTCGGCACAAGAATTCACGAAGTCACTCGCACCGCAGACTTCGTCGCGCGTGCGTCAAACTCCGAATTCCACGCACCCGTATTGGTAGTCGCGACCGGAGGCCTCTCCATTCCGAAAATCGGAGCAACTTCATTCGGTTACGACTTCGCCCGCCAGTTCGGGCTCAAGATCCGCGATCCCTGGCCGGCACTCGTGCCGATCGTGCTCGCAACTGAAGACCGTGACCGTTACTGCGATCTCACCGGGGTATCCACCGAAGTTGTCGCCTCGTGTGACGGTCAACACTTTCGCGAAAAGATGTTAATTACCCATCGCGGCCTCAGTGGTCCCGCAATCCTGCAAATATCGTCGTACTGGAAGAAGCCTCGTGAGATCACAATCGATCTCAGCCCCGGGACCGAACCCACTGCTGTCTTCCGGGATTCCAAGACGCCACGTACCCTGACCACCTTGCGATCCGAATTCCGCAAAACTCTGCCAGCCCGCCTGGCCGATCGTTGGCTCGATCACCACGCGCCTACCTCCTGGACGAACGTCGCCCTGGAGGATTTCGAGCAGCAGGCGCATGCTTGGACGATCGTTCCCTCAGGTACTGAAGGCTACGAGAAAGCCGAAGTGACCGCCGGCGGTGTCGACACCACCGAGCTTTCAGCCAAGACCATGGAGAGCCACAAGGTCCCCGGACTCTATTTCATCGGAGAAGTGGTCGACGTCACCGGCCACCTCGGCGGCTTCAATTTTCAGTGGGCCTGGGCCTCAGGCGCCGCGGCAGGAAGAGCGTTGTAAACTAGCTCTCCGGAGGCGGGAGGAGAAATGATGAGACCGAGATCATTCGTGCAAACGTTTTTCTGCCTAATGGCTGTGGCAATCCTTGCGAGTTTCGCATTTGCGCAAGCTTCATCATCTTTGCTGGTGCTCTCCAAGAGCGATCACACAGTATCGATCGTCGATCCCTCGAGCCTGCAGGTGTTAGCGCGTCTCCCCTCCGGTCCCGACCCGCACGAAATCATCGCCTCCGACGACGGCAAACTCGCCTACATTTCAAACTACGGCGGCCTCGACAGCACTCTCAATACCATTTCTGTCGTCGATCTGGTTTCCCGAAAGGCCATGCCGCCCATCGATCTTGGCGCGATTCGCTCCAGTCACGGCTTGGCATTCGACGGCGGCAAGCTCTATTTCACCGCCGAAACCAACAAAGTCATTGGCCGGTACGATCCCGCAACCCAGCATGTTGATTGGATCCTCGGCACCGGCCAGGATCGAACGCATATGGTCGAAGTCTCCAAGAGCCTTGACAAGATCTACACATCCAACGTCAATTCCGCCACCATCAGCATCATTGAACAGGTTTCTCCGCCCGCCGGAGGCTTCGGTCCGCCACCGGGCGCCGCACCCGGATCCGGACCGCCGGCCGGCCCTCCGCCACAAGGACCGGGCGGTCCAGGAGGCCAGCCGCGCCTCACGTGGGAGATCACGAACGTCCCGGCTGGCAAGGGCGTTGAAGGCTTCGACATCTCGCCCGACGGAAAGGAAATCTGGGCAGCCAATGCGCGCGACGCCACCGTCACCATCATTGACGTCGCCACGAAGAAAGCCATTCAAACTCTCCCCATCCCCGTGAAAGGCGCCAACCGCCTGAAGTTTACGCCCGACGGCAAGCGCGTCCTGATCTCCGGCCTGGGCGCGAGAGCCGGAGATAGCAGTTTGGTAATTATGGACGCGATCACTCGGAAAGATGTAAAGCAACTGAACCTCGGAGGAGGCGCAGCAGGAATTCTGATCGCCGCCGATGGCGCTCGCGCCTACGTCGCAGTCAGCATGGCCGACAAAGTCGCCGTCGTAGACTTAAAGACCCTGGAAGTAGTCGGCCAGATCGACGCTGGCAAACAGCCCGATGGATTGGCATGGGCGACACAAAAGTAGAGCTCTTCCTGGTGGCGTCGTGCCGAGCGTAGCCGCCCGTCAGTCGGAGCGAGGAGCCTGCCCTGACCGAGGTCGAAGGGATCTCGCGCGAGTCGTATCAGCGTGCATGTCATATGAAGAAGATGAGCCATGCGTGGCCTCGGCCTTCCCATGCCGTAGAATCAAGTCTTGCTCCTCACAATCGAAAAGCTGATCTACGGCGGCGACGGCCTCGCCCGTCTGCCCGCTGCTCCTAGTACCGATGACGCCCACGGACGCGGCAAGGCCGTGTTCGTCCCCTTCGTCCTCGCGGGAGAAAAGGTCGAGGCCACCCTCACCGAACAGAAGCCCGGCTTCGCCCGAGCCAACGCCGACTCCATCATCGAGCCCTCCGTGCATCGCATTCAGCCGGGCTGCCAGTACTACACCCGCTGTGGTGGATGCCACTACCAGCACACCAGCTACGAGCACCAACTCGAAATCAAGAAGGAAATCCTGCGCGAGAGTCTCCGTCGCACGGCGAAGCTGGACCTTTCGTTCGACATCGAAGTGCATCCTTCGCCGCCGTGGAACTATCGCAACCGCTCGCGTCTGCAAGTGCGAACCCACTCAGGATTCGCCGCGGGATATTTCAAGATGTCATCGCACGACCTGCTCGCGGTGGAAGAGTGTCCCATCAGTTCTCCGCTCATCAACCGCGGCATCGCATCGCTTTGGCAGAGCGGACGTGCGGGTAAAGTTCCTGAGGGAGTCCGCGAGGTCGAGTTCTTCGCCGATGCCGACGATACGCAATTGCTGGTCGATGTCGGTTGCGCCCGTGAGGCCCGTCGAGCCGCCATTCGCGAGTGGGCCGAGGATCTGCACTCCAGCATCCCCGAGATCGCGGGCGTCGTAGCATTCCGCGAAGCCAATCCCGGTGATCGCAAGGCCGCGGCACCCGAGATTCTCGTCACCGTTGGTGCTCCCTCTTTGACCTACAAGACGCAGCGAGCGGACTACCGGGTCAGCGCTGGATCCTTCTTCCAAACCAACCGACACCTCACCGACGAATTGGTCAAACTCGTAACTGCAGGACAAGCAGGCAAGCTCGCGCTCGACCTGTACGCGGGCGTTGGGCTGTTTTCCACAGCCCTGGCCGGTGACTTTCATCACATCTTTTCTGTAGAGCCGTCACAGACTTCCTTCGCCGATCTTGCCTACAATCAGTCCTCGAATGGAGAGGCAGTGCAGGCCACCACGGAGCAGTACCTGGCCCGTGGGGCACATTCGGAGCGAGTCGGGAAGGGCGCAGTCCTCCCTCATATCCTTAATAAGCCCGACCTAGCGGTGGTGGACCCGCCTCGAAGTGGCCTGGGAGAACGCGTGGCGCGGTTGTTGACGACCTTGGGCGCGCCACGCGTTGTTTATGTTTCCTGCGATCCAGCAACTTTGGCTCGCGATCTCGTGCCCCTGCTGGCCGACGGCTACCGTGTCGAGCAAGTGCATCTGGTGGATTTGTTCCCGCAAACCTACCACCTGGAAAGTGTTGTTCACCTGATGCGGTGATGAGTAGTTTTGGTGATGCACTGATTTGGTGGTGCAGCACTTGCAGCGCGCTGCGATCAAGGCTGCCGTTTCGAGATGCGCTTCAGCGCCTGAGGCACCTTCACAGTTAGGCTGACTTTTGAATCAGACGTCATCTTCGGGCGCGCTCCCCAGATTGCCATTTCAGTCGCCCTCCGCTGCATACCCCCCGACCTTCCACCTGAAAGCGCCCCGTCAGCCCATGCTATGGGCAACTCTGGCGTACTCTCTCGGAATAACCGCGGGCGCATACCTGTGGCGGCCGGCACTGTGGTGGGTGATCGCCGGAGCGGCTTTCATAGTCTTCGCGGCATACTTTAACCGCCGGCGCTCGCTCTTCGGCTGGGGACTCGCCTTGGCCGCAATTTTTCTCGGGGCGGCTCTGCACATCCAACTGCGCCGCTCCACCACTGGCGTTGACACCAGTATTGATGCGTATGCCGATCGTCAGGAACTTCAGATCACCGCTCATGTCACGCGCGACGGTCACCTCCAGCCCGCCGGATTCAACGAGGTCAAAGAGAACGTCGACGTGGAAACAGAAGAGATTGAGGCTGCGGACGGCGACACTGAACCCGTTCATTCCGGCATCCGCCTTGGCATCTACGGTCCACGATCTAACGACGCGGAGGCGGACGACAGCTACACCGCATTGAACGCCAACTCCGCCATGCCCGTCTTCCACTACGGCGACCGCATCCGCTTCACGGCCAAGCTCCGGCTGCCCCGCAACTTTCGCAATCCCGGCGCCTTCGACTATCAGGGATATCTCGCCGATCGTGACATCGCCGCCCTTGGCTCAACCAAAATCGAAAGCGTCGAACGGCTCCCCGGGTTTTATGGGAGCCGCATCGCTTTGTGGCGCAGCCGCATGCATCGCGGCATCGTCGCCAAAGTTCACCAACTCTGGCACCCGCGGGAGGCCGCCCTCATCGATGCGATGGTCATTGGCGAAGAAGCCTTCATCGATCGCGACACGCGCGTCGATTTTCAACGCTCGGGTACTTACCACGTGCTCGTTGTCTCGGGCATGAACGTCAGCGTCCTGGCCTTCGTGGTCTTTTGGACCTTGCGTCGACTTCGGCTGGCCGATGTTCCCGCCACGCTGCTGACGGTGGGTTTCTGCGTCGCCTACGCGTTCACTACCGAGGTCGGCGCTCCTGTTTGGCGGGCCACCCTGATGTGTACCATCTATCTCATCACTCGCCTGCTCTACCGCGATCGTGCCATGCTCAATGCATTGGCCGCGGCAGCACTCGGACTGTTGATTTTCGATCCACGCCAGCTTTTCACACCCAGCTTCCAGATGACCTTTGTCTGCGTGCTCATCGTCGCCGCCATCGGCATCCCAATTTTGCAGCGCACCTCCCAACTTCAGAAACAGGCACTGGCCAATTGGGACTCAATCGACTACGCCGCATTCCTTCCCCCCCGGCGTTGCGCAGCGTCGCGTGGACCTGCAGTTCATCGCGGCACGGATTACACTCTTCATCGGTGCCGCATGGGCTCGCCGCGTGGTTCGCACTACCACGGCATTCTGTCTGGCGGGATGGGGAATTGCTCTTCATCTCCGCTGTCATGCAGACGGGCCTTGCTCTTCCCATGGCGTACTACTTTCACCGCGCCACCACCCTGGGCTTCCCGTCTAACGCGATCGTGGTTCCCTTGACCGAACTGATGATGCCCGCTGCCGTCTCTGCTCTCGCCATCGGGTATGTCTCGCCCTGGTTGGCCAAAGTTCCGGTACTTCTCACCACCTTTGCTGTGGATGGAATCACGGGCACCGTGCGCGGCTTTGGATCTCTACGGGTCGCGGACCTGCGCGTCGCGATGCCGTCCATCGCAGTCATCGTAATCGCAGTCGTTGCGTTGCTTTTGGCGATGTGGTCGGCGCGCCGTCGATCCCTCATTGCTGTTGTCGGACTCGCCGCCATACTTCTTGCTTCCCTCGTTCTCGCTTTCATACCACCGTCACCGCATCTTCGTCCTGGAATCCTGGAGATGACTTCGATCGACGTCGGCGAAGGCGATTCCACCCTGCTCATAACACCGCAAGGCCGCACGCTGCTGATCGATGCCGGAGGCCCCATCGGGCCCGGCGGCTCCCAACTCGACTTCGGCGAAGATGTCGTCGCTCCCTATCTCTGGACGCGCGGTATCTCTCGCCTTGATGTGGTCGCAATCACGCATGGTCATTCCGACCACATCGGCGGCATACTTGCAGTACTGAAGAATTTCAAACCGAGAGAATTGTGGGTGGGCGTGCTGCCGCCCAGTCAGGCTTTGACGAATATAGTTGCCTCTGCGGAATCACTCGGAGTTAAAGTCGTCCGTCACTGGGAGGGAGACAAATTCGACCTGGGCGGAGCCACGGTCGAAGTTTTGTTCCCGCCTCGGGATTGGCGCGTCGGCCCCAAGCCCCAAAACAACGACTCGATGGTCCTGCGCGTGAGCTTCGGAAATTCTTCGGTTTTGTTGGAGGGAGATGCAGAAAAGCAGGTAGAACGTTACGTTGCCTCGCGCTCGCATCCCGTTGCGAACCTAATCAAGATAGGCCATCACGGAAGCGCTAATGCCACAACACCGGAATTAATGGCCGAGGCCAAGCCACAGTTCGCGAGCATCTCGGTCGGATTAGGAAATTCGTTTGGCCTGCCCCGCATTGAAACCCTCGAGCGTTTGGCCAATGCGGGAACCCGCGTCTACCGCACCGATCTCGATGGAGCCGTCACCTTCTACCTCGACGGACACTCCGTCACCCCTTCGGTGGCGTGTCTTCAATAATCGATATCTCGGCCGTCTCATCGTCGTCCGGGGCGGTCCGCCGACCCTCTGCGATTACGCGTTGCGCCGCCTCTGCATCTTCTTCCCGCACCAGGATCAGCATCCCGCCCAAGCCTGGAAACGCGTCTTGCACCAGCGACGCGGAAGTCAGGTCACTGTCGATGCCTGCCGAATCAAGCAATCCCTTCACCACCAGCGCCTCAGATTCCTGCTCCGAGTCAAACACTTTCACCAGCTTCTCGTTGGGATCAGGACGCGGCTGCGCGTCGGCTGCCGGATTGCCAGCTTCTGCCATGACATCTCCATTCTGGAATCGGACCGAGCGGCCCAATCCCCGTGCACCAAGCGATTTTACTCCCCTTCGGTTAACCGAATCGCGTCTCCACACGTAGGGGGACATCTTCGCCCGCTCCGCCCAGCGAACCGAGGGTCCCGGACGCAAGCGTCCGGCGCTACGTGTTCTGTTTAAAAGCCGCCACCCGATCCATGCTACCGTTTCCCGCTCGGCGCGAATCTACAGCAATGACCCCAGAACGACACCTTTGTGTAGTTGCTTTCCTCCGCAAATGGGGCAGAATGGCAGGAACCATCGGCGCAACTCCGGGCCACACCGAGTCATCGAATGTTGTGGGACGGATTTATCTGGGCAGAAGAAGGGGGCACCATGAATGTTCACCGGCAGGAAGGGCGAGACGCCAGCTTTCCAATTCCAGACAAGGAAGCCCTTCGCGAGCGCGAAGAAGAAGCCAAGAAGATCCGTCGCCTGCAAGTGATGATCAGCATGGTCATGTCCGTCATCGGACAAGATCCTAACCTCACCGTGGAAGAAGCCTCCGAACTGGCCGCTGGAGCCAAGCGCGCCGCGCTCGCCATGTTCCCCGACAAGGAACTCGCCTATGACCTGCTCTATCGCCCGCGCTTACAGAGGCTGATCGGCGAACGCTTCCGGCTGCACTAGATGAATGTGCGAAGCATCGGCGAATGTACCAGACCGTAAACTATCGCTCCTCAGAGTTCCATTTCTTCTCTGCGGTGCAATATCCAAACGCACGATATGCCCGAGAGAGTACCATTGGGCTCATATCGCCGCGAGCACAGCACTTCAGCGGCCTACACGTATGGTGACCTCCGCGATTGACTCAACCTCAAGGTGGTGCCGACGCCTTAGCTCTCTATGGGTGCTTGCCTTTGGAATTTCCTTGCACGCTCAGACTCCACCTCCCGGTTCTGCCGGTAGTGTTCCCACCTTCCAGTCAAAAGTGGACGTTGTGCTGGTGGATGTGGTGGTGACCGACAGTAAGGACGAGCCGGTCACCGGTCTCGACAAGAAAGATTTCGAGATTTCGGAAGATGGGAAGCCACAGACAATCTCGGTGTTTGAAGAGCACAAGGGCGTCCGCATCAAGGTGCCGAAACTGCCCCCGATGCCGCCCGATGTCTACACGAACTTTCCTCCCATCAAGATGACGGACTCCGTGAACGTACTACTGCTGGACGCACTGAACACGCAGGTAGCGGATCAATCCTATGTGCGTGCCCAGCTAACCCGATATCTCACGACCGTGCAGCCTGGCACCCATCTCGCGGTATTCGTTCTGACTTCGCGGTTGCGCATGATTCAATCCCTGACTACCGATTCTGGATTGCTATTAGCAGCGCTAAAAAACGAGAAACTGGAAAGCGGCCCACAACAGTCCGCCATGCTGCTGTCGCCTGCAGAAATCGATATGGACACGACCGCAGCCGCCTCAGTGATGGCAAATCTGACGGGGGAAACCGATATCGCGCTCTCCGCGATGGCGCCCCGAGGTGTTGCGTACATGATGCAAGACAAGCTCGACACGCGGATTGAGACCACACTACAGGCCCTGCAGCAGCTGGCCCGCTATCTTACGGGCATTCCGGGCCGCAAGAATCTGATCTGGTTTTCAGGATCTTTTCCGATCAGCGTTTTCCCCGACTTCAACGCGGCTGAGCCCTTCCAGTCTGTGCGCCAGTATGGCGGAGAGGTACAGAGAACCGCCACTTTATTGACCGTTGCGCAGGTTGCCATCTATCCCATCGCGGCCGAGGGCCTGGTGAACGATGCCATGTATGAAGCGAACGCGAACAGGGTCAGCCAAAGTCGGGCGTTGGGGTCGGGTCCAAACTTCGGAGATAGCGGAAGCCGGAACGCCAACTACGCGAGCATGGAGACCCTGGCGGAAGACACCGGCGGCAAAGCTTTCTACAATACGAACGGGTTGAACGACGCGTTGGCTCGCGCCGTCAACTACGGGTCCCATTACTACACGTTGGCTTACACGCCTACCGATAAAAAGATGGACGGCAGGTACCGGCGCATCCAGGTTAAGCTCTCTGGCAAGTACAAGTTTTACTATCGCCGCGGCTACTATGCCGACAGTGCGAAGCACGACAAGGTGAAGGAGCAACCGAGCGATCCGTTGAAGCCGCTGATGACGCGTGGTCTGCCGGATTTTGCCCAGATCCTATACAAAGTGCGCGTGACTCAGTCCAGTCCGCAGCCCGGGCCTGAGACGACACGAATCGGAGACAACACCGAGCTAAAAGCCCCCATCACGCGCTACTCCGCCGAGTTCGCCATCGCGATCGACGATCTCGCCTTTGAAGCCAGCAACGACGGCCTGCACCGGGGCAATATCGAAGTGATGCTCGTCGCGTATGATCGCGAGGGAAACGCTTTGAACTGGATTATAAAAAAGCAGGAGATGTCTCTGAAGGGTCAGAGTTACGCCGCGGCCCAGGCCGCGGGCCTTCAAATGCATTACGAAATCGACGTACCCAGCGATCTGCTCAGCAAAGATACTGTCTATCTCCGCACCGGAGTCTATGACCTCCGTTCGAGGAATGTGGGCACGTTGGAAGTTTCGTTACACCCTAAAGCCGCCCCAGTGGTCTCAGCAAAATAACGGCCTCAAACGCCGCGCAAGAAGCGTCAAGGCGTTGCTCCGCAAATTCGGACGACTTGTCGGACGCAATCTCCACGTTCCGCAGTATCGAGCATCAGGTACGCAACATCTTCCCACCGAATGGGGACGTCTACCGCCCGCTTAGTTTCCCCGCTCACAGCGAATCGCCCGGTGAAAGCGCCATTGCGGAATCGCGTTGCGCGGATCACCGTCCAGTCAAGCCGGCTCGCGGCGACTTGCTCTTCCATGGCGCGCTGATCGCGAACGATATGTCGAAGAACCGTGCCACCGATCAGTCGAGGCACCCAACCGAGGCCCGAGTCCAGAAGCACCGACGAAAGGATCACAAGCCGCGTCACACCTGCCGAGCCCATCGCTTCAATCGTCGCACGCACACCGTCCGCCAACACCGATGTCGCTCCCAGTCCGAGCGTTCCCAGCACCGAAAGCACTGCATCGTGGCCGGTCAGCGCGGCCGCGAGTTCATTCGCGTGCATTGGATTGCCTGTGACGTTGTGCAGCGATGTTGAGGTGCCTGTAAAGGCAGTTCGTCCGAAGGTTGTGATTTGATGCCCGCGCGCCAAACCCTGCGCCACGATGGCGCTTCCGGTTTTTCCGGTCGCTCCCAGAACGAATAGCCGCAACGCCGCGTTTTGCACGCTCGACCGCCAGAATGGAATGAGATTTACAGTTGGTCGCCCAGTCCGCGTGAACTGTCGTTTCTACTCATCGACAACTGAGTTCTTCAGCGTTCCGACGCCTTCTACGCTGACTTCGACTACATCGCCCGCCGCCAGCGGCCCCACGCCCGCGGGCGTCCCGCTTGGAATCAGGTCTCCGGGAAACAGCGTCATGGCCTGCGCGATATGCCGGATCACGATATCGAGATTGAAAATGAAATCGCGCGTATTGCCCTGCTGCCGAATCTCGCCGTTGACGCGGGTTTCAACGCCCACGCCCGCCCCTGCTCCGAAACATGGATCGATCTCATCCGTCACCACCGGACCCACCGGGCAGAACGTGTCGAAGCCTTTGGCGCGGCTCCACTGCCCGTCTTTATTTTGCAGGTCGCGCGCCGTGACGTCATTTACGCAGGTGTATCCCAAAATGTATTGCCGGATGTCGGCATCCGCCGCGGGCTGGTAGCACGTCTTGCCAATCACAACGCCCAGTTCGCCCTCGTAATCGACCCGCTGCGAGATCGCCGGCCGCCTCACGACGCCGCCCGGCGGCAGCAGCGCCGAGGTGGCCTTCAGGAAGATCAGTGGCTCCTTGGGGACATCGTGCCCCAACTCGGCGGCGTGCTCCCGATAGTTGCGTCCGATGCATACGATCTTCGACGGTCGCACGGGGGGCAGCAATGCCGCTTCCTCCAGTGGAATCGCCTCGATCCGCCGCGTGCGCAGGCTTTCCATATCCCCGTCGGCTTCTTCGGGAGCTGTGAGCAGGACCCGCACAATCGCGTCCCTTCCTCCAACGGACTCGACCAGCCCGTACTGCGCCTGGCCATTGAATTGAAATCGGCAGTATTTCATCGCCATCTATCTAACCATATCTGCGGAAATTGAAGCGCAAACGGGACAAAAATATTCTGATCTGGTTCCTTTCGCGGCGACCTGGCCGAGATCAAGTCGAAGGGCACTCGCCGCTGACACCCTCACGGAACGGCCTCGCTGGTTTCTTCGGAATGTGCGCTCTCGTTGCCGCGGACGTCTACGGCTGAGACCGAATAGAAATAGGTCTTGCCCGAGGCGACGGAAGAGTCGCGGTACGCGGGCGTCTTCAGCGGCTGGTCATTCACTTTCACTGCGGGCATGCCGTCTTCGTGGCGATAGACGTTGTAGCCGTCGAGATCGACATCGCTCACGGGGGCCCATACCAGATCGATGAAGGTCTTCTGCCCTGGACCGGACGAGACCGCCTGCAGTCCGGAGGGAACGGTTGGGGGGAAGACGTCGTGCGTGAAGACCTGGACCTCAGGCGTGTCGTCGCCTTCGACCTGTAGCTCAGGCTTGTTGTCCTGAGTAATTACAGTCACGGTCTCCGCGTGGTACATGTAGGTCTTTTCCCACTCGAAGCTCGAGTCGGTGAGCGTGTAGCTGTGGTCGGCGCCCGCGGGAATCTGGCCGGCAAGAAGTTGCTCACGGGCTCCGTCTACACGCCGGTAGACACGATAGACGTAGTGCTGCGACTGGGAGGAATCGAGAGGCGGAGCCGTGCCTGTCCAGGTCAGCACGACGCCTTGTGCGGTGAGGCGCGCCGTGAAATCACGCGGCGGCGGAAGCGTATGGGCCAACGGAACGCGAACCTGGTTGGAGAGTCCCGCGCTGCGGCCAGCCGCGTTCAAGGCCTCGGCGGCGTAGGTTGCGAAGCGTGCGGGATCGTCGCTCTCAAGAGTTGCGGGGAGCGTATCGACAAACGAGCGTAGAGCCGGCTGCTTGGAAGACTGTGCCGTGGCGTTGCTCGGCTCCGCGGGGGCTTCCCCCGCCGGAGTTCCGCACTGCGTCAGGGTCGGTTCCAGGCCACGGCAGATTCGCGTCGGACCGATGCTGCGCGGTGTTTGACGATCAGTCGTAACCTTGGGTGCAGTCCAGGTGAGAGTCACGCGGTTCCCTTTGCGGGTAGCACGCAGATCAGAGGGTGGCTTCAACAGATCGAGTGACGGAGGGAGCGGCGGACCGATCGTGGCGCACGCCGTGAACAGCAGCGGCGCACACAGAGCCAGCAAGCACTTCGGAGGGTGGCTTCTCATGCGGAAGGAAACAGACTACCAGAGCGAAGCGGCTGAAGCCGGAAAGTGATGAGACGGCGCGTACGGTATCGCTGAAGCGATGCCCTGATACGAATCGCGAGGTCCTCAGCGTTGCTCCAGCGGTGCAGTGTCATCCTAGCCAACCAACGCCTTCACGGCTTCGCGGAAAACTTTGGTGTGGCGATCGATATCGTCGGCTTCGGTTTGCGGCGACATCAGCGCCATGTTGTGAAACGGGGTGAGCAGGATGCCGCGGTTCATCGCATAGAGGTGCATGAAGCGTTCCAGTTCGAAGTCCATTGCGTCGTGGGCTTGCGCGCCGTTCGCGGGCTCCGGACCAAACATGTATTCGGCGCGGCAGCCGAGTCGCGTGACGTGCCAGGGAAGATCGGCTTCTGCAATCGCCTTGGCCACGCCTGCAGTCCAGCGCTCGGCCATGGGAATCATGCGGTCGAAGGCTTCTTTGGTCAGGACCTTGGTGAGCGTGGCGCGCATCGCGGCCAGTGAGAGAGCGTTGCCGGCGAGCGTTCCGCCGATGCCGCCGACGTCGCAGTTCTCGAGCTCCTGTTTGGCGACGATGCGGTCGGCAACTTCCTGCGAGAAGCCGTAAGCCGCGCCGGGAATGCCCGCTCCAATCGCCTTACCGAAGACGAGAATGTCGGGCTCAAGGTTCTCGGCGCGCGTAAAGCCTCCGGGGCCGGCACAGATGGTGTGGGTCTCATCGATGATCAGCAACGTACCGTACTCGCGCGTGAGTTCGCGGAGGGCTTTGTGATATCCCGGCTGGGGATGCACGATGCCGACATTGGTCATCGCGGGCTCAGCCAACACACATGCCACGTCTCCCGAGACCAGAGCGGCCTCGAGCCCGTCCACATCGTTGAACTCAACGACCTTGGTGGTGACTGCGGGATTCACGGGCGGGCCGATGTTGCCGGGCCGTGGGCCGGCTGTTCCATGAGCGTCGAGCGTGATGAAGGTCTCATCCACGGTGCCGTGGTAACACCAGTTGTAGACCAGGATTTTGGGACGACCCGTGATCTGTCTCGCCAGGCGGATGGAGAATCGGTTCGCGTCCGTGGCAGTGAGCGCAAACTGCCAGTAGGGAAGGTTGAATCGCTTCTGCAGTTCCTCGGCGACGAAAATGGAGTCTTCGCCGGGAAGCATGAGCGTGATGCCGCGGTGGGCTTGCTCTTCGACGGCTTTGACGGTGGCGTGGGGAGAGTGTCCGGTCATGGCGCCGGTGTCGCCGAGACAGAAGTCGATGTAGCGATGTCCGTCGACGTCGAAGAAATGAGCGCCTTGCGCTTCGCGCACGAACGGCGGAAAGGCTCCGGCCCATTTGACCATCCAGTTCATGGGCACGCCGGCGACGAGCGACTTCTGGGCGCGCTCGAACAACGCCTTCGACTTGGGGCGCTCGTC
>Ga0207700_10000493_pt1 | contig 23111 bp, 21 predicted proteins | sample LARL82metaG_FD_184348 | JGI IMG/M metagenome (GOLD analysis project Ga0207700, IMG submission 184348) | Corn, switchgrass and miscanthus rhizosphere microbial communities from Kellogg Biological Station, Michigan, USA - LAR L8-2 metaG... | ecosystem: Host-associated > Plants > Roots >...
CACCGGTTGCGACTGTACCGAGGGCGATTCGTCGTGGAAGCATGCGCTGCGCGCGGCGTTCAACCATCTGGCAGTGCGGCTTGACGAGGTCTATGCCGACGCCACCGCGACAACACTGCGCGATCCATGGGCCGCGCGTGAGGCATGGCTGGCGGTGCGTAGCGGATGGGTGAGTAGCCGGGCATTTTGGACGCGCTACGGCATCCATGGGCACCGGCCGCTCAGGAAGACACGCGCCGAGGCGATCCGGCAACTGCTCGAAGCGCAGTATTATGCCCAGGCCATGTTTACGAGCTGCGGCTTCTTCTTCGAGGATCTGGACCGCATTGAGCCACGCAACGATATTGCCTTTGCCCGGCGCGCCATCAGTCTGGTCTGGCAGGCGGAGCACATCGATCTCCAGACCGAGTTTTTGGCCGACCTGGCGCGCGCGCGCAGCTGTCGTAGCGGACGCACAGGCGCCGACATCTATCGCGATCTCTCTGCCGTTCCAGAGGGCGCGCTGGCGCCGCTGGCAGCGCCCACGTCAACCAGCGAGACGGCGGCGTAAATTCCAACAGCCCGGCAATTCCCATATAGGCTGGCGCCAGAGCAGCTTCCGCATGAGCTAGCATGAAACTTGCTATACGGGTGGCATGCATGGGTCTGTGCCAGATATAATCGGCTGGGATGATGGCGCAAACACGCTGGGAACTACAGATCCCTGTGAACATACACGGAGTAGTTGCATGTCCATTCTACTGCCGCATGAAGACCGCTTCTACTCGCTCATAGAAGCGTCTGCCTCGAATGTCAGTAAGGGCGCTGAGATGCTCGTGGCCATGCTGAATGACTATACCGACATCACCGCGAAGGCGAAGGCCATCAAAGATGTCGAACATGCGGGCGATGAGCTGACACATGAGACCTACGAGCAGCTGAACCGCATCTTTGTCACACCGCTCGACCGCGAAGATATCGGCGCGATCAGCTCGGCGCTGGACGATGTGCTCGATCTGGTGGAAGCCGCCGCCGACGATTTCGTGCTCTGTAGCATCGAAGAGCCGCAGCCTCCCGCGCTGGAGATGGCGCAGCTCATCGTGCAGTCCTGCGTGGAAGTGCAGGAAGCCGTCTCTCATCTGCGCCGACTCAATAAAGATCGCGCGGTGTTTCGTGATCGGCTGACGGAGATCAACCGCCTCGAAAATCAGGGCGACGATGTTTACCGCAACGCGATTCAGGCGCTTTTTCTGCAATCGGACCCGATTGTGATTCTCAAGTGGAAGCAGGTGTACGATCACCTCGAAAAGGCCATCGATAGCTGTGAAGATGTTGCCGATGTACTCCACGGGGTGCTGCTGAAATATGCCTGACCTTATCCACCTGCCGCTACTGGCGGCGGTCAGTGCCAATAGTGGCGAGAGCGTCAGTCTCGTCTTTTTGATTCTTACTATCCTTGTCGCCGTCGTGTTTGATTTTACGAATGGTTTCCACGATACCGCGAATGCCATCGCCACCAGCGTTTCCACCCGCGTTCTCTCGCCCCGTGTTGCCATCTTGATGGCGGCTTTCCTCAACTTTCTGGGCGCGTTCGTCAGCACCCAGGTCGCCAAGACCATCGGGACCGATGTCGCGGAGCCATCCGCGCTGACCCCCATCGCGGTGATGGCAGCGCTGCTGGCGGCCATCGTCTGGAACCTGCTGACCTGGTATGTTGGTCTGCCCAGCAGCTCTTCGCACGCGCTGATTGGGGGATTGGTCGGCGCGGCGGTCATCGCCTCGCCGCTGCACTTTGGGGCGCTCAAGCTTGACGGTATCTTGAAGATTGTGCTCTCCCTCATCCTCTCACCGGCGATTGGTCTGGTGATCGCCTATGCGCTGGGTATCGCGCTGCTCTGGATATTCCGGATGACCTCTCCGCACCACGTGACCAGCATCTCGCGCTGGCTTCAGCGGGTCTCGTCGGCGTTCGTCGCCTTTAGCCATGGCTCCAACGACGCGCAGAAGACGATGGGCGTGATCACCGCCGCGATCATCAGCTATGAGGCTGCTACCACCGCGACCGCGCAGTCGTTCGCGGTGCCGACATGGGTCATAGTGGTGAGCGCGACGGCGATGGCGCTGGGGACGAGTTTCGGTGGCTGGCGCATCATTCGCACGATGGGCATGCGTATCGTGAAGATGCGCCCGGTGGATGGCTTCGCGGCACAGACGGCTGCCGCCTCGGTCATCCTCGCCGCCAGCCATATCGGCCTGCCCGTCAGCACGACGCATGTGATCGCCGGTTCGGTGATGGGGGTGGGAGCGCGCCAGCGGCTCTCGGCGGTGCGCTGGGGCGTGGCAGGGAACATGGTGGTTGCCTGGGTGCTGACGGGGCCAATTACCGCCGTGATCGCGGCGGTCTTCTGCTTCGTTCTCCAGATGGTGAAGATTTAGGCCAGGCTGGCGGACCCCTCCCGGCCTTTGGCCACCCTCCCCTACGAGGGGAGGGCATAGGCAAACGCAGCGGTATCAGGGCATATTGATTGCCTGAGGAAACGCGAAAGCCCCTCTCCTATGAGGAGAGGGGTTGGGGTGAGGTTCTGGAATCAATGTTCGGCGGCGAACTCCTCGGCGGAGACGTTGCTTACCACGTCGAGCGCCGCTTCGAGGATATCCAGCCCTTCGGCCAGCTCCTCGTCGGTCGCGACCAGCGGCATCAGCAGGCGGACGACGTTGTCGTAGAGGCCCGCCTTGATGAGTATCAACCCGCGTTCGCGCGCCTCCACGAGAATGCGGGCGGCGGCGGCGGTCGCCGGGGTACGCTGCGTCTGGTCGGTTACCAGCTCGATAGCCACCATCGCGCCCAGCCCACGCGCCTCGCCAATCAGTGGGAAGCGCTTGCGCCAGCCCTGCATGCGCGCCATCGCCTGCTCGCCGAGCACGCGCCCGCGGTCCGCCAGCCCCTCGCGCTCGAAGACATCCAGCACGGCCAGCGCGGCTGCGCACGCCACCGGATTGCCGCCATAGGTGCCGCCGAGACCACCGGGAAGGGGCGCATCCATGTAGGTGTCGCGCCCGACGACGGCGGCTAGCGGCAGCCCGCCCGCCAGCGACTTGGCTAGCAGCATCAGGTCCGGCTCGACGTTGGAATGCTCGATGGCGAACATCTTGCCGGTCCGCCCGAAGCCGCTCTGCACCTCATCGATGATGAGCAGGATGCCATTTTGGGTACAAATCTCGCGTAGCTCAGGCAGGAAGTGCGCCGGAGGCACGACGAAGCCACCCTCGCCCTGAACCGGCTCGACGATGATCGCCGCCACCTGATCGGCGGGGATGCGCGTCAGAAAAGCACGCTCCAGCGCCTCGCGCCACTCGTGGCAGTTCGCGCCGTCGGTGCCGCTGTGCTGCGGGCAGCGGTAGACGTAAGGATAGGGCAGCGTGTGGACGTTGGGCGCGAATGGGCCGAAGTCCTGGCGATAGGGCCGCACCTTGCCGGTGAGCGCGAGCGCGAGATTGGTGCGCCCATGGAAGCTGTTCTCGAAGGCGATGACGCCGGAGCGTCCAGTCGCCGCACGCGCGATCTTGATGGCGTTCTCGACGGCCTCGGCGCCGCTATTGACCAGCAGTGTCTTCTTCGGGAAGTTGCCCGGCGTGATCTCGGTGAGACGGCGTGCCAAGTCTACGTAGACGGGCGGTGTCAGTACGTGGGCGCAGGTATGGGTATAGAGCGCGGCCTGCTGCTGGATGGCGGCGACCACCTCGGGGTGGCTGTGACCGACGTTCATGACGCCGATACCGCCCGCGAAGTCGAGATAGGTATTGCCGTCCACGTCGGTGACACGCGCGCCGGAGCCGCTGGCCGGGTAGACGGGATGGTAGGCGAAGACGCCGCGCGGCAGGTAGCGCTCGCGCTCGGCCTGTAGCGCCTGCGAGCGCGGGCCGGGAATCGCGGTGGCCTGGCTGACGGCGTGTTCGGCGGTATTGCTGGCAGCGTCGGCTGTGTTTGCTGTGCGCGCTGCTCGTGGCGGTTTGGTGGTGGTCTGCTGTGCCATCTGAGTATCCTCCTGCTGTGCCAGTATACTTCCCGCACTATATGTCTACCGCTCACTCGCCGTACACGGCCATCGCGACTAATTCTCCCCGCAACTCCTTGGCCATGCTGTCGAAAGGGCGTGATTGCCAACCCGGTCGTCTGATGCTAGCATGGCAGCGTTGTTCACTAGTAGCACAAGGAAGCTGAATTCATGCATTCGAGAGATCGCCGCTGGCCTGTGGCATTTTGGTTTTTGGGCTTCGAACTATCCATTTCCCCCATTGTGCTTGTCATTTTCTATATCTTAACGGGCGAGACGCCTCAACAAATGCTTAGTACGGTAGATTGGTCTTCATGGGACACATGTGTAAATGGATACTTCGTCCTGGTGGTCGCAGGCATTTTACTAACACTTACGCGCTTTGGATTACAGGCCCGGCGGCGCGAGCGCATCAGGGCGCAGGCGCTGGCTGGTGATGACAATGCGATGCCAGTGGCCACTCCAACGCTCGACCTATCCCAGCACGTTATCGCTGAGGCTACGGAGCGTGAGCCGCTGACGCTACGGTGGGCTAATGGCAGCGTCGTCACCGCGTCGCAAGAAGGATTGCGCTGGCAACGTCCCCGGAAACGCGATGTTCTGTTGCTGTGGAGTGAAGCACGCCTGCTGGAACTCTGGGAATCGCAAAGCCCTGCTCTGTCCAAGAAGGAAGAGATATTTGAATACGGCTACTGCCTCTACGCCAGCCGCAACAAATATGTCGAATGGACCGACGCCCCAGAAAGCCAGATACCTGGCGCGCGTCTCTCGTGGGAGCAGAAGGTACAGTTGCAGGAAGAGCTAGTCGCCATCGTCGCTGCACGCACGGATTTGACTCTGCGCGTCGTTCCGAAAACGAGTGGATCGCACAATGGACGCAAGAGGCTCACGTTCCGCGACAAGATATCGCACGCTAGTGTTGCGCTAGGTCTGTTTCTCGCAGCCTTCCCGCTTGGCGCGGGCATACTTGCGTTGACGGCGCCACTGACCAGTTCATTCGTTCTCAACCTCTATGCGGCGATAATCTACGGTGGCGCGGGACTGCTCATACTTGGACTAATTGTAAAGGGAATTATTGATATCTACCGCCCGCGTATACCTGACCCAGCTCCTCCGCTCGTGGTATTGCCATTCGTGCCTGCGACGGCGATGCCTGATACTGCTTTAGCCATCCGATTCGGGGAGCGCCCGCGTGCTCGCCTCATCGCGTTTTTGCTGCTGGTAGTCGGTCTGGTGAGCAACGTCTATCTCGTCATCCGCGCCATACAGGATTTTTCGATTAGTGACCTGCGTCATGGCACGTTCACCGATGCCCATAAGCTGGGACTGATGTTGCTCGGGACATGTGCGTTCATCGGCATTGCATCCCTTTGCATTGTGCTGTTCAGCCGCCCGACCGTTCTGACGGCTGATATAGAGGGCATCCACAAAGGGAAAGGCAGGAAACGCGAGTCCATTCTGTGGCAAGACGTTGCCATGTTGGCAACCAACGTTTCTCGGCCCAACAAACTGAAGTCGTTTGAGGTGATTGAGTCGCCTCCACGCAGCCAAATAATCGCATGGCGTGCCGACGCGCGCTGGGTGCAGCGGCCCGAGAGCGCGCCAACTGACGATGCTGGCGCGCAGTTCGCCGCCATCGTGGCGCAACGCTCGGGGCTCGAGCCAACCACACAGTGGGCATAACGGCAGCATAACGGCTGTGTAACAGGCTATGCGTATACTTGCATCGAAACCCGATCCCGTACCTGTTTATGCTTGTGCATCACTGCATGGACACGAGAACTGGCAGTCAACGGAGCGAATAGATGGATACAGACTACGATGTCGTGATCGTCGGCGCGCGAGTGGCCGGGGCCAGCCTGGCGCTGCTTCTGGGACAACAGGGCCACCGCGTTCTGTTGATCGACCGCGACTCCTTCCCCAGTGACACGCTTTCAACTCACCTTATCGCCGGGTTCGGCGTCAACGCGCTCCAGCGGCTGGGTGTGCTGGATGAGGTGCTGGCGGCGGGCTTTCGCCGCATTACCCGGGCGCGCACTTGGGTCGAAGATTGCCTCTTCGAGGGACCAGCGGGACCGAAGGGCGGCTTTGCGCTTGCGCCCCGGCGTGACGCTCTCGATGCGATCCTCATCCGGCATGCGACCGAGCGCGGCGGGGTCGAGTTCCATGAGCGAACGCACGCGGAGGGGCTGATCGAGGAGGATGGGCGCGTCGTCGGCGTCGTCACCCAGACGGCGGCTGGCGAGCGGCAGGAGGTGCGCGCGCGGGTGGTCGTCGGCGCCGACGGGAAGTATTCGAAGGTGGCCGACTGGGTCAACGCCGAGCGCTACGACGCCGTGCCAGCACTACGTCCGGCATATTACGGCTACTATCATGGTGTGACACCGTGTACGGAGACGACCGTCGAGCTCTTCTTTGCGGACAACCATATCGGCTTCATCTTTCCCATGCGGCCAGGCGAGGACTGTCTGGCGCTCGAGCTCCAGCCTGAAGAGTTCGAGATATTCCGGGCCAATCCGCGCGCTATCTTCGAAGAACATTTTCGCGCATTGCCCGGCATGGCGGCCCGCATGAGGAATGCTAGCCTCGATGGCAAGCTTCAGGGCGTGCGCGGCATCGAAAACTACCTGCGCAAGCCGTACGGCCCTGGTTGGGCGCTCACGGGTGACGCTGGCTATCTGAAGGATCCCAGCACTGGCCTGGGCATCAGCGACGCGCTCGCGCAGGCGTTCATGCTGGCGGATGCGCTCGATAGCGTGCTTCGGGGCGCTGACTGGGACGTCTCGCTCGGCGCGTACCATACGCAGCGTGATAAGGTGATGGCGCCGATGTATCGTTGGACACTGGAAGCTACCCGCGCCCGCGATGCGGCGCCCCATGCGGTCAACTGGTTGCGGGCGGCGCTCGTCAACCCGCACTTCACGCGCCAGCTGATGTACTGGCTGCCAACGGTCCTTTCCGATGGACTGCCGCCGCACCTTCAGCCGATGATGAGCTCGATGGGCCAAGCCTTCGACGCATATCCGCTGCAGGAGCCAGAATCTCTCGCCGCGAATTCATGAGAGGGATGATACATGCCAGAAATTACAGCCAATGGCCTTCGTTTCTATGCCGTGGATGAAGGGGTCGGTACGCCTGTTGTCCTACTTCATGGTTTTCCCGATACGTCGTACCTGTGGCGCAACCAGATTGCCGCGCTGGTGGCTGCTGGCTACCGGGCTATCGTGCCGGATTTGCGCGGGCGCGGCAGGAGCGAGCGGCCGGAAAGTGCCGAAGGCTATCGGCTGACGAGCATCGTCGCCGATGTCGCGGCGATTATGGATGCACTTGGTGTCGAGCGCGCGCATGTCATTGGGCACGACTGGGGCGCGGCCACCGCCTGGCTCTTCGCGACGCTGAAACCGCAGCGGGTGGACCGGCTGATCGTCGCCTCGGTTGGGCATCCCTCCACACGCGGCAAGCCGAGTCTCGACGAACTGCAGAAGGGGTGGTATCGGCTGCTCTTTCTCTTTCCAGGTATCGAAGCGACGCTGCAGCAGGACGACTGGTATCTGATGCGCACGATGCTTCAGGGCGGCGGCGATCTGGAACGCTATCTCGCCGACCTCTCCGAGCCGGGCGCGCTGACGGCGGCGCTCAACTGGTATCGGGCGAATATGGCGCCAGAGCGGCTCAATGCCCCGCCCGCGCAACTTCCGCCGATTCAGGCGCCGACGATGGGCGTCTTCAGCACCGGCGACCTCTATCTCACCGAGGACGCGATGGTGCGCTCCGCCGAGTTCGTGAAGGGGCCGTGGCGCTATGAGCGTATCGAAGGGGTGAGCCACTGGATCCCCAGCGACGCGCCGGAGCAGTTCAACCGCCTGATGCTAGATTTTCTGCGGTCATAGCCAGGCCAGAGGGGTCATTTCAACGCTTGTCAACGCTTGCTCAACGGAGATACGCGCGGGACACGTAGCAGACGGCAGACCTACCGCCAGGCAGGTGCATTCTGCTGGTAGTGCTCATACGCGGTAATCAGCCCACCAAGCACCTCGGCGGTGGTCTCGAATAAGGCGCGTGCCTTTGGGTCGTTCACCTGTTGTGTATCGCTACGGGCGTGATCCTGCACGTCGCGCAACATGCGCATGATGTTGGCGGCATGGTAGTGGGGATCAGGAGTTGCTTCCGCTGGTGATTGGTTCTGGTTGTGTTGTTGTTGCATAGGGCTCTCCATTCCTTGCTGTCCTTGCGCCGTCGTTCACGTCCTTCTCTCGTGCCTTGAGGCGCACAATCCGCGCCACACTGTCCCATGAATGCAGATACGAGCGGAGTCCCACTCCTACTGCTTGCGGGAGAATCGGCGCCTGTGCTATACTCCCCGGCGGAAGGGTGTCCGAGTGGTTTAAGGTGCCGCTCTCGAAAAGCGGTGAGCCCCAAAAGGGCTCCGTGGGTTCGAATCCCACCCCTTCCGCCTCGTGTGTCTGGAGGAGTCCCATAGAGGCCTAGTGGGCGCGACTGGAAATCGCGTGTGCCAAAAGCACCGTGGGTTCGAATCCCACCTCCTCCGCCATCAGTTGCGCCATCATGTAGCAGCACCAGTATCAGCGCGGTTGCCATCCAGCGAGCGATGTGCAGCCGCTCTCTCGTTTCCCGCGAACTACGAGTGATACCGAAGGGAGCCAGCACATGGACAAAACACCTCGCGGGCGCGGCATCATCGCTGGCGTCATGGTCTTCGCGGCGGTCCTCATCCTTGCCTATTGGGTAATCTGGTTCCTGGTTGACCGCGATCTGTTGGCATCGCTACACGCTGACTTCTACTATCGCTTCGAGAACGCCTTCCCGGTCGCAGATGCCTGGCTAGGGCTGCTGCTTATTTTGGCGACGGTCGGGCTGCTGCTGCGCCGTCCATGGGGACTGCTCGCGGGGCTGCTCGCGGGGGGCGCGGGTATCTATCTCGGCTGCCTGGATGTCCTCTTCGACCTCGAAAACGGCGTCTATCACATCGCGCCAGGAGGCGACGCCAGCGGTGCGCTCATCGAAATGACCATTAACATCCTGACATTCGCCCTCGGCATCATCGTCACCACGTATATCTGGCGGCATCGCAACTGGTATCTGAAGCCTACCCCGTAACCACAATGGTGCCCTTCATGTAAGGATGGACAGTGCAGTGGTAGGTGTAGGTGCCGGGCTGCGTAAAGGTGAAGTCGAACGACCCTCCCGATGGGTTAATCATGCTCGATGCCAGGGTCGTGCCGCTGTCGCTCGTGACCGTGTGTGGCGCGTCCGTAGTGTTGGACCACTCGACCCTGGTCCCCTTCGCGACGGTGAGCGTGGCGGGCGCGAACCCATACTTCTCGTCCTGTTCAGTGATCTTCACCTCGGCCACACTGGAATTGGATGACGTCGTTCCGGCGGGTGCCGCGGTGGTTGTCGGCACTGCTGTGTTCGTGCTCGTGCCGCATCCCGCGAGGAGCAAGATGCCAGCTAGCAGGATACCGAACCACCATGGGGCGCCGCGCACCCTTGTGAGAGTCAGGTTGTTCATCGGTCTCCTTCTTTCGCTCAACGAGTCCTTCAACCATCCGCACTCCTTGGCGCTAAGACATCCTGCCGAGACGCTCCCAGACGCTCATCGGCAGGATGTCTTAGCGCCAGAGAATACTGCGGGGTAGTACGGAATGCTGTTACGTCAACTAGCTATTGCCGCGCCAGGCTATAGCTGCCTTGCTGCCATGTGCTCCTCGTCGCCGCGGTAGCATGGCGATAGCCTGCGACCACGGGCATTGCCTGTGGTATCCGTGCGGCGCAAAAGGCGTATAATTGCGGCAGGCAGTAGACGTTATTTCAGCGGATAGGAGCGTTGCCGATGGACCTGGGGCTTTCAGGACGTGTCGCGTTGGTGACGGCGGCCAGTCGCGGGCTGGGGCTGGCCAGCGCCAAAGCGCTCGCGGCGGATGGCGCGTCATTGCTCATCTGCGCGCGTGGACCCCTCCGGCTGGACGAGGCGGCGCGCGAGATCCGCTCGGCCACCAGCGGCGCGCTGGTCGAGACGATGACGCTGGATGTCTCGGCACCCGACGCCGCGACGCAGTTGGTGGGGCAGGTGCGCGACAAGTTCGGACGGCTGGACGTGCTGGTCAACAACGCGGGCGGCCCGCCGCCGGGCAGCTTTGCCAGCGTGGGCGACGCCGACTGGGAGAAGGCATTCCAGATCACGCTGATGAGCGTCGTCCGGCTGGTGCGCGAGGCGCTGCCACTGCTCCAGGCCAGCGGCCAGGGGCGCATCGTCAATCTGGTGAGCACGAGCGTCAAACAGCCGATTGATGGCCTGATTCTCTCCAATGCGTTGCGCGCGGCGGTGATTGGCATGGCCAAGACGCTCTCCAAAGAGATCGGCGGGATGGGGATTACCATCAATAACGTGTTGCCGGGCATCATCCTGACGGACCGGCAGCGCGAGTTGCGTGGCGCGGACGCCGCCCGGCGCGGCATCAGCTTCGAGCAGGCCATCGAGGAGGCTGGACGTGGCGTGCCACTGGGGCGCATCGGGCAGCCGGACGAGGTCGGCGCGCTGGTCGCGTTCCTGGCGTCGAAGCAGGCCTCCTACATCACTGGGACGAGCATCCAGGTGGATGGCGGCATGATCGCCGGGATTATGTAGCGCTTCCCTCTACACTACGCGCATGTTGGGAGCGCCTCATAGGCTAGATGGGCAATAGGCCACCGTCGCGGCTTGAATGCCGCGGCTAATCCCTCTTGCCCAGTATCTCCTCACGATGTGCGAGAATTCCGAGCGTTCGGGATTATACCGGTTGTGGTGAGGTTGTTGGCCAGACCCTCTCCCCCTGCCCCGGCCTCCGGCCCGCTGCCGCTCCGCGCGCTCCCTTCGGGACGCAGCCCCTCCGCTCGCACCTGCTCGCTTCTCGCCTAACGGCTCGCGGGTCTGCCTTGCACGCTTCTCGCCTCGTGCCTCGGCTCGCGCGTCTGCCCCCGACGCGGGGAGGGGAGCCAGAAACCCGAAAGCCAGCATGCCAGAAACGCACTCTGGTTCTGGTTCCCCTCTCCCTTTCAGGGAGAGGGGTCAGGGGAGGGGGCGGTGGCCCCAGTGACAACATCCCAGGCCAAACCAGGATTAGTCGCGGCCGTGCCCGTGTTATGCGTGCTGGGCTTCTTTCTCCTTGTTGTGCGCGTCGATCACCTGCTGCTGGAGGTTGGCGGGCATCTCCTCGTAGCCCGATAGCTCCATCGTGAAGCTGCCGCGCCCCTGCGTCATCGAGCGCAGGTCGGTGGCGTAGTGCAGCATCTCGGCGAGCGGCGCCTGGGCGGTGATGCGCTGCAGACCGTCGTCGGCTGGCTCCATGCCCATGATGCGCCCGCGCTTGGTGTTCAGGTCGGAGCTGATATCGCCCATATTTGCGTCGGGGACAGTGATGGTGACATTCATGATGGGCTCGAGCAGCGTTGGACCTGCCAGCGCCACCGCCTCCTTCATGCCCAGATGCGCCGCCGTCTCAAACGCCTGCGACGACGAGTCTACCGGGTGATATTTGCCGTCCACCAGCGCCACCCGGATATGCACCATCGGATAGCCCGCGATGAAGCCCTGCCGCACCGATTCGGCAACACCCTTCTCGACGCCCGGCACATACTCCTTCGGCACAACACCGCCGACGATCTTATTCTCGAAGACGTACTGCTGCTCGCCGTCGGTCAGCGGCTCGATCTCCAGCCAGACATCGGCGAACTGGCCGTGGCCGCCGGTCTGCTTCTTGTGGCGGCCCTCGGCGCGCGCCTTCTTACGAATCGCCTCGCGGTAGGGCACGCGGCGGTCGCGCTTGAGCACCTCAACGCCGTAGCGTCGCTGCATGCGCTCGGTGGCGATCTCCAGATGTGACTCGCCCATGCCGGAGAGCAGCATCTCCGCCGTCTCCTGATCGCGGTCAACATGCAGCGTGCGGTCCTCTTCGAGCATGCGATTGAGCGCGGTGCCCAGCTTATCGAGGTCGCTCTGCGTCTTGGGGTGCACCGCAGCGGTGTAGACCGGCTGCGGGAAGTTGATCGGCGGCAGCGGCTCGGTATCCTTCGCGCCGAGCGTGTCGCCCGTATGCGTCTTGTTCAGCCGCACCACTGTCCCGATATCGCCGACCTGGACCTCGGTCATCGTCTCCTGTAACTTGCCGCGCAGGCAGAGAATCTGCCCCAAACGTTCGTCGGTGCTGGTGTTGACGTTGTAGAGGTGGCTATCGGGCTTGATCGTGCCCTGGTAGACGCGGAAGATCGAATGCGTGCCCTTCTGCGGATCGACAATCGTCTTGAAGACGAAGGCGACCGGCGCGGCATTCGCGTCGGCGGGCGCCCGATCCGCCGCCGAGGGCAGGTACTCGGTCATCGCGTCGAGCAAAGTCTGGATGCCGATATTCTTGGCGGTGGAACCTGCCAGCACCGGCACGACCTGCCCAGAAGCGACGCCCGCTTTGATAGCGCGGCGTAGCTCTTCGTCGCTCACCTCTTCGCCTTCGAGATACTTTGCCATCAGGTCGTCGTCGCTCTCGACCGCCGTCTCAACCAGTTGCTCGCGATATCGCTGCACGGCGTCGGCCATTTCTCCTGGCACGTCGCCAGCGGTGGCCTTGTCGCCGGAGAAGCTGTATGCCTTGCTGGCGACGAGATCGATCACGCCGGAAAAGCTGGTCTGCTCGCCGATAGGGATGGTCAGCGGCACAATACGCGTGCCGAAATGCGAGCGTAGCGAATCGAGCGCGCGGTCATAGCTGGTGTTTTCGCGGTCGAGCTTGTTGACGAAGACCATGCGCGGCAGGTCGTGCTTGTTGGCCTGACGCCAGAGCAGCTCGGTGCCGACCTCGACGCCTTTTTCGGCAGAGACCACCACCAGCGCCGCATCGGCCACTCGCAGCGCCGCCATCACCTCGCCTACGAAGTCCGCAAATCCCGGCGTATCGAGCAGATTGATCTTGCCACCATGCCACTCGACCGGAATCACGGTGAGGTTGATGGACTGGTTGTGTTTGATCTCATCGGGGTCGTAGTCGGAAATGGAGGAGCCGTCGTCTACTCTGCCGATACGATTGACCGCGCCCGAATCATAGAGCGCGGCGTCCATTAACGAGGTCTTTCCCGACCCACCATGCGCGATCACGGCGACGTTGCGAATCTGTTGCGCGCGATAGACGTTCATAACGGGTACTGTCCTTTCTTCGCTTGCGAACAGGATCGGCGAGTCTGCCCCATTGCGCCCCGCCGATGCACTCATCGAATGCAGGTCTGGAATGGAGCGGCGCTAGCGAGTGACTCGCGCGTGCGGCTCCAGGTCTTGTGAAATCAGTGCGCCTGGGAGCGGGAACGCGGTCGCCAGGGCAATGGCGCGCTCTTTCGTCTGCTGGACGGCGGCCAGGTCGTCGCGCTTCTCGATGGCGTCCGCGATCAGACCGGCTACCTCGCGCATCTCGCTCGTGCCGAAGCCGCGCGTCGTGACGGCGGGCGTGCCGAGCCGCACGCCACTGGTGCGCACGGGCGGCTCGGGGTCGAAGGGGATGCCGTTCTTGTTGACGGTGATGTTGACCGCCTGAAGGGCATCTTCCGCGTCTTTGCCGGTCACGTGTAGCGGGCGCACATCCACCAGCATCAGGTGATTATCGGTGCCACCCGATACCAGCCGTAATCCGCGGTCCTGCAGCGATGTGGCGAGCGCCTGAGCGTTGTCAACCACCTGCTGCTGGTAGACCGTGAAGGCCGGTTCAAGCGCCTCTTTGAAGGCGACTGCCTTCGCCGCGATGATGTGCATCAGCGGGCCGCCCTGCGTGCCGGGGAAGACGGCTTTGTCGACTTTGGCGCCCCATTCAGCGGTCGAGAGGATCAGCGCGCCGCGCGGGCCGCGCAGCGTCTTGTGGGTCGTCGTCGTGACCACATGGCAATACGGGACCGGATTGGGATAGAGGCCCGCCACCACGAGCCCCGCGACATGCGCGATGTCGGCCATCAGCAGCGCGCCGACGCTATCGGCAATCTGGCGGAAGCGCGCGAAGTCGAGTGTGCGTGAATAGGCGGAGAAGCCCGCGACGATCAGCTTGGGTTTGTGCTCCTGGGCCAGCCTCTCCAGTTCGTCGTAGTCAATCGTCTCGGTCTCCGGGCTGACGCCGTAGGGCACGAAGTTATAGAACTTGCCGGAGAAATTGACCTTCGAGCCGTGAGTCAGGTGGCCGCCCTGCTTGAGGTCCATCCCCAGCACGGTGTCGCCAAGCTGAATGAGCGCGAGGTACGCGGCGGCGTTGGCCTGCGCGCCGGAGTGCGGCTGGACGTTGGCGTGCTCCGCGCCGAAGAGCTGCTTTGCGCGCTCGATGGCCAGTCGCTCCACCTCGTCCACGACCTCGCAGCCGCCATAGTAGCGCTTGCCGGGCAGCCCCTCGGCGTATTTGTTCGTCATGACGCATGACATCGTCTCGGCAACGGCGGCGCTGACGTAGTTTTCGGAGGCAATCAACTCGATGCCAGTGAACTGGCGTTGCTCTTCGCGACGGATCAAATTGGCAATGTCGGGATCGGTCGCTTCGAGGTCGTGCATATCCATGTCACAAGCTCCCGTTTTCAGATCGCTCAGATGCCGGGCGTCCGCGGGAAAAACCGGCGGGCGGTGAGGGGGCGCGGTCAGCCGCGCTCGTGTGTGCTGTAGTATACCATTCCCGCCCACTGGAGAGGTTATCAGTCTGGCAGCGTGCTCAGCGTCGAGATGATGAAGACGATATAGAGAATATAGAGCGCGATAAGGAGGATGGTGAGGCCGATCGAGATGAAGCCAGTGACGATGCCCGCGATGGCGAAGCCGCGCCCTTCAACTGTTCCCTGGGATTTCTTGATCTCGTTCAGGCCGATAAAGCCGAAGATGACCGCCAGAATCGCCAGGACGCTCTGGAGGGTGGCAATAGAGACGGCGCCGCAAATCATGCTGACGAGCGCCCAGGTACCCAGGCGCGGGGCCGGTGGCGCATATATCCAGGGATAGTAATAGCCTGGGGCAGCGTATGGATACGGGTACGGTTCTGGATAGGCAGGCGCATCGGAAGCTGGACTAGGCGTGGACGATGCACTGGGCGCTCCGCTAAATGTCGGTTCAGAAGCCATGTGGTTCTCCTGGTGGGGCAGATGCGCGGGCGCCCGCTAAATGCTCAAGATGCTTAGATGCCCGCGATGGCAGTTTGTCGCCTCTCCAGTTTACCCCTGTGGCGCAAATAGCGCTGCGCCTGCTCCCACGACGGTCAGACACAGTGGAGAATGGATGCCAGCATCGTCGCGCGCACCGTAGGCCTAATCATCTGTTGGGAACGAGAAAGGCGGATACTGCTTGAAGTGCGCCGCGAGCTGCGACGACATCAGGTGCGTCAGCATAATGAGTCCTATAACCCCCAGTACAACTCCGGCGACCGCGAATCCGCGCCCTTTCAGCCGCCCATTCGATTCGCTGATAGTCACTAGCCCAATGAGGCCGCAGACAAGCGCCGGGCCAGCAGCAACGCATAAGATCTCGGCAGCGGTGATGCTGTGCGTCGAGACGCCTACTCCTACCGCCGAGACGATTCCGCAGAGCGCGCTGGCCAGCGCCCAGATGCTCCATCGTGGAGTTGGCGTATCTGTCGCGTGGGGCATAGGCATATCAGGCGCATAGGGTGCGGAGTCTGGCGGCGATGGTTCTGCCTGCGCTCTCGTTGTGGTACCAGCGGGTTGCATGGCGAAAGACACGGGCGCCTCCTTCTGATACCGTGTAGCGACACAGACACAAGTCACTAAACAGATGGACGCCTGGCCTCATCGAGACGCAGGCGTACCCAAATGTGCTATGCCACCCGACAGAAGCTTGTCTTTCCCGGTTTACCCGTTCGGCGAAAGTATTGCAGCGCCTGTCCCCACGATGAAGATAATGGCGAAAATCGCCACGAACAGCAGCGCCAGGCCCAGCGCGATGTAGCCCAGGATCAATCCCGCCTGAGCGATACCACGCCCTTGCAACGCGCCATTCGACCGGTCAATCTCGCGCAGCGCAAGGTGCCCGAAGATGATGCCGAGGAGCGGGCCAAAGAAGAGGACGCCGATGTATCCCAGCAGCGAGCAGATCAGGCTGGCGATGGCATAGCCACTCGTCGCGGGCGCCATCGGCCCCTGGTAGTAGTTGGCTGAAGCCTGGCCGTATGGCTGATAGGACGGCTGCTGATACGTCTGAGATGGCTGTTGATACGGCTGCTGTGGCGGATAGGGCGGCTGGCCCTGCCATCCATAGCCGTCGCCCCGCTCCTCCGCTGGCGGTGGGTCGAGCGGCGGTGGTGGCGGCGCCGAATATGGTGATGTTTCGGGGTCGTTGTATGACACGGATTATCCCTCCCTCCGGTCTTCCCCACAGAACGCGCACAGGACGCGCATAGAACGAGCACGAGCATTCGTTCACACCCATTGTACGGATACGGGCAAAGCGGGTTGTTCGTGGTTGCCGATTTGCCGCTGCGTGCTCCTCACCGCTTCGCCGACCTATGAGACGCGCCATCGCCTGGTGGTCGCTTATAACAGGAATTCATGGAGGCTGGGCGGGCATTCAAGTGATGTTGCTCACACAACGGCGCGAGATGGTAACGAATGTCTTGCATTTATTCACGTTACCGTGTATCCTTGCGTCGGTATTTCCCCGTGTCATCTCGGAATAAATACTGGGATGGCGCCAAGTCCTTTCTGCCCAGTGCGGCGGCGCGGGGCGCGTCGAATGCGCGCGACGGCAGATAAGCCAATGTGCTGTGTGGCGCAGGTATCCCGAGGAGGCCCACGAACCATGTTCCAGGACAAGACTCTACAGTGTCGAGAGTGCGGGCAGGATTTCATCTTTACGGCAGGCGAGCAGGAGTTCTACCAGCAAAAAGGATTGCTCAACGAACCAGGCCGCTGCCCTGATTGTCGGCAGCGCCGCAAGCAGGCAATATCTGCCAGCCGTGGAAATGGTGGGCCTCGCGAATTGCATACCATTGTGTGCGCCGAGTGCGGCAAAGAGGATCAGGTGCCGTTCGTGCCGCGCAATGATAAGCCTGTCTATTGCAGCGACTGCTTCGAGCGGGTGCGCATCCGGCACTAGCGCCACGGCTTGCGAGACGGGAGAGCGTATCCGCCGAGACGCAGGATAGCGTCATAGGTCATGAGCGCGCCGCTCCTGTCTCGTGTTATTGGCTTGCGGTAACACGATTACACAAGTATCGTAATCCCGGCTGGTTCGCCGTGACTTTGCGGTGACTGTAGCCTCCCATGCTTGCCTGCCGTGGTACAATTCTGATTCATGAAACGTCTGTTGATCCAGATGCTCAGACGACGTTCGCTATCAGCGCGTGCCTGAGGTCGTCCCCTGCGCCCGCCAGCGGTCATGAGGATGTTCACGATACTGCTGGTCGAGAGTGCGAGCGATATCGCCGCAGGGTTATCGTACGGCGCACAAAGGAATTATGCTCGATGCGTTCAGCCGTTCCCCATCGGCCAGACCGAGACCGTGCTGGCCTGGCGACGCTCCGCCGCTCGCTGATTGCGCTCGTCACGCTCGCCTTCCTTGCCATTGCCACCATCGCGCCAGTTGCCGCGAAAGATCGCCCGCCGGGCGGCGTCCTGACCAATCCAGTGGTGCGCGCCATTGATGTGTCATCGCCCGCGGTCGTGCGTATAGCCACGCTCTACAGCGCCCACCTCACGCTCTCGGCCTGTGGCTTGACGGTTACATTGCCAGCGTCGGGCTCGTATACCGTCGGCGGGCTGGGTTCGGGCGCGTTTGTGAGCGCGCGCGGCGATATTCTCACCGCTGATCACGTGGTGTATATTGACCCAGCGAGCCTCGACGACGAGATGTTTGGCGTTCGGCGGGTAGGCGCGGATGTCGCGTCATTCCTCAACGCGGCCTGCCATCCAGGCGTTCCGGTGACCGCGGACGACGTTGCCAACGGCGTCGTACAGTTCAACGGCTTCCCCTTCACCACCAGCTACTCACAGCCGCAGGTGCTGGTCTGGCGCTCGGAAAGCTACCTCGGCGCCATCACCGGCGCTTCATCGAGCGCGACGGCCTCGCTGCTCTCGGGGTTGATGAAGGCGCCGTATAAAGAGGCGCATGTTCTGGCAACCAGCTCATTTGGCGAGAACGATCTGGCGCTGATTCATGTGGACCTGGCGGACACACCGAGCATTCAGCTCGATTCATCGGGTCAGCTTGCCGTCGAAGATGCGCTGACGGTCATTGGTTTCCCAGGAAACGGCGACTTCAACGGCGACCCGACGAACCTGCTGACCCCTTCGGTGAACAACGTCACGATCAGCGCGCTTAAGCGCAATGACAACGGCTCGCAGCTGATTCAGGTTGGCGGCAATGTGGAGCATGGCGATAGCGGCGGCCCGGCGCTGGATGCCGATGGGCGCATTGTCGGCATCGTCAGCTTTGGCGGCGCCGATACGCAGGGCATTACCGCGTTTCTGCGCTCAAGCGATAACGCGATGTCGCTGCTGAACAAGGCCGAGATCGACACGAAGCCTGGCACATTTCAGGCGCTCTGGCAGCAGGCATTTGCGGACTATGCCGACACCACGCCCGGCCACTGGCATGCCGCGGCGCGTGAGATGGACGCCCTGAGCGCGAAATATCCAGAATTTCACGGGCTTGATCCGTACCGCGCCTACGCGGATAACGCCGCCATCGGCGAGCCGTCTTCCTCCTCATTCTCGCTCTCTCGGTTGCCGCTGCCATTGCCGGTGATCGCGGCGATTGGCGCTGGCCTCGTTCTGCTTGTGCTCCTGCTCATCCTGCTCGCGCTCCGCAGCCGAAGCCGCAGACGCAGGCGCGCGCTGACGGCTCCCGCCCCGCTTTCCGTCTGGTCCAACGGTGGGTTTTCCCAGGGCTACCCCGGTGCTGCCGCCGCCTCGCCATATGCGCCAACGGCGTATAACAGTCCCGCGCAGCCGACACGCCCAGCCAATGGACAGTGGCCCTATGGGCAACAGCAACCGCAACAGCCATATCCACAGGGCGAGCGCTCCGCGCAGCCACAGTCCTATTCCGGCTATGCGCCGTATGGTGCCGCGCCTCTTGGTAGCCGGTCACATCCTGTCTCGGGGCCAGTGCCAGCTGCCCCTGGCTCGTATGATGGCCCGCGATCCGGGTCGTGGCAGGATGGCAGCGCCAGCGCGCGCTGCGTCAACGGACACCCGATGGAGGCGAACGCGGTGCGGTGCGCGGTCTGTGGCGCCGAGCGCGATCAGTCTGGCACAATGGCGCAACGCGATGCCAGCAGTGTGCCGCCCTGGGCGCAGAATCGCTAAGGAAGCGGCTCTTGTTGCTCTGCGCGTCGTCTCACTACAATCCTCAGTGGTGAGCGGCTGAGTCACAGGGAGAGCGCCGATGGGACGCGCGAGATGTGCGAGGATGCTACGTCGGGCAGGGATAGCGGCGCTGCTGCTGGCGCTGTCCGTGCTGGCGGCTTGTAGCGAGGCAAGCGGTGCGCGATATGTAGCTCCTGCAGCAACGCCCACGGCCACACCCTCGATGGTCTACGTTGCGATGGGCGCGTCGGACGCGGTCGGCGTTGGCGCCAGCGACCCTAACACGACAGCGTATGTGCCGCGGCTGATTGCGCGGCTGCCTGCCCATGCCTTTGCGCTGAATCTGGGTGTCAGTGGCTATACCGTCAAGCAGGCGCTGGCCGAGGAGTTGCCCCAGGCGCTTTCGGCGCATCCAACGCTGGTGACGGTCTGGCTCGTGGGCAACGATTTCCGCCAGTGCACGCCGCTGGCAGACTATCAGCGCGATCTCGACTCCCTGCTCGGCCAGCTTCAGTCACAGACACACGCTCAGGTGTTTGTCGCCAACGCGCCCGATATGAGCCTGCTCCCGGCAATTCGCGATGGATCTCCCAATCTGGGCGCGTGCCTCCGTGGGCTGCAACCGGCGCAGATCCGCGCGGTCGTCGCTCAGTGGAATGCGGTGATTGACGCCGTGGTGGCAAAGCATCATCAGGTGCTGGTGGACCTTTTCCATTCCGATTTGGAGGCGCACCCCGAGTATATCGCCAGCGATGGCTTCCACCCTTCGGATAGCGGCTATCGCGTGCTGGCTGATCTCTTCTGGACGCAGATTACCGCGCACCACGCCGTCCCCGGCGCATAGGAACGCCCGGCGTCATAGGCCGTTACAGGCCGTAGGCAGTCAGTTTGCCGTTTTCGTCGGGGATGTAGACGCGCCCATTGACGACGATCAGGCTTTCCCAGTGGATGCCGCCGATGTTTCCGCCCGCGCTGGCGTTCTTGCTCGACCACAGATGCTCGCCTGTATGGGGATTCATCGCGTAGATTGCCCCAACAGTCGCGGCATAGAGCACGCCACCCGCCAGCACTGGCGTCGTGAAGTTCTGGCTGTTGTTCCACATTTTCCTGAGCGTTACCCGCCCGGCGCTATCGCTCATCACCTGATAGGTCGCCATGCCACACGTCCCCGCTAAAACGACCCAGACGTTGTCGCCTTCCTTCCAGCTTACTGGATGCGTGAAGAGCTCGCAGCCTGGCCAGTCGAGCAGCGCCAGCTCGCCGCCGAGGTGGCCCGGCCCGCCCTGTCCGCTCATATTGTCGCGATTGATCAGCCGCAGCTTCTGGTCTTTGCCGCCCTGAATCAAGAGGTGTGGCGTGCGGCTATTGGGGATATCTGGCAGAATGCCTGCCGTCGCGCTACCCAGGTCGGCGTCGGTCTCGTTGAGCGTCTGCTGATTTATCGGCGTATAACTGTCGAGTACGTGCAGACCATCGGCGCTGAGCTTGATGACGCTATCACCCCAGTCGGTGTGGCCGTTGAAGTTGCCGTTGCCCGTGGTGACATAGATGTCGCCGGTTCCCGGCTCGATCACGGCACCACCGCGCGCCCAGATGCCTGACTGGTTGGATGCGCATTCGCCCTCGTTCAGCACATGCGGCTTATCGGAGCAGAGGCTGTTGAAGACCTGTTCCGCGCCGGAATCCAGCCGCGCGCCGACGACGTGGCCCTGATACGGTGGAGCGTCGCCAGGGTAGCCCGCGGTTGTCACATAGACGCGGCCGTTGCCGATATTGAGCGGCGATGACTCCTTTTCGGTGTTTGGCATCGTCGTAATGCGAATCGGCCAGCCGCCGCTGGTCACCTCAGCGCCGGAGACCGCGTTGAACTTGCGCAGCGTGCCATCCAGCCCATAGCTGTAGACGTACGCGCGCGATGGGTCAATCGCGGGCGACGAGGTAGTATAGCGCACGCCCTTATTCAAAACGTTCCAGAGGATCTGCCCATTGGCGGCATTCACGGCGGCAAGCTGACCACCGCGAGTGGTGACATAGAGCACGTCGGCGATTGAGCCATCGGCGAGCTTCAATCCATGGAGGTAGACAGGAGACCCGTCCGCGACACCGGGCAGTTTGGCGCTCCAGATCTGATGGAGTCCAGCGACCGTCTGTGGAGTGAGCGCCGTCTCGTGCGAATTGACGCTGGAGCGCGCGCTGTCGAAGCCGAAGACGGGCCAATCAACTTTGCTGCCTGGGTCGGCGGTTGGGGAGGTTGTGGCTGAGGTGGGTGTTTTCGCGGTGGAAGTTGAGGCGCAGCCTGCCAGCAACATCGCCAGGAGCATGAGGGCGGCTATTCCCGTGTGAAGGCGTCTCAATACTTATCTCCTCTTGTTTCCTCTTGTTACACTCTCCACGCCGTCGGGCTAGCTGGTCCATCTCAAGCGCCCGTAGGCAGCTGCGCCAGGTGCACGGCGCGCTCGAATTGTTGCAGGCGGCGCATCTGGCGATGATTTGGCGCGGCCTGCCAGCGTTTGCGCTGCACCAGGTCGATGGCGTTGTGGGCGCTCATGCCGCCCGCCACCAGCGCCGCCGCCGCCAGCAGGACGCTCCGCCCCACGCCATGCTCGCAGTGAACGAGCACGCGCTCGCCATCCGCGATCTGCTGGTTGATCCAGTGGGAGCCATCCTGAAGCTGCGCGATGCTCAGGGGCTGAGTGTCTGGGGTGGGAAGATAGAGCAACTGTATGCCTTCACGTCCCAGCGCCTCGGCGTCGTCTTTGTGCTCGGAGCGTGTGTCCACCACACGGGTGATGCCAGTGCGCGCCAGCCGCGGGATATCGGCGGGGAGTACGCGTCCCCCGACGGCGAGATGCGGCGTAATCCAACTCATGTTGAGCTGATCGGGCAGCGGGATGCCGATGCGGGAGGCGAAGGCGGCGCGGCGCGAATCCTCTGGGAATAGTCGGACAGCGATTCGTGTCCAGAAACGATAGAGCAGGCGAATCGAGCCGGTGAGCAGCCAGCGCAGAAAGCCCTTACGCAGCATGCTTTTGCCGCTGAGCACTGGCGGGACCGCAGGCTCGTCGTCGGTTGTATCACCTGGCGCGACATCGGGTATCTGCGGGCCGTCCGCGTTGGTTGACATCGCTCGTTCTCCCTGAGATATGGGTATGCGTGTTATTGCAATCGCTGCCTGCTCAGGCGACGGGCTGTGTCTGGGGCTTCTCGACGCCATCGGTTCGCAGAACCCGTTCCAGTGCGACGATGGCGCATTCGATCTGGCTGTCGTCCGGCTCGCGGGTCGTCAGCCCCTGGAGGGCGAGACTCGGCGTCATCAGCCAGCGGACGATGCGGAAGCGATAGTAGGCGGCGCCCAGGCGCAGCAGCTCATAGGAAATCGCCGCGATGACCGGCACCAGCAGGATGCGCGAGAGAATGCGCCAGGCGATGGGCGGGTTGCCCAGGACCGCGAAGACGAGGATCGAGACAACCACGACGATCAACAGGAATCCAGTGCCGCAGCGAATGTGGACGCGCGAAGCCGCCCGCACGTGCGCGACATCGAGCGGGTTACCCGCCTCCATCGCGTTGATCGACTTGTGCTCGGCGCCATGATAGGCGAAGACGCGCTGAATTTCCGGCAGCCGCCCGATCAGCCACAGGTAGCCGATCAGCAGACCAAGCCGGAGCGCGCCCTCCAGCACGAGGCCGGACCAATCGTTGGGCAGCCAGTGACTGACGAGGCCAACCACGCCCAGCGGCAACAGAAAGAAG
>Ga0207700_10000498_pt1 | contig 22989 bp, 21 predicted proteins | sample LARL82metaG_FD_184348 | JGI IMG/M metagenome (GOLD analysis project Ga0207700, IMG submission 184348) | Corn, switchgrass and miscanthus rhizosphere microbial communities from Kellogg Biological Station, Michigan, USA - LAR L8-2 metaG... | ecosystem: Host-associated > Plants > Roots >...
TTCCGATTTGGGCGCTGCAGATCGATAGCCCGGCGACGAGCATGAAGCCAAGTAATGTCTTTTTCATCATCTAATAGCCTTTCGCGTCCTCTCCTGCGTCTAGCACGATTCTAGCCAATCCCTAGGTCGTTAGGAATCAATGGTCTGATAAGTCTCGCGCCGGTAAATTCTGCTGGTCTTGGGATTGGGACCCGTACCCCCAGACCAGTTCGATAATTCGCTGGCGCAGCACCTCCGTGAGGTGCAAACGGTCGCGGATGGTGGCCTGGGTAGTAGGTATCGGGTCGCCGATCCGCATGGTCACCGGGCCGCCGCGCATGGTTCCGGAACCGTAGGGCAGCACCTCCCGAGTTCCTATCAGGCCGACCGGGACTAGCGGGACTCCAGCGCGGATAGCGATATAAGCCGCGCCTTCCATGAAGGGGCGCATCTCCCCTTTTCTCGATCGGCCACCTTCTGGAAAAATGAGCAGTGAGATTTGCTGGTCGCGCACGATCTGGGCTGCGAGGGTCATGGTCTTGACCGCGGCGCGAGCGTCACCGCGCGGAACGGGAATGTGACCAGCACGAGCCAGATGCCAACCCATAAAAGGGATCTGAAAAAGTCCTCGCTTGGCGAGAAAGCGGAACTGGACCGGGATATTCGCGAGTGCCACCGGCGTATCCATGTAGCTCAGATGGTTGGACACGAATACATAGCTGCCGTCCTCTTTGATTTTTTCGAGCCCTTCGACCTTTACCTTCACGCCGCTTACGGCCAACAGGGTTCGCGCCCAGCCGCGCGCCATTGCGTTTTGTTTGTGGCGGGTTGGATCAAAAAAAGACACGATCAGACTCATCGCTCCAAACGCAATAGTCGCCAGGATGATGAGCGGATCGGTAAACAGAAGGGAACGCAGGAATGCCACTCGCTTCATTGTATGAGGAGCGCGCGGGCTTCCCCCACCAGGAAGAGCGAGCCAGTGATGAAGATGACATCCTCAGGTTCGGCGTCGCGCAATAATTTAACTGCTTCAGCGACCGTGCGGGTGATTGTCGCGCCGGGAGCCGGAATGTTCTCCGGTGGCATGGCACGCGAGTTGGCGGGTGCGGTGACGATCACCCGATGAGCCAGCGGAAAGAGCATGCCAGCCATCTCAGCAACTGCTTTGTCGACCATGACGCCGTAGACGATCCAGACGCGGCGTCTCGCGTAAAAGTGACGGATGTAATCGACCAGAGCGCGGGTTCCGCCGGGATTGTGGGCGCCGTCGAGAATTATTTCAGGCTGCTCGGACACTCGCTCCAGCCGGCCCGGCCAGCAGGTCTTGGAAATTCCGGCGGGGGAAACACCCAGCGCGTGCAGAGCGATGGCAGCCGTACGGGCGTTTTCCACCTGGTGTTCGCCCGCGAGCGGGCACGTTATTTGCAAATCACGTATCTGGAAGCGGCTGCCGCGGGCTTTGAGCTCCAGATCAGTGATCGCCCAGTCGCGGGAGAGTGTGTATGGGCCTTGGGCGTGAGCGCGCAAGACCGATTCGGCCTCAGGCGGCTGTTGGGCGAAGATGGCCGGCACACCCGGCTTCAAGATGCCGGCCTTTTCGGCTGCAATTTTGGCGAGCGTATCGCCGAGGAAAACCTGGTGATCGAAGTCGATGGGCGTGATGACCGAGAGCACAGGTATCACAACGTTGGTGGCATCCAATCGACCACCCAATCCCACTTCGAGCACTACCGTATCTACGTGCTCGCGTGCGAACAGCAAAAACGCCATGGCGGTGACGCTCTCGAAGTAAGTCGGGTGCAGATCGAGTTCCCTGGCGTCGAGCATCCGCTCGGCAGTTTCATGCACCTCTGAGAAGGTCTGGGCGAATTGATCGGGAGTGATGGCTTGGCCCGCGATTCGAATGCGCTCAGTAGGTTCGATCAGATGCGGTGAAGTATAGAGTCCGGTGCGAATGCCCGCGTCACGCAGTCCGGCCTCGATCATTGCGCTGGTGGAACCCTTGCCATTGGTTCCGGCGACATGGACGAAACGGCCGGTACGATGCGGGTTGCCGAGTACATCGAGCAACCGAGTGATCCGCTCCAGATCGAACTTGGCGGTCTGGATCTCGTTCCCGAGTGAGTAAAGGAAGCGAACGGACTCGGCGTAATTCATTCGGCGCGGGCCTTACTACGTACAAATATAATGCGGCCTAACAGGGCCAGCAGCGCGGTTCCGCCGACTACTTTCAGCTCGAAAAGCCACACCGAAGCGACGCCCGGGGGCGGTACGGCCGACAGGATCACCGCTGCCAGTGAGATGGCTGCTCCCGCAATCCCAGCCCAGCGCCGCCCGAATTTGAAGCCGGTGGCGAATATGTAGACGAACGGAATCAGCGTCGCGATCACAACCATGTCGACCAGGATCTGGTAAGCGGCTCGAAGATTCTCACCTAATTCCATTAGCAACAGCAACAGGCTCGAGAGCACGCCTTGGGTCAGAATCGAAACGTGCGGCGTATGCCAGCGCGGATGCAAGCGGGCGAACGCCGGCGGGAGATAGTGATCCAGTCCTAGGGCGAACGGGAGCCGCGTATTGCCCGCGATGTAAGTACTAAGTTGCCCTATCACACCGAGGGTGATGAGGAACGCGAAGCAGGGTGTGAGCCAGTAGGCGCCGAGTCGGGATCCGGCTTCGTTGCCCGCTTGCGCCAGGCCGGTCATCGGACTGATGCGATCGGGAGGTAATAGCGCGAGCAGCGCCGCGGTACCGGCGATGTAGAATCCCGCCGAACCGAGGCCGCTGATCCAGGCGGCGCGAGGCACGGTCTTCGATGGGTCGTAGATTTCTCCACCCAAGATCGGCGCCAGTTCCAGACCCGTCATCGCCAGGGCGATCTGCGACCAGAAATTCAAATTGGACAGACTGGGGTCGGGGATGAATTGGAAATGCGTCGCCGCTCCGTAGCGAAACACAATGATCAGCGCGAAGACGCATAGCAGGGCGGCCACGATATAGGTGGAGCCGCCGCCGAGGATAGTGGGCCACTTGCCCACGCGCAGGCCCAGTAGGTTGGCGATGAACGCGATCCACAGAGCGGTCAACGTGACTGGGATCGCGTACCAGGGATTTTCGGAATACTTTATTCCGCTGTCGCCGAACATGTAGCTGGCCATGGCGACGCCGGAGAGCAGAAGCGTCGGAAAGTAGAGAATGTTGCTGACGAAGTAGACCCAGGCGCAGAGGAAACCGTGCCAGTCGCCAAAAGCGCGCTTGGTCCAGATGTAGAAGCCGCCTTCTTCGGGAAAACGCGCCGAGAGAGATGAGACGACCAGCGCAGACGGCAGAAAGAAAGCTAGCGCGGATAGCAGCCAGAGTGTGAGCGATCCGGGACCGGCATGGGCTGCCGCTGCCAGCCATCGAACGCCGGCTACTGCCGAAATATTGAATAGGACCAGATGCCAGAGGCGAAGCTCCCGCGGCAGTTCGGGGCGGCTCTCAGGCATGCGAGGGATAGACGGGCGGCGTCATGCAAAGGCTCATCGTACACCAGTAGCGGTTGGCACGAGTGCCAGGGCGGAGGACGAACGGCGGGGTAATGATGTTACTTGATATTGATGTTTAGGAGTTCCGCTTTGCCGGTCGCGGTGTGATCTCCAGTTTTCGAATCGTGTGGTTCGAGGAAGTTGGATCGCCACTGCTCGCATCCTGCAGATAAAACACTATTCTCGGCTTAACCCAGTTACCGGTTTTGGACTCGCCAACCGATGGACCTTTCGCAAAAAGAGCACCGCCCGGGCTTCCGACGCGGACCTGAATAGTCGGGACCGGCGCGATCCAGAAAATGGTTGTGACTGCTGTTCCATTGGGTCCGAATTCAATGGGGTTGGGTACGGCATAGAAGGAGACCCGTCCAAGCGCGGCCATCTGCGCAGCGGCGGTCGTCTGGGTTTGTAACTCGGCTGGCGAGAGTTCAGGTGCGATCATCGCCGGTGCTGGATGGTCCAATTCTTTCGCAAGACTACCATCGGCGTTGAAGACAAACCAGTGATCTTGGGTCTGCAGTCGAACGGGGCTTGTAGCGTGAATAAGCCGCGTGGTGTCGTCGGTACTCTCGGCCACGTCAGCAGGGACGATTACGGTCCAGTAGCGGTGGCGTCCCATGTAGCCGAGGATGAAGGAGGAAGTGGTGTTGAAAGGGTTGAATGGCGAGTCGATGCCGGTGACAAGCGAGCTTTCGTATGGTTTGACCGTATTTCGCATATGCTCCAGAGTGGAGACAATGTGCCGGGCGTTTTGTTCCTGAATCCGAGTCCACCACGCATCGCTGGATGTCACTGATCCGCTGTACTCCCAGAGTGCGATTCCATAAACTGCTAACCCGCATACCGCAAGGCCAGACCTGGCATTGACTCCCATTCGTGGTAATACACGATCCACCACCAAAAACGGAGCAAGGAAAAAGTAGACTGCTAAACCGGCGTATTGCGGCTCCAGATGGTTGGGCAGGGTTGCATTCGGGAGCAGCGAGACGACTGCGAATACAATACAAGTCAGTGCTACGAGAAAAAGCGTGCGCGAGCGACGCCACATCAGGGCCAGCACCGCGATGATAGCCACGTCAAGTATGGGGAACAACACGTACCTTCCGATCCGGATGAGTCCATACGTGACCGCGGCAGGTGACATGTTCGAGTAGTAGGGGTCGTTCATCTGCGCTTGCGAGTTTAAGAGCGTCCAGAGTTGCGATGCGCGGTAGACACTGTAACCCATTGCCACACAGGAGAGCGCCAGCAGAGTTGCGGCTGCGGCCCGGTGCTTGGGCGCCATGAATAATTGAATTACGAAGAACAGAGCGAGCAAGCCGAAGTAGCTTTCTTTGGTTAGCGCGAACAAGGCGATAAAAAGTACGGTCGCGGCCATTGGGAAGATCTTCCCGGTTTCGACAAACGTCTGCCAGAAGTGGAAGACCAGAAGCAGAAACGTTAGTGAGAACGTCGCGAACGGGTCCTCCTTGAGGTGGAAATAGAGATTCGGGTTGGCGTAAGCCAATGCCGCGAAGACGAGGAAGCACCAGAGCGCGATCTTTCGACCGGTGATGCGCTCGATGTAGAGACATAGCAGAGCTGCGTTAAAGATGGAAAGCAGGAAAATCGGAACGAGTAAACCGCGGGGGCCCAGCCGGCCACAAAAGTCGATTATCAGGTGCGCGACGGGCCGCGGGTAGAGGGCGAAGTAGCGGCTCAAAGGCCACTGGTGAGCGCTCATGCCCATGTACGTGTAGTGGTCGCTGTGATAGATCGCAAACGGATCGAAATAGCCAGGGAAAAAAAAGCGAAATGATAGCGAGGCGACAATTGCGGCTAGCGCGGCGAAGATCGAGAAGCGGGCCGCCGCGCCGATGCCGCCTGCTGCAACAGAAACCTGTAGCTCCTTTAGCACGCTTGCGACGTCCCTCGCTTCAAAGACTCCGTCACACCGCATTATCACTACATCGGCGGCAAAATTATTGCCGAACTACAATTCTCGTGACGTCGCGTACCGCCACGTAGGACAGGCCTATTTCGGGCAGCCGATTCTCTTCAGATCCGCATCCGGAAGATCCTTGGCATCGCGAGCCGCGGCCGGCAAGCTCAGGCCTCTGGGAACCAGCCAAATCTCCACGCGGCGATTCTTGGCTTCGTTGGTGTCCTGGATCGTCGAACCCCGGCGCTCCTTGGGCGCAGTGGTCGAGATGGTGCACGAGGTCGGCAGTGTTTCCGACTCCTGCGTAGCGCCCACCCAGCTGCCTTTGATACGAGAGGCATCCAGTGACGCGCAGGTTCCGGTTCCACCGCTGAGCACGGCCGCAGTTTGCAGTACGCGGTCGCGATCGAGAGTACGGTTTCTGCGTGAGCCGGCCCGTGGCACTTCGCTCGAGTCGATGTGTCCCACCAACACGACGTCGTAGTTGCTGTTCGCCGTGAGCTGCGGATACAACTGCTCGATCAACACGCGTTTGCCGCAATTGTTGACCCGGGCGCTGTCTTTCGGAAATACGATATCGCCGAAATGTTTGGCTTCGGCCGGCAAGTTGATTGTGAGGTTGGTGGATGCTGTGCCAGACCCGCCCTTGCTATCGGTAACAGTTGCGGTCACGGTCACTTGCTTGGATTGCGGACGGCTGCGGTCGCCTTGATTGAATGCAACCGAGCCCGAATTGTACTGAGCGTTAGGGCCAGTTCCGGAGATGGTGCCTTCGCTGGCGGCCCAGTTATAGGTCAGCGCGCCGCTGCAATCCGATCCCCTGGCGTTCACGTTCAAAGCGGCAGTCTGGCCGGGAGTAAGCTGTGATGGATTGGCGGTTACGCCACTTACCGCGGGTGGACTATATGAACCGACGTGAATCGAAACCGGGTTAGCATCCACAGCGTCGGCGGCGTTTGCGCTGGCCGTATCACTGATGCGGAGGCCGACCCGGAAGTCGCCGGAAGAGGTGGGCGTGACGGTGTAATCCGCGCTGTTTCCACCCTGGTTGTTGCCGTTCACCGACCACTGGTAGCTGAGGTTGTGTCCGCGCGGATCAGAGGCACTCGAACTCAGCCGGACAGGTTCGCCCGGACATACGGAAGTGCTGCTGGCCGAAATCGCACCGGCACCGAGGCTGTGCGGAGGCGGGGGAGGAGTGGTCGGCGGTGGAGGCGGCGGGGCGGGAGGAGCCGGTTTCTCGCCGATGTGTCCCAAGTAGAAAGTAATGCCACCAGTGGCTTGAACTCCGTTCAACACTTTGCCCGACTGTATCGCAGCGCTGCCGTTGACCGAGGTGTTGGAAAGCCCGAATCCCGGGGCGAAGCCGATGTAGCCCCGGATGTCGAATCGCAGGCCAATGCGCGGTGCGGCTTGCAACTTCACTCCAGCCCCATAATTGCCTTCTAATTCCGATCGCGACCCGAAGTTGGAAAAGCCAGCCGAGGCAGGCAGCCCTTGCGCGTAACCTCTCGCGCTCCCATTGGGAACATAGCCGGCAGCGCCGATCCCAACGGTTACGAATGGCCGAAACTTGCTGCCTCGGGGCGTCACGTGTAAAACGCCGTTAAAGGATCCCTGATAGATGTGCAACGGGAAGGGAGACAGCGGCAAACCGTTCTGAGTGGGACCGCGAAATCGCAGGTTGTGGTAAGAGTAGAAACCTATGTCCTGTTCGAGAGCGAAATAATTCCAGGCATTTTCGGTGATGCGGGCGCCCATCAGACCTCCGCCTTCGATCTTGGACGCTGGGCTGGAAGTCAATTTCGTGTAATCCCCGTATCCACCGTATGCATTGAGCTCGATGAAATTGAAGTAATCGTCGGACTTCGATCCAGCAGCGTTTTGACCGAAAGCCGAGTTGGCCGTCGCCAACAGTATGCCGAGCGTTGTCAATGTCAGAACCGGAAACGTCCGATTTGCTCCCACGTCTATCACCTTTTCCTATTCGTTAACCTTCGTAGAAACGGCATGATCGTCCTGCTTGGCCAAATCTGGTTGAGGCAGGTCGAAAAAGAGCGCGCCACGGGCTGCGCTCAGAGCAAAAATGCGCGCCGGTAGATCGGGCGCGAACCATAGCATTCGAACCGATGAATGCTCCAGTCCATCGCTGGGAAAAAGCTTCCAGGAATTTCCGCCATCGGTAGACTGATAGATCTTTCCATATTGAACCAGGAATGCTTCCAGCTTTCGTGAGGGATGGAATCGAACCGAGTCGACCGTGGCAGCCGGAACGCCCTCAGTGATGAGATTCCAGTGGCTGCCGCCATCCATCGATTGCAAGATACCACGCGAAGTAGCGGCCAGCAGCGGACCATCAGGATCGGCGGGCAGCGCGAGGTCGTACAGATAATAAGTGCTGTCGGGCAGAGGCGCCGGACGCCAACTGCGACCCAGATCATCGGAAAGCTTGAGGCCGCTGGTGGTCCGTACGGCGATGCGGTTGCCGCGAGGCGCAGTATAGATGGACAAGACGGGAAGGCCAGCGAGGGCGGCGTCGCTTACCCGTGTCCAACCTGCGCCGGCGTTCAAGCTGCTGAAAAGGCCGGCTTGCGTCCCGGCCAACAGGACTAGCTTGTCGGCCTGCACGGTCTGTAACGAATAAATGCGTATGCGTGCGGTTTGTGGACGCGCCGGGGTGGGCGAGACGCGAGGCTGAGCCGCCAGGGGCACCCAGGTTTTTCCGCCGTCCGTCGATCGCAGCACTGCATCTTCAGCAGCCGCATACAGCCAGCTTGATGCCATCGCCGCGGCCAGGCTGTTGAGATTTCGGCCGAGCAGTGCGCGCTCATTGGCCTGCAGAGTCCAGTCGAGCCCGCCATCGTTGCTAACGAAGACTCCACCGTACAGTCCCTCATAGGCGCTGCTCGCGTAGAGTCGTTTGCCGTCGCCGGTAATCTGCGTGAGGTTGTGATTCGCAAAACCGGCATTGACGGGATGAACCGTCTCCCCGGCGTCGGTGCTCTTCAGAACCCCGGCATGTTCGGTGGCCAGATAAAGCGTGCGCGGATCGTCGGGATCGAAGACCAGTCCATTGACCTGCTCGAATGTCAGATGCCTCCACGTGTGACCGTCGTCTGAGGACTTGAACAGGCCCAGTGTGGTGCCGGCGTAGACGGTCTGGGTGGTGCGGGGATCCTCGGCGAGGATATGTGTGCGGCGGTGCGTGCCGGGGATGCCGATGAGCTTGTGCCACGAGTCGCCGGCGTTGTCGCTGCGATATATGCCGCTACAAGCGCTCACAAAGACCAATTCCGGGTGGGTCGGGTTCACGTGGATCGAAAAAATATCGGAGTCGTCGATGAGCCCGTCGTGGATGGAGCGCCAAGTTGTGCCAGCATCTATGGTTTTCCAGGGGAGGTGCGGGGTGCCGGCATAGATGATTTTTGAGTCGGTGGGGTGGAAGGCCAAAGCCGTGATATCCTGCATTTCCGGATCGTTCTCGCGTGAGATCCGCTGCCAATTTTCTCCGGCGTCGGTACTCAGGAAAACGCCTTGCGACGTACCGGCGGCAAGCACGCGGGAGTCGGAGGGCGAAATTATCAGCGATTCAATGCGTCGGCCACGAGTACCCGGAAATGCCTGCCAATGGTCGCCGCCATCCTTGCTTTCGTAGACTCCGGAATCGCGCGAATCGCCAGCGTCGAGCCCAGCGTAGAAGTGTCCTGATTCGAGCGGATGGATGATCACAGAATTAAACACGCCGGGCGAGCCTTGCTGGAATGGGAGCAGTCGCCAGGATTCACCGGCGTTATCGGAGTGAAATAGAAGTGAATCGCGTGCGCCCACTAGAAGTGTGTTGCGATTATGCGGATCGATCGCAACGGCGTGCGCACTTCCACCGTAAGGACCCGCCAGTTTCCAGCCGCCCGCGAGTGGCATGGCAAGGAGAACTAAAACGAACTTAGGACCTGGACGCATTAACGCTCGACCACACTGACTTAGTAAATAGATTAGCAGGCCGAGCAGTTGAATAGCGCGAAAGCGATTGAAATGTGAGGTTCTTAACGGAAGATAAAGCTCGTCGCGTACGGTCGTCGTACACTATGAATGAGGGCTGGAATGGCGACAACTCCCAAAGTGATCACTTACGAGGAGTGGCTCAAACTGCCGGAGGCGGAAGGCGTCGAGGAGGTCGTCCAGGGTGAGATCCGGAAGATGCCTCCCAACAAATGGAATCATGCGCGAATTGTTGAAGAGTTGGCTCAGCAACTGCGTGCGCAGCTAGATGTGGAATCGGTTTTCGTGATGACGAGTGTTTTCGGTCTGGTGATTCGGCGCGATCCGCTAACCACGCGAGTGCCGGACTTAGCCGTATTCGTCAGGAACCAAATTGTCGAGCGAGAGGGTTATATTCACTCCGCACCGGAACTCGTTGTGGAAGTGCTTTCGCCTGCGAACACTCGCGCCGAACGCAGCGAGAAGCTCAAGGACTACGGGAGCCTGGGCGTTCCGGAAGTCTGGGTGGTTTCTCCAGAGGCGCAGACGGTAGAGGTGATGCTGCTGAAGGACGGACGGCTCAGCACGTCGGCGTTATTAAGGGAAGGCCAGCTTAAGCCGGCGCATTTTCCTGGCGCTGTGGTTGACATCGCCTCGATTTGGCATAAATAGCGGTTTTTAATGTAATCCAGTGGCCGATGCTTGACCGGACGCGTCCGTGATCTGCTCGGCGAGTTGTTGTGGCTGATCGAGATTGGCTACTACCAGCCGGCTGTTCTCGCCGGCGGTCTCGATCGAAATATCGCCTACGCCCAGCATCCGCTGCATGAGAGATTGGACCACCCGAACATCCTGCACTTTGGGAAGCTGGATGATACGCGTCGATTTCGAGGCCAGCCCGGTCTCGTAGCGGAGCTTGTCACCCGAGATCGTCAACTTAATCGCTTGCCTTTGGATGTGACGTTTAATTGGCCAGAGGAAGAGAACCAGCCACAGCGCGGGCAGCCAGGCCGGATAGGTTGGCGGTAGATATTGGTAAGTAAGAACCATGCCTGCTGCGACCACCAGTAGAGTGATCACATATCCGGCGTTGATGAACTTCATGCTGGGACGAATGACGATGTCAGCCATGAGATGCTGAAATTGTAGCGCGATGCACGAGCAGCAGCCAGATGGTTCTCAAACAGCAGGCCGCTCCAGGGTCACGCGTTATCTGATTTCTTTGCCGGAGCGAGTGGTGCGTTCGGCGGCTGCACTGGCCGGTGGATTGATCCGGGAACTCGGGGATGTCACTGTGCCGGCGTCGGTCCGCCGTACCAAGACTTATCAGACCATGGTGGAGATCGCGCTGCGATTCATGATCGAGCAGGTGGGCCAGGTGGAAGGCGTATATCCGTCGGAAGGCGAGCTGGCCAGTAATTTTCTGCTTCGGCGGACGGCCGGCCACGGCATCGAACTGGCGGGCTTGCTGGCGTTTCGGGCCTCTCCGGTATGGATCATGGCAGCCTTGGCCGATATCTCGGGCGCCGGTCGGCAGATCGTGCAGGAAATTTCGGACGCCCTGAAGGAAGAAGGGCTGCTGAACCGCGACTCGAAATTCGAGAACATCGATCAGCTCTTGGATGGTCTGGAGCAGACCACGGGTCAAGCGGCGGATCTATTCAACACGCCGCCCATGGATATCGAGGGTCTGCGAAAAGAGTGGGCGACGTTCCGACAAAGCATCGCGAAGATCCCGCCGCGCAACCTGCCTTCAGCCGAACTCATACGGCGTCACTGGGATGAGCTGAAGATGGAAGCAGCGGCGCAGAACCGGTCGGTCTTCCAGCTCTCGTCGATCATGGCCGTGTCGGCGATCTCGCATGCGCCGGAGACGTTGCTGCGGCTGGCTCGTGCTGCGAATCGTGCCGTGTGGCGCACAGGACAGCTTTTTGCCGGGAGTGTGCTGGAACATTACAGCCGGACATTGAGCGATATCCGCGAGCGAGGGTACGCTGCTTATTGGTCTGAGGTGTTTCGTCCCTACCTGCGGGCAGCGGCGGGACAGTTTTCGCCCCAGCATCGGTCGCTGACGGATCGGCTGTTGCGATAGGCTGCACATGGGCAATCTGCTGCGGCGTTGGTTTCACGGCCCGGAGCCGGCTGAGTCAAAGATTCCGCTTGTCAATGAACGCCGCGCCGAGCTGGCGAAGCTCAATGACGACGAATTGAAGTCAGCCGGCCGTCTCGCGACCGATCTGCTGGAAGTTATCGCGATCACGGCCGTGGTTGCGGCGCGGGTGCTGCACCTCGACATGTTCGATGTCCAGCTCCAAGGCGCGCTGGCGTTGGCCGAAGGCAAGATCGCCGAGATGCAGACCGGCGAGGGTAAAACGCTGGCTGCTGTTCCGGCTATCGTCTGGTATGCGAAGGCCGGGCAAGGTGTCCACGTGATGACGGTGAACGATTATCTGGCACGCCGCGATGCCAAATGGATGGGCGGGATCTACGATTTTCTGGGCCTGTCGGCCGGCTATGTCCAGCAAGGCATGTCGATCGAAGAGCGCCGCCACGCCTACGCCTGCGACGTAACGTATGCCACTCAGAATGAAATCGGGTTCGATCACCTGCGCGACGGATTGGCCATGTATCCCCATGAGCAGGTACACCGGCCTTTTGCTGTAGCCGTTTTGGACGAAGCTGATTCGATCCTGATCGATGAGGCTCGCATTCCGTTGGTGATCGCTGGCGGCAAGGAAGATCAGGAGCCGCTGGCGTATCGAGTGGATCGTGTCACTCGCCGGTTACAGCGCTATCACCACTTCACGCTCGACGAATACGGCAGAAATATCGCATTGACAGATGCCGGTATTCGCGCGATCGAAACTTCATTCGGTTGCGCCAATTTGTTCGCGGAAAAGAATCTGGCGCTGTTGACGGCCGTTCAGGATTCCATACATGCGCATGCGCTTCTGCATCGCGACGTCGACTATCTGGTGAAGGACGGCGCGATCGAATCTGTGGACGAGTTCAAGGGCCGCATTGCGCAAAATCGCCGCTGGCCGGCTGGATTGCAAACAGCCATCGAAGCGAAGGAGGGCGTACTGCTCAAGACCCAAGGCCGTATTCTTGGGTCTGTCACATTGCAGAATTTGATCGGACTGTATCCAAAGATTTGCGGCATGACAGGCACTGCATCCACGCAGGCGGACGAATTTCGCATGGTGTATGGGTTAGAAGTTGAAGTGATTCCGACCAATCGGCCCGTGATCCGTGTGGACCATCCTGACGTCCTGTTCCGCGGCAAATGGGAAAAGGAAGAGGCTGTGATCGGCGAGATTCGGAATGTGCATGCCACCGGCCGGCCCGTGCTGGTGGGCACCCGCAGCGTGGAGGAGTCTGAAAGATTCAGCGGGCGCATACGCGACATTGTTCACCAGGTCTTAAACGCGCGCCACGAAGAATACGAAGCGGCGATGATTGCGCGGGCCGGCGAGCGGGGAGCCGTCACGATATCCACCAATATGGCCGGGCGCGGTACCGACATCAGGCTGGAGCCAGGCGTGGCCGAACTAGGCGGTCTGCATGTGATCGGTACCAATCGGCACGAGAGCCGGCGGATTGACAATCAGCTTCGAGGGCGCGCGGGGCGGCAGGGCGATCCGGGCAGTTCCAGGTTTTTCGTGTCACTGCAGGATGACCTGTTTGTAAAGTACGGATCCGACATGGAGCGGCTGGAACATGATCCGGAAAGCATCCAGCGGCTGGTGGAGGGGCAGAATCTCGACATCCGCCAGTTCTTGCACAAGTACGAGAGCGTGATCGAGGGGCAGCGCCAGAAGATCGGCGCCAGTCGTCAGGCGATCTTGACGGGTCAGGCGCCGTGCGCTTCGGAGCTGGAGCGGTTGGTGTCGCTCGCGACGATCGATGATCTATGGTCTGAGTATTTGGCGGCGATCACCGACCTGCGCGAGGGTGTGCAGTGGCTGTCCTACGGTGGCCGGCAGCCTTTATACGAATACCTTACCGCGGTGGATTCGCTGTTTCAGCAGCTCGAGACACGCATCGACAAGGAAATTCCCAAGCGGCTGGAGAAAGCCGAGGAGCAAGGCGCCGATCCATCGCAGCGGGGCGCGACCTGGACCTATCTCACTACCGATCAGCCCTTTGGAAGCTGGAGCGAGCGGGTGATGCGGGGGGTGGTGCGAAGATATAGGCAAAGGACCTGAAGTGCCCTTCGTCTTTTTTGCACCGGAGCGCGTCTCTGGGGATGGAGCCGAAATTTGATATTTCGGGAGGTTGAGGACCGCGACCTGATCGCCAAAGCGCGACGCGGGCACGTGGACGCCTACAACGTTCTCGTGTCTCGCTGGGAGAAGCGTGTGTTCAATTATCTGTTGCGCCTGGTGGGACATCGCGAAGACGCGCTCGATCTGAGTCAGGATGTGTTCTTGAAGGCCTATCAAAACTTGAAAAAGCTCGAAGATCCGGCGAAGTTTCCGGGCTGGCTGTTCCGTATCGCGCACAACGAGGCTTATTCGCTGCTGCGCAAGAATCGTCCGGAAGGCGAGCTGGCAGTGGAGCCGAAGACCGGCGGCGAGACCAGCGGGCGAATGTTCCCCATCGAGCTGACACTGGCCGTGCAAGGCGCTTTGAGCCGTCTATCGGACGACCAGCGCGAGGCCGTGCTGCTCAAGGTCTATCAAGGATTCAAGTTCGAAGAGATGGCGGAGATTCTTTCTTGTCCGGTTTCGACCGTGAAATCCCGTCTCTACACAGCGCTCGATCTCCTGAAACAAACCTTGGCTCCCGTGAATATGGGAGGGGCAGAATGAATTGCTCGTCTGAAGACTTGAAGGGTTATTTCCTGGGCGAACTGGCTTCGCGCGACAAGGCGTCGGTGGAAGAGCATGTCCGCGCGTGCCAGAATTGTCGCGAAGAGCTGGATCGGCTGAAGCTAACGCAGACTGCACTGCTGGCGCTCGAAGAGGAAGAAGTTCCGCAGAGGATCGCCTTCGTTTCGGATAAAGTTTTCGAGCCACGATGGTACCAGACCGTCTGGCGCTCGGGTCCGGCGATGGGTTTCGCATCGGCGGTGATACTTGCTGCGGCGATTCTGGTGCATGGTTATGCAAGACCCGCCGGAGCTGCGCCAGTCACACCGACTGTTGACACGGCACAGATCGAGCAGCGTATCGAGCGGGAAGTGGGCGCGCGGCTGGACACGATGGTGCAAAAAGCTGTCAGCGACGCGCAGGCCAAGCAGGCCGCTGAATTCGCCAAAGTTTTGGATGACTCCGAGACGCGCTTCGAAACGAGGCGCAAAGCCGATCTGGCGACTATCCAACAGGCCGCCGAATATTACGAGAAGCAGATGAACCGTTGGCTGGTGGCCAGTAACGACACGAGGGCCGGGCAATGAGAATCGCAGCGTTAGTAAGTCTGCTGTTGTGCACGCTTCCAGGCGGTTCGATGGCCGACAAACCCCGAGTGAACCGCGGCATGATCGAGGCCATGGAGAAAAGCGTGGACTGGAGACTGCAGAGGCTCTGGCCCGGCGATGCAGCCGAGGTCCTCGGTTTGACGCAGGGCGCCTACATCAACGGCTACGGGGTGGTGTTCATGAGCGAGATCAATATCGCTCCTACAGCTGGCATTACACCGTTCCATCCCACCGTCACCCCCGATGAAATCAAGCGCACGCACGATAAGAAGATCCAGCGCATCGCTGCGCTCAAGGATTCCATGCGGGAGATTCTGCAAGATTCAGCCGCTTCGCTCGACACGGTTCCCGACGATCAGCAGGTCACCCTCGGCGTTTCGCTCTTCTATTGGACCTGGGAGAAGCGCGACGGACTGCCGGGACAGATCGTGATGCACGCATCGAAGAAAGTGCTGCTCCAGGCCAAGGCCGGGACAGCCGACAAAGGCGCCATCGTATCTGACGAGTTCTGAAGTATGCGGCTCGGCGAGATTCTCATTGAGCGCAAGCTGATCACCGAAGAAGACCTCACGCGCGCGCTCGAACTGCAGAAGGAGCGGGGCGACAAGATCGGCAAGACGCTGGTCGATTTGGGTTTCGTGGCGATGCGCGACGTTCTGACCGCGCTCTCCGATCAACTGGGTGTGCCGCTGGTGTCCATCGAAGGGCCGCCTGCTGTTTCCACCGAAACCGAAGCGCTCTCGCCGCGATTCTTGCGTCAATTCCGCTGCTTACCGGTGGGCCGCGACGATCACACCGTCACGCTGGCGATGGCCGATCCGCTCGATGTAGAAACAGTAGCGGCGGTTCGGAGCTGTACCGGGCTGAAGGTCAGGACCGTGCTCGCGGGCGAGCAGGAGATCCTGGACGCAATCGACAAATATTACGGCGAGACTGCGCGCGGGGATACGGGCGTCGATCCGGAAAACGCCGACGCGGCCGAAGACCTGGAACACCTGCGCGATATGGCGAGTGAAGCGCCGGTGATCCGCCTGGTGAACGCGATCATCGCGCAGGCGGTCGAGAAGCGGTCCAGTGATATTCATCTGGAACCGTTTGAGAAAGAGTTTCGCATCCGCTACCGCATCGACGGCGTGCTTTACAACCAGGAAGCGCCGCCGCGTGAAATGAAGGCCGCCATGATCTCACGCGTGAAGCTGATGGCCAAGCTCAACATCGCCGAGCGCCGGCTGCCGCAAGATGGCCGCATCAAGATCAAGACCCTGGGGCGCGAAGTAGATTTGCGCGTCTCGACTCTGCCGACGCTATACGGCGAAAGTGTCGTCATGCGCCTGCTGGACCGGTCGGCTGGCGATTTCTACGATCTTGGGCGGCTGGGATTTGACGAGCACATGCTCAGCCGCATGGAGCACTACACCGCGCTGCCGCACGGCATCTTTCTGGTGACGGGGCCGACTGGGAGCGGCAAATCGACCACGCTTTATTCCGCGCTCAAGAGGATCAATCAGGCCGACAAGAAGATCATCACCATCGAAGACCCTGTGGAATACCAGATGGACGGGATCAACCAGATCCACGTGAATCCGCAGATCGGGTTAACGTTTGCATCCGGGTTGCGTCATATCGTGCGTCAGGACCCGGACGTCATCATGGTCGGTGAAATTCGCGACCGCGAGACGGCCGATGTCGCGATCCGGTCGTCGCTGACCGGCCATTTCGTTTACTCGACCCTCCACACTAATGACGCGCCCAGCGCCATTACGCGTTTGACCGACATGGGCGTGGAGAACTACCTGATCACGTCGTCGCTGGTGGCGGTGCTGGCGCAGCGGCTGGTGCGTGTGATTTGCGAGCACTGCAAGAGCGCCGACGGCACGCGCATCGCTCCGGATGGCGAGACCGTGAAGTGTTATCGCGGGCGCGGTTGCGAACACTGCTTCGGCTCAGGATACACGCGGCGCGTCGGCATCTTCGAGATGATGGAGCTCAATGATGAGATCCGCAAATTGATCATGCACAACGAAGACGCCGCGACGATAACCAATGTCGCGCGCCGCAATGGGATGCGGAATCTGCGGGAAGACGGCTGGCTGAAGGTGTCGCAGGGTGTGACGACGGCGGATGAGGTGATGCGTGTCACGCAAGAATTTTAGCTGTAGCCGTCACGCACGCACTCGTGCGTCCGCCTCGGTGAGCGAAGCGTACGCGACGTCGGTATGACTAACTTTTACTTCAAGGCAGTGGCTTCCGACGGCCAGCTCCGCACCGGCAACATCCACGCCGAAACCGAACGCTGGGTGGCGCAGGAATTGCGCCGACAGGGACTGACGCCGGTCTTCGTCGGTACCGAACCGAAGAAATCGTTCGAATTGAAGCTGCCCGGTTTCTCCGGAGCCAAGCGCCGCGACGTTCTGTTTTTTACCCAGGAACTCTCGACACTGCTGAACGCCGGCGTGCCGCTCGATCGCGCGCTTACGATCACTAGCGAACTGACCGAGCGCTCCGGTTTTCGTGTGCTGGTCCAGGACATCTTGCGCGTGGTCAAAGGCGGTCGATCGCTGGCCGACAGCCTGGCCACTCATCCGGATTATTTCTCCGATCTCTACATCAACATGTGCCGCGCGGGCGAAGCTAGTGGATCGTTGGCCGCCGTGTTCGAGCGATTGGCCGAGTTCGAGCGTACGCGCGACGACCTGCGCGGCTACATCGTGTCGTCGATGGCCTATCCGTGCCTGCTCATGCTGGTGGGCGCCGGATCGATCCTGATCCTGATGAATTTCGTCGTTCCACGATTTGCTTCGGTGTTTGAACAATCGCGAATCGAAATGCCGCTGCCGACCAAAATGCTGCTGGAAGGAAGCAAATTCCTGCAGGCCTACGGCTTGATCGCACTTGTCGCACTGGTCGCGTTCGCAGTGGGGATGTACGCTTATGTGCGTACCTCGGCCGGAAGATTGTGGTGGGATTCATTGCGGCTCCGTATTCCGGTGTTGGGGGACGCGTTGCGAAAGGCCGAGACGGCCCGATTTGCGCGAGCGATGGGAACGCTGGTCTCGAATAGCGTCCCGCTGGTGCAGTCGATTGCGATCGCAGGCGCGACGTTGAGCAACCGCAGAATTTCAGGCTCGCTCGAAGCGGTGGCGCTCGGAGTCAAGCGCGGTGAAGGTATCGCAACGCCAATGCGACGGGCCGGGCAATTTCCTCCGTTAGCCGCGCACCTGTTGAGCGTTGGCGAAGAAACGGGGCGGCTGGATCAGATGTTCGTGCGGATGGCCGACATCTATGACACCGATACGCGCGCCGCCATCCGGCGATTTACATCTTTGTTTGAACCGCTGATCATCCTGGCCATGGGACTGATCGTGGGCGTTCTCATTTTGAGCATCATGCTGGCGATTGTCAGCATGAACGATGTTGCGGTGTAGCAGGGAAGGGCGGTGAGCATGAAGAGAAACAGACGGCAGGCCGGCGTGACGCTGATCGAGATGATGGTGGTAGTGGTCATCATCGCGCTATTTGCGGCGTTGGTGCTGCCGAGAATGATGGGGCAGGCCGACAAGGCGCGTAAGACTGCCGCGCGCGCGCAGATCAACGCCTACCTGACGGCCTTGGGTTCGTACAAGCTGGATACCGGAAACTACCCGACCACCGAGCAAGGTTTGCAGGCGCTGCGTAACAAGCCCGAAAACGTCAACGGCTGGCAGGGGCCCTATACCGATAAGGAAATCGACAACGATCCCTGGGGCCATCCGTACCTGTATCACTTCCCGGGGGAACATGGCGACGAGCCTGACCTGATTTCTTACGGCGCCGACGGCCAGCCCGGTGGAGACGGGATCAATGGCGACATCGTCAGCTGGAAAAACTAGCCTGAGACGCGCGACGGCCGGCGTAACATTGGTCGAATTGCTCGTGGTTGTTGCGCTGATCTCCCTGATGATAGGCATCAGCTTCCCCGCCATCACGTCGGGTGTCGACTCGCTGCGGTTGAAGGCCGCCTCCAACAGTGTCGTCAGCTTCTTCAATACCGGACTGAGCCGCGCGGAACGCCGCCAGCAAGTGGTCGAGATCACGATTTCGAAAACGGAAAATGCCATGTCGATGCGCTCGACAGATCCGGTATTCACGCGCAAACTGGAGCTGCCGGAAGGCGTATGGATCACGCATGTCCTTCCCGATTTGCCGCAGAATCCCGACACGCCACGTACTTTCCTTTTGTATCCGGGCGGGACAGTGCCGCCCTTTGGCGTGGCGCTCGTCAATCGCAGGAACGTAGAGCGGATCGTGCGCGTCGACGCGATCACCGGCGTCCCGATGGTGGAGCTGCCAGAGCAATGAGGCGCCGCGGATTCACACTCATCGAGGTCCTGGTGGCCACGCTCATTATGGCCCTGGCCGTCACCGGACTTCTGTCGGCGCTCTCCACATCGCTGCGTAGCGCATCGCGGCTGACCGATTACGATCGAGCTTCGTTGCTGGCGCGCCAGAAATTAGACGAGCTGCTGATCGCGACCAAAGTGCCGAAGCTCACGCCATTCGAAGGGACCTGGGGGCCGGAAGTGACCGGCGGACAACAAACCGGCTGGCGGGCGCGCATCACGCCGTTCGATATGCCACCTGGCGCTGCCGCAGGCGTGCCCATTCTCGAACGCATCGAGCTCGAGATCTGGTGGATGTACGGCGAGCAGCGTCGCAGCTTTAAGATCGAGGGCTTTAGGCGATCGATTATGACCGACGACGAAGCAGCGGCTACTGCCATCCCAGGGGCGGCTCGATGATGAGATCACGCGTCGGTAGAACGAGACCGGAAGCCGGTGTGACGCTCATGGAGCTGCTCATCGCGATGACGTTGATGAGCCTGCTTTCGGTGGGCATCGTCATGTCGCTGCGGGTCGGCTTAAGCGCCATGAGCAAGACCGATACCAAGCTCATGGCCAATCGGCGCGTTGCCAGCGTCGAGCGTATTCTGGAGCAGCAAATCTCTTCTGCGATGCCAGTCACGGCCGATTGCCAACCGCGCGGGGATGGTCCGCCGGGCCGCATGTTGTTCTTTCAGGGCGAAGCGCAATCGATGCGGCTGGCTTCCACTTTTTCGTTGCAGCAAGGCGCGCGCGGCGTACCAATGATCCTCGAATTTCAGGTTATCCCTGGCGAGAACAGCCAAGGCGTCCGGTTGGTGGTGAACGAACATTGGTACACGGGGTCGCGCGGAGCCGGACTGTTTTGTCTGGGGATGGGCGCGGACCCGCTCACCGGTGGACCGGCGCCGCTATTCCTGCCGATCGAGGTAGGCGCGGGTTCGTTTGTTTTAGCCGACAAACTGGCCTATTGCCGGTTCAGCTATCGCGATCTTGTTCCAGCGCCCGAGTTGGAGCGATGGCTGGTGCGCTGGATCAAGCCTGTGCTTCCCAGCGCCGTAAGAGTGGAGATGGCGCCGCTCGTTCCGGACTCGTCCCGTTTGGAACCGTTGACACTCACCATTCCAGTGCGCGTGACGCGGTTGCCGATGGAGACCTATGACAATTAGAGTTCCCAGTCAGGTGGGGCGGTCCCCCAGGACCGCGGCCGACGCCCACGTCGGCATTGTTCCGAGCCGTGACCGCCGGCGAGTAGTCCGCGGGAGCGCGCTCCTGGCCGTCCTCTGGCTCGCTGCCGCGCTTTCCGCCATCGCCTTTAGTGTCGCCAACACGGTGCGTGCCGAAACCGAGCGCACCTCCACCGAGGTCGACGCACTGCGATCCTACTACCTGGCCGTCGGGGCGATCGATCGCGCCATCCTCTGGATCCAGTGGGGACCCACCCATCGAAACCCGGACGGCACGCCCAGGTATTATCAAAGCCCCATGCCGGCCCTGCAATTCAATTTCCCAACCGGCACGGCGACCACTGAGATCATCCCCGAGACGTCCAAACTGAATGTAAACGGCGCGCCTCCGGCTGAGTTACTGAGGCTGGTGCTGGCTCTGGGCGCACCGCCCGATCAGGCCGAACTGGTGGTCCAAGGCATTGTAGATTGGCGCACTTCCTCGCCCGGCGGCTCATTTACCCAGTTCGATCAATATTACTTATCGCTTACTCCGTCTTTTCGTGCCCGCCATGCGTCTTTTCAGGAGATCGAGGAATTGCTGTCGATTCGAGGAGTTACGCCGGACTTGTTTTACGGAAGTTACACCAAAGACGATCAGGGGCGCTTGATTCCGCGCGCCGGCCTTCGGGACTGTCTCTCGGTCTACGGATCTACCAGCTCCATGGATGCCAACACGATTGAACCGGCCGTGATGCAGGCCATCGGAATCAGTCCTGAGGTGGCGACGGCCATCGTGAATCTCCGTCGTTCCGCTCCCCTTCGAGACACGGGACCACTGACACCCTTCTCCGGCGGTGGTCCCGGCATGGGACGGCTGGCGCTGAACCCCAGTCCGATTGTGACCCTGCGTGCGACGGCGCGAGTGCGTTTGGCTAACGGACAGCTTTCCGATCTGCGGCGATCCGTATCGGCCATGGTCAAATTCCTCGGACCGGAATGGAATCCGCCGTTCCATGTCATGCGCTGGTACGACAACGCTGCTTCCGTCCAATGACCGCGATTGACTTCAAGAAATGGCTAGCCGTCGGAACCGGGATCGGCATCGAGATCGGCCGCGAGGATCTGGTTGTCACCGCGGTCCGCGTCCGTCCTTCCGGCGTAAAGGTTCTGGGCGAGATCAGCATTCATCGATTCCGCGAGCAGCCTGCCACCGAGTGGGGCGCCGATTACGCGAACTTTCTCAAGAAGCTGGGGATCGCGCATATGGCTGCCACCGTTCTCTTGCCGCGCGAAGAAGTGATGGTGCGGCAGCTGGCTTTGCCGGGCGTAGCCGACCGCGACCTGGCCGCGGCCATTCGCTTTGAGCTCGATTCGTTGAATCCGTATTCGGAAGAAGAAGCGGTGTTCGACTGGGCGCGGATCGGAAAAAGCTCGTCCATCCTGATCGGGATCACCCGCCGCACCGTGCTCGGCCACTATACCGCGCTGTTCGCCGGTGCGGGCGTGAAGGTTGCGTCGTTCACGTTTTCGGCCCCCACGATCTATTCCGCGATCCGCCTCCTCTCAACCCCTTCCGCCGACGGCTTTCTCGCGGTGGAGGAAACCGAAGGGGAGTTGGAAGTATACGGCGAGAGTTCCGCGCGGCCGCTATTCTCGGCACGGGTCGAGGGAACTGTTGTGAAGGCCCGGGCGCTGGCAGTTGCGGAGTTGCGGTTGCCGCCCGAGACCGAGCCGACGGCCCTGCACGATGTGCTTCCCAAACCGCTCGCTGCGCCCGCCGACTACAATGTTTCGCGCGGATCCCTGGCCTATGCGACGGCGGTAGCTGGAGCCTGCCCCTTGCATCCGCTGGCGGTGAATCTGCTGCCGATGGAAGAGCGCCGTGCCACTTCCCGGATGCGCTATGTGCCGACCCTCACGCTGGCGGGCCTGGCGCTGCTGATGTTGGGAGCCGTGGTCGCTTATCCCAAGTACGCCGACCGCACTTATCTGGGTCTGCTTCATCAGGAAATCCAAAAACTGGATCCGCAAGCCCGGAGAGCCGCCGAGCTGGATCGGCAGATCGCCCTCACCCGCAACCGCGCGCAGACGCTGGATAATTTCCGGCGCCATACCAAGGAAGACATGGACGCGCTGAATGAGCTGACCGAGATGCTGGCCGCCCCGACTTGGCTCAACTCGATGCAGCTCACACGAGACTCGGTGACGATCTCGGGTGAGACCGAGCAAGCGGCTGCGCTCATCAAGCTGCTGGACAGCTCGCGCCAGTTCCGGGGATCGTCCTTCGCGCTTCCCTTGCAGCGGAGTTCTAGCGGGGAACTATTCAGCATCCGATCGTCGCGCCGGGAGGTCAATCAATGACCGTGCAACAGCGCGACAAGCGGGCGCTTATGATATTGGGCGCCGTGTTAGTGCTGGCAGCTATTTATTGGATAGCCGGTTCATCGCCCACCGCCAGCAGCGCGAAGGTCGTCGCGCCGGTCGAAACTGTCGACCACGTCGAGAAAGGGCTGGCGAATTTGCGCGCCCGAGCCGCCGCTTTGCCGGTGAAAGAGGCTCTCCTGAAGCAAGCCGGCGCGGAACTGGCCGAGCGCGAGAAGGGTCTAATCCCCGGCGATACGGCCGATCAGGC
>Ga0207700_10000500_pt1 | contig 22947 bp, 21 predicted proteins | sample LARL82metaG_FD_184348 | JGI IMG/M metagenome (GOLD analysis project Ga0207700, IMG submission 184348) | Corn, switchgrass and miscanthus rhizosphere microbial communities from Kellogg Biological Station, Michigan, USA - LAR L8-2 metaG... | ecosystem: Host-associated > Plants > Roots >...
TCCGCTTGCCGAATGTCTGGTCGCCGCTCCAGCAGAGATGACGGAAGCCCTGGCGGCACTTGAGGTGGTTGTCGCTGCTCGGTGAGCGTCTCGCCTCGGGTTATGTCGCCGGGATTCTGGCCGAGCCTGGGCAGCCCCAACGAGTCGCACTATCGGCTGTGGGTCGCCAACTGGCAGGTCACCTGCCCCAACGTCACCCTCAACCCCGGCCGCACCGGCGTGCTCGACGTGCTCCGCGCCATGGGCGCGCGGATCACCGTCGAGGAGGGCGAGCCGGCGGGCGGTGTGGAACCGGCCGGCAGCGTCACCGTCGAAGGCGCCACCCTGCACGGCACCGTCGTCGCCGGCGACCTGGTGCCCCGCTGCATCGACGAGCTGCCCGTCCTCGCCGTGCTGGCCACCCAGGCGGACGGCGTCACCGAGATCCGCGATGCCGCCGAGCTGCGGGTCAAGGAGTCGGACCGCATCAGCCTTGTGGCCCAGGGCCTGCGCGCCCTCGGTGCCGAGTGCGAGGAGCTGCCCGACGGCCTGGTCGTCACCGGTCCCTCGCCGCTGCAGCCGGCCGCCGTCGACTCCCACGGCGACCACCGCCTGGCCATGGCCTGGGCGGTGGCCGGCAGCCTGGCCATCCCCGGCGCCGGCGTCACGGTCATCGACGGCGCCGAGGCGGTGAGCGTCTCCTACCCGACCTTCTTCGACGACCTCGCCGAGCTCACCACCGGCACCGTCCGCCTCGCGCCGGCCTGACGCGCCCGGCTGCCCCCGGGCGCGCCAGGCCAGTCCTCAGGCGTTCGTGGTCACGGCTCCGTCGACGCCCCACAGGCTGATGCCGTCGACGCACTCTTCGGTGGTCGGGGCCACGAAGGTGCCCGCGAACGGCCCGAACGCGGTGCTCCCCGGCTCACTCGCCGTGCCGTCGATGACGCCGACGTCTCCGATCATGGTGAGCGTGAAGCTGACGTTGTAGGACTCCGCGGTATGGTCCGTCCCGGCGAAGGTGCCTGCGTTGATGGTGCCCGTCATGGTCGCGGTGACGAGCCCGCAGTCCATGCTGGTGAAGGCCCCGGTGGCGCTGAGGCAGGGACCGGACTGTCCATTGGAGACGACGCTGACGTCGCCGGCGTCGCTGTCGACCGACGGTCCGACGCAGTCACTGGTGAGGGTCAGGGTCCCGGTCTGGACGTCCGCTGCCATCACCGGGGTATCCGAGGTCAGCTGGCCGGAGAGTACGAAGGTGTCGCTGTCAACCGTCTGCGCGCGCACCGCCATGGGGGCGGTGCTGAGGAGGGCCGCCAGGAGCACCCCGACGGCGCTCGCGCCGAAACGGCCGAGACGATGGCTGGTCATGGTTGTTCACTCCCTTCCTTGACAAATGGTTCCCGCGGGCCGGTGTCATCGCCCGCCTCAAGGTGAATCGTACGCGTCACCCGCCCAACGTCGCCCAGACCAAGGACCGAAGATCGTCTCTAGGGGGTTGGCCAGGAGCCGAGCAGGCCGAGCGCCAGTGCTGCGCCGATGACGAGGTGCAGCTTCACGCAGGTGATGAGCAGCATCGTCCAGCCGCGCGCGTCGAGGTCGGGGCGGGCGCGGAGCGCGGGGCGGACGGCATCGCCGACCGCCGCGATGGCGATGACGCAGATGACGGGCAGCCCGCGCACCGCCAGCGCGATTACCAACAGCGCAGGCACGAGCAGCAGCAGCAGGCGGAACTCCCACACCACGCCGCGCGGCGAGAGGTACGTGGCCACGGTGCGCTTGCCCACCCGCAGGTCCGACTCGCGGTCGCGCGCGTTGTTGGCGTGCAGGATGGCCGCGGTCAGCAGCGCCAGCATGGCGCCGCACCACAGCACCGAGTGCGGCACCGCATGCGCGCCCGCCTGCGCCGCAGCGGCTCCCCACGCGATCCCCAGGCCCATCGGCCCGCCCGAGGCCAGCTCGCCGAGCGGCCGGTAGGCCAGCCGCAGCGGCGGCGCCGTGTACTGCCAGCCGATCAGGACTCCGGCCGCGCCGAGCAGCAGCAACCAGGGCTTGCCGGTGGCCAGCGCCAGCGCCAGCCCGATCACCGCGGCACTCGCCAGCGCGCCGAGCCCGATCCACCGGGCCTGCCGCACCGTGATCCAGCCGCGTCGCAGCGCCGAGGACGGCATCGCGCCCGGCAACGCGTCCGCGCCCGTCAGCGCGTCCTCGGCGTCGTTGACCGCGTTGGTCCCGGCCTGGAGCAGCACCGCCACCACCAGGCAGCCCAGCGCCACCGGCACCGAGTACGACCGCGACGGCGCCAGCGCCACCGTCCCCACCACGACCGGCAGCACGGCGACGGTGAGCGATCGCGGCCGCACCGCGCTCCAGACCACCCGCGCGGCGCCGGGCCGGGCGGCGGCCATCCCCGTCAGGCCGCTTCGCGCGACGGCCCCAGCTCCAGCACCAGCGCAGGCTGGGTCATGTCCTCGACCACCTTGAGCCCGCGCACCTCGACCACCACCGGCACCACCGGCAGCCGGTCGACGAACACCGAGGCCCCCGGCGCGTGCTCCACCAGCCGCTGCAGCATCAGCGCCCCGTCCTCGTCCTCCCGCGCCGCCCGGGCCACGCCCTCACCCTGGATCCAGCGCGAGGGGTTGCCCGGCGAGCACATGAAGCCCACCCGCGGGTCCGCCAGCAGCTCCCGGTGCTTGCGGGAGTCGCGCAGCACGCCGAGCAGCAGCCGGATGCCGCCCCGCCCGTCGGGCTCGGGGGCGAAGAAGATGCCGGCCACGTGCGGCCCGGCCGGCGACACCGTGGCCAGCGCCAGCACGTCGTAGGCCCGCAGCGCCCAGAGGGCGCGCTCGACGTCGGCCGGCGAGGCGGGGGAGGGGGAGGCGCTCATCGCCGGTCAAGTGTAGCCACGGCTCAGCGACCGTCCGGTAACGTCCGCCCGACGCCGCGCCGGACCGCAAGTAGGATGAGGGCCGCCGATGTCCGACCCCGCCGTCATCCTCGCCATCGCCTCCGCCGAGGCGGGTCTCCGTCGCAAGGCGGAGAAAGCGCTCAGCCGCCAGGGCTTCGAGGTCTCCCAGGCCGACAGCCTGGCCGCCCTCGCCGAGCGCGCCCGCGCGGGCATCCAGCTCGCGCTCATCGACCCGCGCATGCCCGACCTGCAGCCCGCGCCGCTGAGCCGGGTGCGGGCCGAGCCGGCGCTCCACCGCGTGCCCATCCTCATGCTCACGCCCGAGGACATGCACGGCATCGCCGAGCGCCATCCGGACAAGGAGCTGATCGACCTCGTCGTCCGCATCCATGCCCAGCTCGCCGGCAACGCCCAGCTCGACCTGCTGCACCGCGTCTCGCGGACGCTGACCGCCAGCCCGGACATGGAGAACACCCTCAACGGCGTCTTCAGCGCCCTGGGCCAGGTGCTCCACTTCGACACCGCCACCCTGTTCATGCTCGACCGCACCGGCAAGCTCTTCATCCGCGCCGCCTGGGGCTACGAGTTGCAGAGTGAGCAGCTGCGCTCCTTCGAGGTCGGCGAGGGCGTGGTCGGCTGGGTGGTGGCCAACCGCGCGCCCACCATCGTCGGCGACTCCGACATGGACACCCGCTTCGTCTCCCTCGACGGCCGCAGCTCGCGCAGCATGCTCGGTGTGCCGCTCATGGTCGGCGAGCGCGTCGTCGGCGCGCTCACCCTGGTGCGCCGCGCCCCCGCCGTGCAGTTCACCGACGAGGACCTGCTGCTCGTCTCCACCATCGGCAACAGCGCCGCCATCGGCCTGGAGAACGCGCGCGTGTACGAGCAGGAGCGCGCCCTCGCCCTGCGCCTCGAGGAGCTCAACCAGCTCTACGGGCAGGAGCGCGAGATCGTCGACAAGCTGACCGAGTCGGAGCGCCAGTACGGCGACGTGCTCAGCACCGTGTCGCACGAGCTGAAGACGCCGCTGATGGGCATCCGCGGCTTCGCCCAGATGATCCGCGACGGCGACGTCGACGGCGACGAGGCCAAGGACTTCGCCACCGAGATCTACGACAACGCGGTGCGCCTGAGCACCTACGTCGAGCGCATGCTGCAGGAGCAGGCGGTGCAGAACGGCGCCGAGTCGCTCGACATCCGCGACGTGCGCGTCGGCCCGCTGGTGGCCCAGGTGATCAAGTCGCTCACCCCCAGCGCGCCGCACCACGAGCTGGTCAACGAGGTCGCCGAGGACGCCCCGTCAGTTTCCGGCGATCCTGACAAGATCACCCAGATCCTCTTCAACCTGGTCAGCAACGCCATCAAGTACAGCCCGCGCGGCGGCCAGGTGCGAGTCACCGTCACCGCGCAGGACCGCTGGCTGGAGCTGGCCGTGAGCGACGAGGGCGTGGGCATCCCGCCCGAGGCGCGCGGCCGCATCTTCGACCGCTTCTTCCGGGTGTCGAGCTTCGAGACCAAGAACATCTCGGGCACCGGCCTGGGCCTGTCCATCGTCAAGGGCCTGGTCGAGCTGCACGGCGGCCGCATCTGGGTCGAGTCGGAGGTGGGACGGGGGAGCAGCTTCCATGTCACCCTTCCCCAGACGTTGTACTTTCCGGCTCCCACCGAGTACGACACGGTGGGCCAGCCCGCTGCGGCAACCAGCACCAAGGGAACGTGATGAAGCTTCTGGTCGTCGACGACGAGCCCTCGGTTCGCAAGCTGCTCAAGCGCTTCTTCGAGGCGCGCGGCTATGAGGTGGCCATCGCCGACAACGGCCTGATGGGCTGGACGGCGACCCGCGACGAGGCGCCCGACCTGGTGGTCAGCGACGTGGCCATGCCGGAGATGGACGGCTACGAGCTGGTCCGCACCATCCGGCGCAATCCCGCCACCGCGGCCATCCCGGTGATCCTGCTCAGTGCCCACTCCGAGGCCAACGAGCTGGTGGCCGGCTACGAGTCCGGCGCCGACGACTACGTCACCAAGCCCGTCGACATGGAGGTGCTCGGCCTCAAGATCGACGCCCTGCTGCGGCGCGCCCGCGCCAGCGGCGGCGTCGCGGCCGCGCCCACCACCGGCAAGCTGATCACCATCACCAGCGCCAAGGGCGGGGTCGGCGTGACCACGCTGGCCGCCAACCTGGCCGTGCTGCTCGGCCGCCGCAGCGAGACCGTCTGCGCCTACGACCTCAACCTCGAGCACGGCGACCTGCCGGTGATGTTCGACCTGCAGCCCAAGATGGGCATCGGCGAGGCGGTGCGCGACATGGCCCAGCAGGGCGACGGCTTCCAGTGGGACGACTACCTGGTCCGCCACTCCAGCGGCGCCAAGGTGCTGGCCGCCCCGCTCAAGCCGCACGACGCCTCGGCCGTCACCGAGGACCTGGTCGCCGAGGTCACCACCAAGCTGCGCGCCCTGCACGACTACGTCATCGCCGACCTGCCGCCGTCGTACAACGACCTGGCCCTGTCGGTCTACGAGGCCGCCGACCGGCTGGTGGCCATCACCTCGCCGGAGCTGACCTCGCTGCGCCGCACCAAGGAGCTGCTCGGCGTGCTGGCCAGCCTGGGCGTGCCCGACGAGCGGGTGCTGGTGGTGCTCAACCGCATCATCGAGGTGCCCGCCATCGACGCGCGTCGCGCTGAGGCGTTCCTTCGGCGCCCGGTGGCGGTTACCATCCCCAACGGGGGACAGGTGTTCCCCGACTCGGTCTCCACGGGGCGGCCCGTGGCCCTCTCACACCCGAACATCCCGGCCGTCGTCGCCATCAGCGACCTGGCCACCATGCTCTGAGGCAGGCGCACCGATCGTGGCCAGGTCCAAGGAGCGGGCGCGGGCGCGCAGGGCCCGCGATGCCAGGGCGAACCGGCCCGTCGTCCTTCGCGCGGCACTCCCGGCCGTGCCCTCGGAGCACCCCCAGCCCGACGTGACACCCCCCGACCGCTCCCCCGACCCGACGCCCGGCGAGCGCCCGCGGCGCGGCTTCCTCGGCATGGGCCGCCGCGGTCCCTCCGGTGAGCCGCCGGAGACGCTCAAGGCCGCGCGCCGCCAGGTTGCCGACCTGCAGAAGCGCCACGAGAAGCTGGAGGCCGCCCTGGCCGCCATCCGCCAGGAGCTGAGCACGACGGTCACCGAGCGCGACCAGCTCCGCCAGCGCGCCGCCAGGCTCGACCAGGAGCTGGGCCAGACCCGCGAATCCCAGGCGGTGGCCGAGCTCTCACTCCGCGAGGCGCGCGACAAGTGGGCCGAGGCCGAGCGCCGCGGCACCGAGCTGCAGCAGCAGCTCACCGTCTCGCAGACCGCCCATCAGCAGTGGGAGAAGGCGGCCACCGACCTGCAGGCGCGCTTCACCGCCGTGGCCGGCGAGCACCAGGCGCTGCGCCAGCAGCACGGCGCGCTGGAGATCGCCCACGCCGCCGAGCGCAAGGCGCACGAGCAGTTCGAGGCGCTGGCCGGCGAGCGGGCCGCCCGCATCGACGCGCTCAACGCCGACTACGCCCAGCTCCGCCAAGCGTACGAGCAGCTCAACGCCGCCCACCAGGCGGAGGCGCAGGCGCACGCCTACTTCGAGCAGCTCAGCGCCGAGAAGGCGTCAGCCCTCGACACCCTCACCGCCGAGCACGCCGCGCTGCGCCAGCAGCACGAGGCGCTGACCGCGGCCCACGCCGAGGAGCAGCGCGGGCGGGAGATGGCCGAGATCACCGCGGCGGCCCACGCCAAGCGCATCGAAGGCCTGCAGGCCGAGCTGGGCGCCACCAGCACCGAGCTGTCGCAGACCCAGGCCGCCCTGGCCACCTCGCAGCAGGAGCACCAGCAGGCGTCCGCCCAGGCCGCCGAGCTCACCCGGCAGCTCTCCGCGCTGACCGCCGACCACGAGTCGCTCACCGCGCAGCACACCGAGCTGACCGCCGCCCACGCCCAGCTCGACGCCATGCACCGCGCCGAGCACGAGGCGCGCACCCAGTGGGAGGCGCACGCCAAGGAGCTGACCGACACCCTCGCCTTGGAGCGCGAGCAGTACCAGCGCACCCTCGAGGACGAGCGCCGCACCGCCGAGGCGGCCCGCGCCGAGCAGGCCTTCCAGCACCGCGAGGAGGTCGAGAAGCTGACCGCCGAGCACACCGCGGTGCTCACCGCCACCCAGCAGCAGCTGGCCCAGACCCAGGCCAGCCTGGAGACCACCACCGCCGACCTCGGCGCCACCCGCGCCGACGTGCAGCGCCTCACCGAGGACCTGCAGGCCTCCCGCGGCGAGTCCGAGGCGGCCAACCAGCGCGCCCGCGAGGAGAGCGAGCTGCGCCAGTCCGCCGAGCGGCGCAAGCAGGAGGTGGAGGAGGAGCTCGACTACATGCGCAGCGAGGTGATGGGCGGCGTCGCCAACGCGGGACGCAAGCGCGGACTGCTGCGGCGGGGCAAGTCGCCGGCGCCCTTGAAGGCCGCCGAGCAGCTGCCGCGCCCGCTGGTGCAGGTGCCCACCGCCGACGAGGCGCAGCAGCCGGCCAGCGACGAGGTCGAGGAGATCATCGAGCGGCGGCTCTTCGGGGACGGCTAGGGGTTAGCCTCCGGTCCGGTACGATCGGGCACCCATGCCCGAGACCCTCTTCGACAAGATCTGGCGCCGCCACCTGGTCCGTGAGGACTCCGGCACGGCCATCCTCTTCATCGACCTGCACCTCGTCCACGAGGTGACCTCGCCGCAGGCCTTCGAAGGGTTGCGCCTGGCGGGACGGCGGGTGCGGCGGCCCGACCTCACCGTGGCCACCATGGACCACAACGTCCCCACCACGGACCGCTCGCTGCCCATCGCCGATGCCATCGCCAAGCAGCAGATGGACACGCTGCTGGCCAACTGCCGCGAGTTCGGCATCCCCTGCTACGGGCTGGGCGACCCGCGCCAGGGCATCGTGCACATCATCGGGCCGGAGCTGGGCTTGACCCAGCCGGGCATGACAATCGTCTGCGGCGACTCGCACACGGCGACGCACGGCGCCTTCGGGGCGCTGGCCTTCGGCATCGGCACCAGCGAGGTCGAGCACGTGCTGGCCACACAGACGCTGGTGCAGCGGCGCCCCAAGACCATGGAGGTGCGCGTCGACGGCGCGCTGGGCTTCGGCGTCGGCGCCAAGGACCTGATCCTCGACGTCATCGGCGCCATCGGCGTCGACGGCGCGGTGGGGCATGTCATCGAGTACACGGGCTCGGCGATCCGCGCGCTCTCGATGGAAGGGCGCATGACGGTGTGCAACATGTCCATCGAGGGCGGCGGGCGCGCCGGCATGGTGGCGCCGGACGACACCACCTTCGCCTACATCGCCGGCCGCCCAGGCGCGCCCGGTGGCGCGCAGTGGGACGAGGCGGTCGCCCACTGGCGCTCGCTGGCCTCCGACGACGGCGCTGTTTACGACAAGAGTGTCATCATCGACGCAGCCTCGATCGTGCCGCAGGTGTCCTGGGGCACCAATCCGGCGCAGGTCCTGCCGGTGACCGGCGCTGTGCCGCACCCCGACCAGTACGCCGACCCCATCGAGCGTTCGGCGGTGCGGCGCGCGCTGGAGTACATGGGCATCGAGCCCGGTGTGCGGCTCGACTCGCTGCCGGTGCAGAAGGTGTTCATCGGCTCCTGCACCAACGGGCGCATCGAGGATCTGCGGTCGGCGGCCGCGGTCGCGGCCGGTCGGCGCGTCGCCTCCGGCGTGCACGCGCTGGTTGTGCCGGGATCGATGCAGGTGAAGAAGCAGGCGGAGGCCGAGGGACTCGACGCCGTGTTCCGCGACGCGGGATTCGACTGGCGCGAGCCGGGCTGCTCGATGTGCCTGGCCATGAATCCCGACGTGCTGCAGCCGGGCGAGCGCTGCGCCTCGACCTCGAATCGCAACTTCGAGGGACGCCAGGGGCGCGGTGGACGCACCCATCTCGTCTCGCCCGCCATGGCCGCGGCGGCCGCGGTCAGCGGCCATCTCTGCGACGTGCGCGAGCTGGGCGCACCCGAGCCGGTGGGGGCGCGCTGATGGAGAGATTTCGCAGCGTGACCGGCGTGGCCGCGCCGATGGCGCGACCCAACGTCGACACCGACCAGATCATCCCCAAGCAGTTCCTCAAGCGCATCGAGCGCACGGGCTATGGCCCGTTCCTCTTCTACGACTGGAGATTCGAGGCTGACGGCGTCACCGAGCGCCCCGACTTCGAGCTCAACCGCGAGCCCTGGCGCCACGCCCCGGTGCTCATCGCCGGGCGCAACTTCGGCAGCGGCTCCTCGCGCGAGCACGCCGTCTGGGCGCTGCAGGACTACGGCATCCGTGCTGTGGTCGCCCCGTCGTTTTCGGACATCTTCTACAGCAACTCGCTGAAGGGCGGCCTGCTGCCCATCCGCCTCCCCGAGGCCGTGGTCGACCGCTGGCTCGACATCGCCCAGGAGGAGCCGGGCACCCAGGCCACCGTCGACCTCGAGGCCTGCACCGTCAGCTTCCACGGCGAGACGCAGCCCTTCGAGATCGACCCCGAGTCGCGCCACCGCCTGCTCGAAGGCCTCGACGACATCTCGCTGACGCTGCAGCACGACGCCGAGATCGGCGAGTACGAGCGGCGGCGCCCCGCCTTCATGCCGGTGACGACGGGAATCGGCTGAGGCTGGTTCAGCCCGAGGTGACGCCGGCGGCGACGGCGATCACCACGGCGGCGAGCGCCACCGCGGCCGTCACCCAGCGCAGGGCGCGGACGCGGTCGGTGGTCGCCTGGCCGGCGCGCAGGCGGGCGACGCCGAGCGAGACCAGGGCGACGAAGGCCAGGCTGCCCGCGGCCGCGGACTGGGCCCAGCGCGGGTGCACCGCGTTGGTGCGCACCAGCACCGCCAGCAGTGCCTCGACCAGCGCGGCGACCGCGGCGGCCAGCGCCACCAGGGTGATGGGCAGCTCGATCTGAGTGGGAGAGGGCGGGCGGCGGGTCGGGCGGCGCATCCCGCGCATGGTAGGTACCATCGCCGCTCGATGGCAGCGCGCGACGACGCCGTGCTCTGGGTGCCGCCGGGCACGACCGCCGAGCACCTGGCCGGGCTGCCGCCCCAGGTCGCGGTGCGCGAGATCCCCGTCGAGGGCGACCTGCCCGAGTCGCTCGGCCGCGCCGACGTGCTCATCCCGCACGTCAGCCGCAGGCGGCTGCGCGAGGTGCTGCCGCGCCTGGATGGGCTCAGCGTGATCCAGACGCTGTCCGCGGGCGTCGACTTCCTCGACGGCATGGTCCCCGCAGGCGTCACCCTCTGCGACGCCGCCGGCGTGCACGACGTGGGCGTGTCCGAGTGGGTGCTCACCGCCATCCTGGCCATGCAGCGCGACATCCCGCTCTACGCGCGCCAGCAGCAGAACGCCGAATGGAAGGGCGCGCCGCAGTTCGCGCCCGAGGTCGAGGGCAGCCGGGTGCTGGTGGTCGGCCACGGCTCCATCGGCCGCGCCGTCGAGCACAGGCTGCGCGCGTTCGGCGCGGAGGTGACCGGCATCGCCCGCCGGGCCCGCGACGGCGTGCACGGCGTCGCCGAGCTGGACACGCTTCTGCCCGAAGCCGACATCGTGGTCGTCCTGCTGCCGCTCACCGCAGAGACCCTCGGCATGGTCGGTGCCGGGTTCATCGAGCGCATGAAGCCCGGCGCGCTGCTGGTCAACGCCGGCCGCGGCGCCGTGGCCGACACCCGGGCGATCACCGACGCGGTGCTCGAGGGCCGCATCCGCGCCGCGCTCGACGTCGTCGACCCCGAGCCGCTGCCCGCCGAGCATCCGCTGTGGGGTGCGCCGGGCGTGCTGATCACCCCGCACGTGGCCGGGGTGAGCGCGCGGATGATCGAGCGCGGCTGGGCGCTGGTGGCCGACCAGATGCGCCGCCACCTGGCCGGCGAGCCGCTGCTCAACGTGGTCAGCGAGGGATACTGACGCGCCATGGATCCACGCCACCGCTCCTCACGGCTCCTCGACGGTCCCGACCGCGCCGCTGCGCGCGCCATGCTCAAGGGCAGCGGCTACAGCGACGAGGACCTGCGCCGCCCCATCGTCGGCATCGCCAACACCTGGATCGAGACGATGCCCTGCAACCTCTCGCTGCGCGCCCTCGCCGAGCACGTCAAGCGCGGGGTGCGCGCCGCGGGCGCCACGCCGATGGAGTTCAACACCATCGCCATCAGCGACGGCGTGACCATGGGCACCGAGGGCATGAAGGCCTCGCTGGTGTCGCGCGACCTCATCGCCGACTCGGTCGAATTGCTCGGCCGCGGCCACATGTTCGACGCCATGGTCTGCCTGGTCGGTTGCGACAAGACCATTCCCGGCGCGGCGATGGGCCTGCTGCGCCTCGACATCCCCGGCCTGCTGCTCTACGGCGGCTCGATCGCGCCGGGTCACTACCGCGGTCGCGACGTCACCGTGCAGGACGTCTTCGAGGCCGTCGGCCAGCTCGAGGCGGGGCGCATCAGCGACGCCGACCTGCGCGAGCTGGAGGACGTCGCCTGCCCCGGCGCGGGCGCGTGCGGCGGGCAGTACACCGCCAACACCATGGCGCTGGTCATGGAGTTCATCGGGCTCTCACCGATCGGCTCGGCCAGCGTCGCGGCGCTCGATCCCGACAAGGCTTCCGTGGGCGAGGCCGCGGGGCGTCTCGCGGTCGACATGCTGCGGCGCGGACTCTCGGCGCGCGGCATCCTCACCCGCGGCGCCTTCGATAACGCCATCGCCGGCGTCGCCGCCACCGGCGGCTCGACCAACGCGGTGCTGCACCTGCTGGCCATCGCCCGCGAGGTCGGCGTCGACCTCGATATTGACGACTTCGACAAGATCTCCAAGCGCACCCCGATCATCGCCGACCTGCGCCCCGGTGGCCGCTTCGCCGCGCTCGACCTGCAGAAGGCGGGCGGCGTGCAGCTCGTCGCCAAGCGGCTCATCGACGCGGGACTGCTCGACGGCGCGCAGCAAACCCCGTCCGGTCGCTCGCTCGCCGAGGAATGCGCGAACGCCGTGGAGACGCCGGGGCAGGAGGTGGTGGTCGGCGTCGATCAGCCGCTCAAGCCCACCGGCGGGCTGGTCATCCTGCACGGCAACCTGGCGCCCGACGGCTGCGTGGTCAAGGTGGCCGGACACGAGCGCCCCTACCAGCGCGGCCCCGCCCGCGTCTTCGAGTCCGAGGAGGACGCCATGGCCGCGGTGACGGCCCGGCGCATCGTCGACGGCGACGTCATCGTCATCCGCCACGAGGGCCCGCGCGGCGGCCCCGGCATGCGCGAGATGCTCGGCATCACCGCCGCGGTGGTCGGCCAGGGCCTCGGCGACACCGTCGCCCTGATCACCGACGGGCGCTTCTCCGGCGCCACCCGCGGCCTGATGGTCGGCCACATCGCCCCCGAGGCCGCCATGGGCGGACCCATCGCGGCGGTGCGCGAGGGCGAGCCGGTGGTCATCGACGTCGACAACCGCCTGCTCACCCTGGAGATCGACGACGCCGAGATGCGCGGCCGTCTCGACGCCTGGACCCCACCCGCACCCAAGTACACACGCGGCGTCTTCGCCAAGTACGTCGCCTCGGTGAGCTCGGCGGCGCAGGGGGCGGTGACCAGCTAGAGGCAGCAGCTCCGCATCCTCCCACTGTGGAGTAGGCGCGGTCGCAGCGCTACTCCCGATGCGACATATCAGGGCGCGGCCCGCTTGTCCCCGTTGCGCTCTGGCAGGCATCCGTCTACGATCACGCGCCCTGGCCTTGCGTGGGGGCCAGGAGCGGGAAGGAAGGGTGTGAGTTGGACCGGGGCATTCACTGGCATCGCTGTCGCGGTGCAGACGGCCCGTGCCGGCACTTCGTTGGTGGCGTCCTGAGGGGCGTGGCCGCGCCATGACCCGCACCGTGCTCACGTTTCCCGGGCAGGGTAGCCAGCATCCGGGAATGGCCAGGGATCTGCTGCGCTCCGTGACGGCTGTGCGCGAGTCGGTGGACGCGGCCTCACGGCTCTGCGACGTCGACCTGGCGGCTCTGCTCGCCGGGGGCACCGCCGAGCAGCTCGCAGCATGCGAGGTGGCCCAGGTGGCTGTCTTCGCGGTGTCAGTCGGAGTGTGGCAGCACCTCGACGACCACGGCCTCGTGCCCTGGGGCGTGATGGGCCACAGCGCGGGAGAGTTTGCCGCGCTGGTGGCGGCCCGAGTGCTCGACCGCGCAGCCGGGCTGCGGCTGGTCGTCGAGCGCTCCCGGGCAATGGCCAGCGCAGCAGCGGCGACACCGGGCTGCATGGTCGCGGTCGGTGGCCTGCCGATCGACGAGGTCCGTGCCATCTGCGGCGAAGTCGTCGGCTCCATCGTCGTCGCCAACGAGAACTCGCCGATCCAGACGGTGATCTCCGGTGAGATCGACGCGGTGAACCGGGCGTGTGCGCTCGCTCGCGGCCGAGGCGCGCTCCGCCTGGACCGGCTGGCTGTCGGCGGCGCCTTCCATTCGCCGTTGATGGAGCCGGTCCGCCGACACATGGAGCCGCTGCTGCGCCAGTCGGTGCTCCACTCGCCACGCTGCACGCTGATCTCGAGCATCAGCGGCGAAGTGGTCGAGGACGTCGACGCCTATCGCGAGCTGCTGTGCGCGCAGGTCGTGCAGCCGGTGCGGTGGTTACACGCGGTGCGCACCGCACGACTCCATGGCGTGGCCCGGTTCGTCGAGGTCGGCCCCGGCCGCGTGCTGTCGTCGCTGGTGCGAAGCTGCGATCGCAGCGTGGAGACGTCGACGGTGCGCGACGTGCCCACCTGCCTAGCGGCGCTGGCCTCCCTGGCGACGCCCGAGGCACACGAGCTGCACGTGCTCGCTCCTGCGGCGGTGATGGCATGACCCGCGACCTCGAAGGCCGCGTTGCCCTGGTGACCGGTGGCTCACGCGGCATCGGCCTGAGCTGTGCCGGCGAGCTCGCCGAGCGCGGTGCGCACGTCGTTCTCGGCTTCGTGTCGGATGCGGCGTCCGCGGACTGTGCTGCGCGGCGCTTGCGCGCCTCGGGCGCCAGTTGCGACGTGTACCGCGCCGACGTTGCCGACAGCGCTGCCGTGGACGGCATGGTGCGCTGGGTGAAGCGGGAGCACGGCCGTCTCGACATCCTGGTTGCCTCGGCCGGCGTCACCGGCGACTCGCTGCTGACGGTGATGGGTGACGAGCGCTGGTCCCGAGTGGTCTCCACCAACCTGGACGGCACGTTCTTCACCGTCCGTGCGGCGGCGCGCGCGATGATCCCTCAACGCGCCGGGTCCATCGTCACCCTGTCGTCGGTCAGCGGCCTGGGGGCGAACGCCGGGCAGGGCAACTACGCGGCGACCAAGGCCGGCATCATCGGGATGTCACGCGTGCTCGCCGCCGAGCTGGCGGCATACGGCGTCCGCGTCAACGTCGTGGCCCCCGGTCTCGTCGACACCGAGATGACCCGATCGGTCGCCGCCGACAAGATGGCCGGCCATCTGGCACGCATCCCGCTCGGCCGGCTGGGGCGACCCGACGAAGTGGCGGCGATGGTGGGCTTTCTCGTCTCTGATCGCGCCAGCTACATAACCGGCGGGGTTTTCGTCGTCGACGGCGGCCTGTTGCTCTGAAGGAGGGAGTTGCATGCAGACACTGATCACACCCGAGGCCGACCCGGTGCGCATCCGCGACGTGGCCGGGCGGCGGCACCAGCTCGTCGATCGCGTGAAGCACTTGCTCGTCGATCGCCTCGACACCGTCGTCGAAGCCGGGATGATCGCCGACGACGAGCCGCTGTTCGGTCGCGGGCTGGAGCTGGACTCGATCGACACACTGGAGCTCGTGGTGGCGGTGCAGGAGGAGTTCGGTGTCGAGGTCACCGATGACAACGTGGAGGCGTTGCTGTCGGTGAGCCACCTCACCGATCACATCGCGGCCCGGCTCGAGGCTCAGGCATGAGCGCGGCCACCGCCTATCAGCGTGACTCGCTGGAAGCTGACGACCTGCGTGCCGTCCTGCCGCACCGGCCTCCGTTCCTGTTGCTCGACCGCGTCACCCACGTGGAGTGGGACAGCCACGCCGTCGGCATCCGCAATGTCGGCGTCACGGAGCCGTGGTTTGCCGGACACTTCCCGGACAGTTTCGTCTACCCGGGCGTGCTGCTCATCGAATCGCTGGCGCAGCTCGCCGGCGTGGTGCTCAGCCGCAGGGCCGCCGGCAAGGGCGCTCGGGGCGCCTACCTGGCCGCCGTGCGCAGCTTCAAGTTCACCCACGTCGTCCGCCCCGGCGACCAGCTGATCCTCGAGGCCAGGGCTGGTGCCACCCTCGACGGCATCACCGACTTCACGGTCGGCGCGCGGGTTGGCAATCGCGTCGTCGCCACCGGGCGCATCGCCATCGCGGAGACGGAGGCGGAGAAATGAGCGCTGTGATCGCACCGGAGCGCCGCGCCGGCCTGGCCGAGGAGCACGCGTGGCTGCGACACGAGCACGGCATCGTCGACTGGAGCGGCGCCGGCGTCTTCGAGATCAGCGGCGACCGGGCCGTCGACTTCCTCGACGCCGTGTGCACGCGATCCGCCGCATTCCTCGTCGAGGAGCGCACCCTGCCGGCGCTGATGCTCCGGGACGACGGCAGCATCGTCGCCGCCGTTGACGTGTTCTGCCACCGTGATCGGTACGTGATCCTGGTCTGGCCCGATCAGCGGGCCGCCGTTGCGGCACACCTGGCCGCGTATGCCAGCGCTCGCGCCGGCGTGACCGTGACCGATCGCAGTGACGCCACTGCGGTGCTCGGCATCGAGGGTCCAGGCTCGGGGCGCGTGGTGGATGCGTTGGTCGAAGGCGGCGGCGTCGCGCAGATCGCCTACAAGAGCTTCACAGTAGGACGCTGGCCGGAGGGCGACCTGATTATCGCGCGCATCGGTGTCACCGCCGAGTTCGGCTATACGCTGATGCTGCCCGCCGCCCAGCGTGCCGCGCTGCACGATCGCCTCGTCGAGCTGGGCGCGCACCACCCCTGTGGCCGGGACGCCGTCGACGTGTGCCGCATGGAGTCGCGCTTCGTCGACCTGGAGCGTGACCTGCCCGATCCACGGGCCACGCCCTTCGACGTGGGGCTGCAGTGGATGGTCGACGTCACCCACGAGTTCACCGGCAAGACCGCCCTTCTCGAACGCTGGGAGAGGCGTGGGATGCCTCTGCCCGTGTGCTTCACCACCTTGGCGGACCAGCCGCTCGAACCCGGTGTAACCGTCCTCGCCGGTGATGAAATCGTCGGAGTTGTCACCAACTCGGTGTGGTCGCCGGGCCTCCGGCGTGTGATCGGCATCGCCCACATCGACGCCGAGGTTGCCGTTCCCGGGCTGGAACTGGCCACCAGAGGCGGTCTGCACGACACGCCCATCAGCACCTGTTCAGGCCCCTTCGTGGTGCCCACGAGCGTGGCGGCAGGGCGGGGGTAGCACGCCGTGCGGTCGCGCTTCAGCCCCGAGCCGATTGCCATCACCGGCATCGGCCTGGTATGCCCGGTCGGCACGACGCGTGACCAGGCCTGGAGCGCGATCGTGGCCGGGCGCAACGGCATCGGCGAGGTGAGCCGTCTCGACCTCTCCACACTGAGCTTCCACCTCGCCGCCGAGGTCGGCGACCTGGATCCCTCGCGGTGTCCGCCGCCCTTCGATGAGGGATGGACCGATCGCGCCTCACGGCTCGCCGTGGTGGCCGCCGATGAGGCGCTCGCCCAAGCCGGCCTGGTTCCGGCTGAAGTCGACCCATACCGGATCGGCGTCTCGTTGGGCTGCTGCCAGTTTCGCACCCGCTTGATCGAGCAGTTCCTCCGCGAAGTCGACACTGTCGGCTGGGCAGCGGCGGACCCGCTACCGATGATCCATGCCCGGATGAGCGCTCCGGGAGACAGCCTGGCCGAGCGGCACGGGCTGAGGGGCCCCAGGTACCTGCTCTCCAACGCCTGCGCGGCAGGAGGCAGCGCCATCGGCATCGCCGTCGACGCCATCCGGTCCGGCCGCGCCGACGCCATGCTCGCCGGCGGCGTCGACCTGCTTGAGCTGTTCTCGATGGCCGGGTTCGACGGGCTACACGCCGTCGACTCGGAGCCCTGCAGTCCGTACAGCCGAAGCGGCGGCATCACCATCGGCGAGGGCGCCGCGGTCATGGTACTGGAGCCGGCGGAAAACGCTGCAGAGCGCGGGGTCACGGCCATCGCCCACATCGCCGGCTACGGCCTGAGCAGCGACGCCTACCACGCCACCTCGCCCGACCCCGCCGGGCGGGGCGCGGTGCGGGCCACGCGCAGCGCCCTGCGGCAAGCTGGACTGATGGCTGCTGACGTCGACTACGTCAACGGGCACGGCACCGGCACCCGGGCCAACGACCGTGCTGAGGCGGCCGCAATGCGGACACTCTTCGCGGAGCGGATCGGGCTGGTCCCGATCAGCTCGACCAAGTCGCAGGTGGGCCACACCATGGGCGCGGCCGGCGCCATCGGTGCGGCCGCCACCGCCCAGGCTCTGCGGCACCAGGTGCTGCCGCCGACCGTCAACGTCGATCACGCCGCGCTGCCCGGGCTGGATCTCGACATCGTCCCCGATCGCGGCCGCCCGGCGACGGTGCGCGCGGCCTTGTGCAACTCGTTCGCCTTCGGGGGCGCCAACTGCACGCTCGCGTTGACGGCAGCGCCGCGCCGGTCGGCCGTGCCGACCGGAGAGGAGCGCGTGGTCATCACCGGCGCCGGGGTGGTCAGCGCGCTCGGCGCCGGCGCCGGCTTCCGGGCCGCCCTGCACGCGGGAGCCACTGGCGTGCGACCGATCCGCGGCTTCCCTGCCGGCGAGTTCGGCTGCCGGCTCGCCGGTGAGGTCGACGACCGCAGCCACGTCCGCAGCATCGATCCCGCCTACCTGCGCCGGCTCGACCAGCTCGGACGCCTGGCCACCGCGGCGTCGCGTCTCTGCTTCGACGACGCCGTCCTGAGGCTGCCGGCGGCAGAGCGCGAGCGCGCCGGCGTGGTCTTCGCCACCGCGGCAGGCCCAGTGGAGACGACGATTGCGGCGCTGCGCGCCGCCGCCACCGCTGATGGGCTCGAGAAGGTCAACCCGCGCCTCTTCCCCAACACGGTGGTGAACGCCGCCGCCGGCCACGTCAGTGTGTCGCTGCAACTCAAGGGCCCCACCACGACGTTCGCGGGCGGCTTCGCCGCCGGGCTGCAGGCCATCGCCTACGCAACCGACCTGATTCGCGTCGGGGAGGCCGATGTGGTCCTCGCCGTCAGCGCGGATGAGCTCACCCGCGAGCTGCACGGGCTCTACGACCGGCTCGGCCTGCTGGCGCCCGGCTGCCCGCGGCCCTATCACGAAGCCGGGGAGGGCATGGTGCTGGGCTCCGGCGCGTGCGCCATCGCCCTCGAGTCGCTCGACCACGCGCGCCGCCGCGGCGCGACGATCCTCGGCGAGGTGCTCGGCCACGGCGCCACCTCCGACGGCCGGCCGGTTGGCTCGATCGACTGCGCAGGCGAAGCCTGGGCACGGTGCCTGCGCCTAGCCTTGGATGATGCCGAGCTGGAGCCCGGGGACGTCACCTGCGTCTACGGCGAGGGACGCGGTAGCCCGGCTGTCGACGGCAGCGAGCTGCGGGCGCTGAACAGCGTGTTCGTCACGCCCGGAGTCCGTCTTGCCGCACTGTCCGCGCAGGTCGGCCACGTCCAGGCCAGCCTCGGACCGCTCGGCGTCGTCGCCGCGCTGGACAGCCTGGCCACCGGCTGGGTTCCGGACATCGTCGGCCTGGACTGCCCTCGCCCGGAGATGGGCGGACTGCGCTGGCAGGGCCCGGTCGCGCCCGGCGGCGCCGCTCTGGTGACGTCCGCGGCGACGGGGAGCACCTACGCCGCCCTGGTTCTCGGACCGATTGCGGCATGAACGCCACCGCGTCGCATGCGGGCAACTCGAGCCGGAGTCGGCGCCCTTCGGTTGTAGTCGTCGATGTCAACAACATGCCGGCTGCCGGCGACGACGCCGCGTGGGGCCGCCGGCTGCGACCCGACGAGATGGCCGCGTGCCGGCAGTTCGTCCGCCCACGCGGGCACCTTGCCGCGCGCGTGACCGCCAAGCGCGCATTGCTGGCGCTGCTCGGCTGGCAGGGCGGGGGCGGCGAGCGTGATATCGAGGTCGTCGGCGGCGCAGGCACGCGGCCGCGGCTGGTCATCGAGGGCGCGGTCGCCGCGCGCGCACGCCACCTCGGAATCGGTGCGTTGGCGGTCAGCCTCTCGCACAGCGACGGGTACGCCGGGGCCATGGTGGTCGCGTCGCCGCTGGCCGCGGCCGGGCACCGGCCGGCGCCGGGGTGCGGCATCGACCTGCTCGACATCTCGCGATGGGCGTTGGCCGTTCATCGCGGTGGCACGCCGCTGCTGGAACGAGTGACCGCGCCGGCCGAGTGGGCTGCCGACACGGACGCCTCGTCGCCCCCCACCACGCGGAGCGCGGCGCGGTTCGCCCTCAAGGAGTGCGTGGTCAAGGCCATTGGCGGGTTTCCCGCGGGCGGCGGGTTCCACGACGTGGTGATCACCTTCGACGAGCACGCCCGTCCCCGCGTGCGCTGCGCCGGAGCGGTGGCACGCCGGCTCGAGTCCATCGGATCGACATCGCTCGACGCCTCGATGGCAGCGCCGGTGCCTGGCCTGCTGCAGGCTGCGGTGATCATCGACACGGCGGGCGAGCGATGACACCGGCGGTCCTCACGACGACATCGGACGACTGCATGGTGCGCCGCCGACCACTGCGCGGCGCCCCACTCGACGCCGCCGCACTCGCCCTGTCGGGCCTGGAGATCATGGAGCGCTATCGGGATCGCCGGCTGCCTGGTCCCGCGGTCGCCCACCTCACCGGCCTGCTCATCACCGGCGCCGGCCCGGGCACGGTGACGGCCACCATGCCCCTGACGCACTGGCTGCGCTGGTCACGCGGGCAGGTGCCCCCGCCGGTGCTGGCACTTCTCGCCGACACGCCGCTGGGGGCCGCTTGCCAGACCCTGCTGCCGCCGGGGAACCTCCTGGCCACAGTGCAGCTCACTCTCGCCTTCCCACCCCTCGCTCTCGACGGCGACGGCGCACTTGCCGCGGTGGGATGGGCGGGAAAGGCGCTGCCGGGCAATGCGATGCGGTCACATGTGGCTATAACCGACGGCGCCACCGCCATCGCGGAGGGGTCGGCGCTGATGGTCGTTCGCGGCGCTGGCGCTCCTGGCGGTGGCGCGAGCGGCGGTGCTGCGCCGGCGCCCGCGGCGCAGGACGGCGAGATGCCCGATCCATACCTCTGCCCTCCCGAGGGCGAGACGCTCGGGCCCGACGCACTGTCGCGTCTGCGCGGCCTCGACCTCGTCGCCGGTGTGGCGCGCGGCGACCTGCCGGCACCGCCGCTGCAACGCCTGTGTGGACTGCGGCCCACCAGCGCTCGCGAGGGCGTGTCAGTTTGGCAGATGCCCGCGGTGCCGTGGCTCAGCATCGTCGTTCCCGGCGAGGTGTACGGCGGTGCTACGGCCATGCTCACGGGGATGGCGGCGCTGGGCACCGCGGACACGCTCGCTCCCGCCGGCATCGCCGCGCAGATGCGTCAGCTCACCGTGCGACTGCGCGGCCGCGCGGTACCCGATGGCAGCGAGCTCGTCGCCCATGGCACGGTCCTGCGTCGCGCGGGCGAAGAGCTCAGGGTGCGCGTACAGGCGATGGACCGGCGCGGCAACGTCGTGGCCACGGCGCGGGCCACCTGCACAGTGAGAGGTGTGTGAGCGTGCAGGCGAAGGAGATGCTCGGCCTCGCCGCCGCCGCCAGCGCCGCCGGCGAGCTGGCGCCAATCATCGCATCCATGCTGGCGCGTGAACGCAACGTGATCGTACACACCGTCGTCGAGCAGGCGCGCCAGCAGTCGTGGTCGATGCCGTCGGTCGTCGCCGACGCCGCGGACGAGGTCGTCGCGGCGTTGATCCGCGCGGTCGGCGGCGCGGTTCCGGACGTGGTCGACGATGCCGTCGTGATCGACGAGCCCGTGTCGTGGGAGCTTGTCGACGCCTGCCTTCGCGCCGCGATGGAGACGATCCTGGAGCGTTCCGCGACCGCGGCGAGCACGCTCGACGCCGGCGTGGCCGTCGCCACCGTGACGTCGGTGGCGCAGCGCCTGTCGTGGGCGGCGATTCGCCTTCGCGACGCCATGACGGGATCAGGTCCGCGTGCCGGCAGAGACGGCGAGAGCGCAGAGGGCGTGGTGCGCGCCGCGTTGCGCGGTGACTACCCGTCCGACGAGATCGCCCTGCGTGCGGCGCTGCGCGCCGGCCACGACCTGCGCAACCCGCATGGCGTGATCGGCCTGGCCGCGCATCGAGCCCCGAACGGCAGCGCCGGAGGCGACCTGGCTGCAGCCATGGCGAGCATGCGGCGACTGGTCGCCGCTGCGGTCACCGCCGATGTGCACGAAGCCGCCGGACACGCGATGTTGGTGGTGGCGGTGCCTCCGCTGCTGCGTCGGGTGCTCCGCACCGACGCCGGCAGTGAGCACGGCCCCACTTGGTCCCACGCGATCCACGTGGCCGGCGAGGTGGCGCGCACCCATGGCGTCTGCGCGGTTGTGGTGGCGCCGGTCGAGGGCGTCGCCGCACTGCGCCAGTCGATTGCGCGCGCGGAGCGGATGGCGCGACTCGTCGCCGACACCCCCGGCAGCGTCTTCAGCGAAGGCGAACTGTCACTCGACCTGCTCCTCGACTCGGTGGATGCGGACGTGCGCGAGCTCTTTGTCAGCACGGTGCTCGATCCCGTGCTGCGGCTGACACCGGCGCGTGCCGCGCCGCTGCTCGAGACCATCCGAGCACTCACCGTGTCGAAGGGCAGCTTCGCGGTCGCGGCCAAGGTGTTGGGCGTGCACCGCGAGACGGTGAAGTACCGCGCCCACCGTCTACGCGACCTGACCGGCTACTCGGTCGCAGACCCCAACCATCTCATGCGCCTCGACTTGGCGCTGCGACTCCAGCAGAGCGGTGAGCGGCGTGCCGGCGTGCCCGCTGACCGCGATCCACTTCGCGCCCGCACGCTGGTCGGAGGGAGGTACTGATGCGATACACATCTCGGCGCTGGATTGGGACATCTGTCGCCGTCATCGCGGTGCTGTGCTGCGGCATCGCTGCTCCACGTGAGGCGATGGCGTCGCCGCCACCCACACCGGGGCCGTCGTCGATCGGCAACGAGCTGGTGCGGGGCATCACGGTGTCGCCGCTGTACGAGCAGACGGGATTGGTACTGGCCATGGCGGTGAAGACGGGCTGCAGCGGTCAGGCGGCACAATGTCTGCATCTGTGGATCAGCCACGACGGCGGCAGCTCCTGGCAGCGGGCCGCGGCGATGGGGTGGGCTGGCGGCATGCCGGCGGTGCTGATCACCGGCAACGGCGGCGAGAGGCTCCTCGCCAACGCACCGAAAGGCCTGCAGCAGAGCGACGACGACGGCGACACCTGGCACGACTTCGGACCGCCCGGCGTCCCCACCGCGCTGCCGTCATACTCGCGCGACAGCGGCATCGCCGTCGCCGGAGGCGCAGGCAGCGACGTGCTGTTGCAGGCGGGTTCGTCGCACACGGTCAGCGGATCCCGTGGCGCACTGGACGACATGGAGTTCGGCATCCCGGCGACCTACCCGGTTGCAGGCGGCCACCGGGCCGCGCTGCTCAGCGCGATCGACAAGAAGACCAGCGCCGTGGTCATCGAGCAGTGCGACGCGACGCTGAGCTGCCGGACGCCGGTTCCCATTGCCGGCGCCAGCGCCAGCATGGGGGCTCCCGCGCACCTGGCATTCTCCAGAGCCTACGCGAGCGACGGTACGGTGTTCGCCCAGGTGCTGACCTCCGGCATCTACAAGTCGACCGATGGTGGCACCACGTTCGTCCCGCTCCTCCTGGGCAGCAGCGCCGCCAGCATCACCGAGGCGACCGGGCTCGCCGTGGCCGGCGACTACAGCGAGGCCGGTCCCGACCGTGTCGCCGTGGCGGCGATCATGCAGCTCAACGGGTCCGGCTCGCA
>Ga0207700_10000503_pt1 | contig 22914 bp, 16 predicted proteins | sample LARL82metaG_FD_184348 | JGI IMG/M metagenome (GOLD analysis project Ga0207700, IMG submission 184348) | Corn, switchgrass and miscanthus rhizosphere microbial communities from Kellogg Biological Station, Michigan, USA - LAR L8-2 metaG... | ecosystem: Host-associated > Plants > Roots >...
CTTCCGGAATGTCCTCAAGAATGCCAAGCGCGTTGTAGCGCTTCTTCGGACGGCCAGCGTCGCCGCGTGAAGCACCCGGCCCAGTGCCGCGAAGTGACATCCCATCCGCCTCCGGCGGCGGCTCGAACATGAGCTGCGCCTTGAGGAAGCGCTCCGTGAAGGTGCGGTAGATGTCGTTCATGAGATCCACGAACATCGAGTACGCCTCGCGCTTGTACTCGATGAGCGGATCCGACTGGCCCCAGGATCGATAATGGATCGAGTTCCGCAGCTGGTCGAGATCGTAGAGGTGGTCCTTCCACTTCTCGTCCAGGACGCTGAGCATGACGAGTGACAGCAGGCGGTCGCCGAAGCCATTTCCCTGGTCGTCCTTCGTCTGATCGAGACTCGTGAGCTTGTCGCGGAATGCGCGCAACGCCGCTTCGCGAGTGACGCGTTGCGCATCCTCTAAACTCGTCGGCCGCGCATCGGCGTTCTCGAACTCCGGAACTCGCAACAGGTAATGCATGAGCAGGTCCTGCTCGAGGAACGGCAGGTCCCACTCGGCGGCGGTTTCATAATCAGCGAGCGCGGTTTCCACGCGCTGATTGACCGCCTTGTCGATCATCTTCAGCGCTTCGCCCTTGAGCTCTTCCCCGCCCTCCAGCGCGAAGCTGCGCAGCGAGTAGATGACCTCTCGCTGCTGGTTCATGACGTCGTCGTACTCGAGCAGGCGTTTGCGGGCCTGGAAGTTCTGGAGCTCCACCCGCTCCTGCGCCTTCCCGATCGATTTGGTGATGAGCGAATGGGTGAGGACCTCGCCCTCCTGTGCGCCCAGTCGGTCCATCAACCCCGCGATGCGCTCGGAGCCGAAGATGCGCATGAGGTCATCTTCGAGCGACAGGAAGAACTGTGATGCGCCCGGATCGCCCTGTCGTCCGGAGCGCCCGCGCAGCTGGCGATCGATGCGGCGCGACTCATGGCGCTCAGAACCGATGATGTGCAGTCCGCCGACCTCCATCACGTCGACGTCCTTGCCCTCCGGATCTTTCACAATCGAGGGTTTCGACTCCGTGACACCCGGCCCGAGTTTAATGTCCGTGCCGCGGCCGGCCATGTTGGTCGCGATCGTCACGGCATTTGGCTGGCCGGCGCCGGCGACGATCTCGGCCTCGCGCTGGTGGTACTTCGCGTTCAGCACACTGTGCTTGATGCCCGCCCGCTGGAACATGCGCGCGAGCGTCTCGGATGCGTCGACGCTCGTCGTACCGATGAGCACCGGGAAACCGAGCTTGTTGAGCCGACGCGTCTCCTCGAGAATCGCGTTGTACTTCTCGCGGCGCGTCTTGTACACCCAGTCGTGGCGATCCTCGCGGACGACCGGCTTGTTCGTCGGGATGACAGCCACCTCCAACCCGTAGATCTGGAAGAACTCCGTCTCCTCCGTTTCGGCGGTGCCCGTCATGCCGGCGAGCTTGTCGTACATGCGGAAGTAGTTCTGAATCGTGATGGTCGCCATGGTCTGCGTCTCACCTTTCACGTGAACGCCTTCCTTGGCTTCCACCGCCTGATGCAGCCCTTCGGACCAGCGGCGGCCCGGCATCGTACGACCGGTGAACTCGTCGACGATGAGCACTTCGCCTTCCTGCACGACGTAATTCACGTCGCGCTCGTAGAGCGCATGCGCGCGCAGCAGCTGATGAACGATGTGCAAACGCTCACTCTTCTGCGCGTAATCGGTCTCGAGCTTGCGCCGCTCCTCCAGCCGCTGCTCCGGTGTGAGGGACGCGTCGTGCTCCACATGGTGGATCTCGACGGAGATGTCCGGCAGCACGAACGACTCGTGATCGCCCGGCGACATGAAGTCGACGCCGCGATCCGTGAGGTGGACAGCGTGACCCTTTTCGTCGAGCACGAAGAGCAAGTCGTCCTCGAGCTCACGGAATTGCTGCTTGCTCGCGGGCAGCCGGCGATCGGCGATGTGGTCGAGCTCCATCTTCTGCACGAGCGTCTTGTTGCCGGGCTCCTGCATCAGCTTCATCAGCCGCCGGTTCTTCGGGCTGCCCAGCTGTGCCTTGTACAGCTTCACCGCCGCCGACGCCGTATCATCACTCTGGAGATCGCGCTCTGCCTCACCAACGAGTGTGTTGACGAGCTCCGTCTGCCGCCTTACCAGTCGCTCAACGCCGGAGTTGAACTGGAAGTACATGGCGTCATCCTCGTTGCCGACCGGCCCCGAGATGATGAGCGGCGTCCGGGCTTCGTCGATGAGAACGGAGTCCACTTCGTCGACGATCGCGAACGCGTGCGGTCGCTGCACACGCTGCGTCGGCGACTGCACCATGTTGTCGCGGAGGTAGTCGAACCCGAACTCGTTGTTCGTCCCGTATGTGATGTCGCGAAGGTACGCTTCGCGACGCTCTTCGGTCCCAGGCTCGGTGTCGTCGATACAACCCACGGTGAGGCCGAGATAGCTGTACACGTGCCCCATCCACTGCGAGTCGCGCCGAGCCAGGTACGAGTTGACAGTGACGAGGTGTGCCCCTTTTCCCGGAAGTGCGTTGAGATAGAGTGGAAGCGTCGCAACTAGGGTTTTTCCTTCGCCCGTCGCCATTTCGGCAATCTTACCGAGGTGCAACTCGATGCCACCCATGAGCTGCACGTCGTAAGGCACCATGTCCCACGAGAGCTCGTGGCCCGTGACCATCACCGTCGTGCCGACGAGCCGGCGACACACCTCGCGGACAGTGGCAAACGCTTCCGGGAGAATCTCGTCGAGCACCTCGGCGATCGCGGTTCGCAGCTCCATTTCCACACCGCCGCGCCCGTCGGACCCACTCAGCTCGTTATCGATGCGCTCGCGCTGCGCGGGATCGGATGCGGTTCGCTTCTCTTCGCGCAAAGAAGCGACGCGCGCCTCCAGCTCGTGCGTGCGTTCGCGAATGATGCCGCGGAGCTTCTCCGTCTGTCCGCGCAGCTCCTCCTCGGAGACATTCTGAAGCCGCGCGTACTCCTCGTTGATCTCGTCGACGATCGGCTGGATCTTCCGCCGCTCGCGATCGTGACGCGTCCCGATGACCGCGTTGATGATTCCCTTGATCATACTGTCCTCTATCGGTACAGCCGCTCCGTCTCGATGAATTCAGCGACGGACTCCGGCACGAACCCTCTGATCGATTTGCCGGCGCGAACTCGCTCGCGAATCTCCGTCGACGACACGTCTACCAGACGCGTTTCCAGCGTGATCGTTCCGTCCGGCTGGTCCGATGAACGCTCCAACGCCGCGCTTTCGCCTTCCCGCGGCCGGCGTAGTATCGCCACCCGCGCAAGCTTCAAGATGTGCTGCGGATTCTTCCACTTCCCGAATGCCGCCACCGCGTCCTCACCGACGAGGAAAAAGCGCTCGGCATTCGGAAATCGCTGGGCGAATGTCTCCAGGGTGTCAACCGTGTAAGATAAACCGGGCCGCTCGATTTCGACCGCGTCCACCGCGAAGCGCTCGTCCGCACCGGCGAGCATTCGTACCATCGCGAGCCGATGATGTGCCGCGGCCGCGATAGCATCCGACTTGAGCGGCTGTATCGCTGTCGGGACGAAGATCAGCTTATCGAGATGGAGCGCCTCGAAGGCGTCCACGGCCGCGAGGAGATGGCCGACGTGGGGGGGATCGAAACTGCCGCCAAAAATCCCGAGCCGCACGCCTCAGGGCACAGCCGAAGTAGTCGCCGGCGTGGGAGCGTCCGGAATGCCGGTGCAGACCTCCTTCACCCCAGAGTCGTTCGCGTATTTCTTCCGCATCTGGGTGCAGAGATCCGACGCATCCTCGCGATAGCGAATGGCCTTATAGGATTCTACCAGCCTGAGCGAGGTCAACCGCGCGCTCGGCGAGTCGGGCCAACGTGCGAGCACATCCTTGAAGTAGAGAATCGCCGAGTCGAACGCCTTCCGACGGAAGTAAAACAGCCCCGCCTCGTAATTCTTGGTCGCGAACCAATTCTCGAGCTCGGATAGCTCCTTCTGAGCCGTCGGGACGAGAGGCGAGGTGGGATACAGGCCGAGCAGGGTATTGTAGGTTGCCAACGCTGTTTCGCCATACGTTGGGTCGAGGGTCGGCTTCCGCCACATCTTCCAGTAACAGCGTGCCGCCTCGAGCGCCGCATCGTCGGCCGAGCTGTCGTCTGGAAAGCTCTCGACCAGCTTCGAGTAGCTCTGGGCAGCGAGCAAGTGCTCACCCTGCTTTTCGTGCGCCGTCGCGAGGTACCAGTAAGATCGCGGCAAAAGCGAGTCACGCGCTGGCAGCTCGAGAGTGAGCTTTTCGAACGCCGCGACGGCGTTATCCCACTTTCCTCGATCGAATTCGCGCAGCCCGGCCTTGTAGAGCTGGTCGTTGGTCTTGTAGATGCCCGGCTTGAATTCGTGCTGACACGCGGTCGCGACCACGAGGAGCAGAGCTGCCGACGTAATTTTCCAGAGACGTTCTAGCATATGGCAGGTGCTACCCGGCGCATGGACGAGGGTTGCGGCATTGTCCCAAATCGTTCACGCCGCAGCAAGATGGCCCTGAAGATAAGCTGCCAGCCCCCTCGGTAGCATAGGCTGTTCGCCCGTCCCCACCCCACCGAGACCACGGTGGGGGAGAGCAAATCAGCCAGGGCTTCCAACCGGACTCCGCGCGGCCAGCGGCATTCTTGGCGCCATGCGATCCGTACCCATCAGGCCGCGGAAGTAGTCGATCGTTCGAACGAGTCCATCACGGAGAGTCACCCGCGGCTCCCAGCCGAGCATGGTCCGGGCACGGGTGATGTCCGGCTTGCGGACCTTGGGATCGTCCTGCGGCAGGGGCTGCGTGATGACTTTGGCGCTCGTGCCAGTAAGCTCCACGACCATGTCGGCGAGTTGCCTAACGGTGAACTCGTTCGGATTCCCGACGTTGGTCGGTTGTGAGTCGCCGTTCATGAACAGCCGATAGATCCCGTCGATCTCGTCGTCGACGTAGCAGAAGCTGCGCGTCTGCGAGCCGTCGCCATAGATGGTGAGGTCCTCGCCATTGAGCGCCTGCACGATGAAGTTCGAGACGACGCGCCCATCGCGCGGACGCATTCGCGGGCCGTAGGTGTTGAAGATGCGGACGATCCGCGTTTCGACTCCGTGATAGCGGTGATACGCCATCGTGAGCGCTTCGGAAAAGCGTTTGGCTTCGTCGTAGACGCCGCGCGGCCCGATCGGGTTCACGTTGCCCCAGTAGCTCTCCGTCTGCGGATGCTCGAGCGGATCGCCGTACACTTCCGATGTCGAGGCAAGAAAGAAACGCGCACCCTTCGCCTTGGCGATTCCGAGAGCGTTATGCGTGCCGAGCGACCCAACCTTCAGCGTTTGAATGGGCAACTCGAGATAATCGATGGGACTCGCGGGCGATGCGAAATGGAGCACACCGTCGAGCCCACCAGCGACGTAGGTAAACTCCGAAATGTTGTGGCGGATGAACTGGAAGCGGTCGTTGCCGACAAGGTGCGCGATATTATCCGGACTTCCGGTCACGAAGTTGTCGAGACCGACGACGCTATGGCCCTCGCGCAGGAATCGGTCGGAGAGATGCGAGCCGAGAAAACCGGCCGCACCCGTGATGAGGACTCTCACGCGGCACCTACCCGGCCGATTGAGTAATACTTAAACCCGAGCTGCCGCATCTTGTCGGTGCCATACAGGTTGCGCCCGTCGACGATGACTGGCTGACGGAGCGAGCTCTTGATCCGATCGAAATCGGGGTGCCGGTATTCATTCCAGTCAGTGACGATGGCCAGCGCGTCCGCCTTGTCGAGGGCGTGGTAGTTGGTCTCCGAGAATTCCACGCGATCGCCGAGGCGGCGTTGCGCCTCCGGCATCGCCACCGGATCATGAGCCGCGACAGTAGCTCCCGCCTCGAGCAAATCCTCGATCAGAGTCAGCGCTGGCGCCTCGCGCATGTCGTCGGTGTTCGGCTTGAACGCGAGTCCCCAGACAGCAACCTTCGTGTTGCGAAGATCCGGTCCGATCGCCTGTTGCAGCTTCTGGAAGAGTCGATGCTTCTGGTCGTCATTGACGTTTTCGACGGACTCGAGGACGCGTAGGCACGCTCCATTGTCCTGCGCCGTTTTGACCAGCGCTTTGACGTCTTTCGGAAAGCAGGATCCGCCGTAGCCTGGACCGGGAAAGAGAAACGCCGGTCCGATGCGCGAGTCGCTGCCAATGCCCTTCCTCACGAGATCGACGTTGGCGCCGACGCGCTCGCAGAGATTCGCAATCTCATTCATGAAGGAGATGCGCGTCGCGAGCATCGCGTTCGCCGCGTACTTGGTCATCTCGGCCGACGCGATATCCATGAAGATGATCGGCTTGCCGGTGCGGACGAACGGGGCATAGAGCTCGGCCATGACGCTGCGCGCATGATCGCTGTCGACGCCGAGCACCACCCGATCCGGATACATGAAGTCATCGACCGCGGCTCCTTCCTTGAGGAACTCAGGATTGCTGCACATGTGAAACGGATACTGGGCGGAGCGGCCGACGCAGTCGGCGACTTTCGCCGCAGTGCCAACCGGCACCGTCGACTTCGTGACGATGACCATCTCTCGCTTCATCGTCCGACCGATGGTTTCGGCCACCGCGAGCACGTGGCGCAGGTCCGCGGAGCCATCTTCGTCGGGGGGTGTTCCGACAGCAATGAACACGACCTCGCTGCGACGAATGGCGTCGCTGACGTCGGTGGTGAAATTGAGTCGGCCTGCCTTCTGGTTCCGCTCGACAAGCGAGTCCAGGCCCGGCTCGTAGATCGGAATGACATTCTGTTTCAGACCGTCGATCTTTGCCTGATCGACGTCAGCGCACCACACGCTATTTCCTGTTTCCGCCAGGCATGCGCCGACGACGAGGCCGACGTAGCCGGTCCCTACGACCGCTATCTGCACGATGACTCCTGAGGGGAATCGTGGTTATGTGTCGGAGCGTATGTTAACCGAACCCAGCGAAGGGCCGCAAACGCTCTCTTCCCGTGACAATTACGACGCGGGACGAGATCGCGTAACGCCATCTCGTCCCGGGATCGCCTTTTTTCGCGACGCTCAGAAGTGACGCGTCGCGTCGATGGTGAAGGTCACCCGTCGGTTTTCCTCCGCCCCCGGATCATTGCGCCGTGCTCCAGGCGCAACTTGACGCTCGAACTGCTCTCCATACCCGATCGTCCGGAACTGCGCGGACGGCAGATTGAAGCGCGATACCATCGCCGCCTTCACCGCCTCGGCGCGACGCCGCGAGAGACGCATGTTGTAGTCGCGCGAGCCCGCCGGATCGGCGAAGCCTTCGATCGTGACCAGCGCGGTCGGATACGCACGGCGGATGACTTCGGCCACCTGACCCAGCGTCGCCATGTCCCCTTCGCGCACGACCGATGAGTCGAAGTCGAAGTGGATCGGCACGACGTAGCGAGACACCATCGCCGACGAGTCGATGCGCTGCACTTCGACGCGGGCGTTGCGCAAGCTGTCGAGCAACGGACGCAAATTCGCCAACTCGCGCTGCACCGCTTCACGCACGGCCGCGTTGATTGCGGCGGTGTCGATCGGCTGATTGATGATGACCGGCACGACCGGCACGTTCGTCTGCGGCCCGCCGAAGAAGAGCGTCGCGCTCACGTGGTGCTCGTCTCCGATCGGATCGTAGCTGAAGAACGGCGCGCCGGCATTCTGTCGATTGCGGAACGCGTACTCCAATCGGAACTGCCCGACGTTGATGCCCGCGCCGAGCGACAGGCCGGCGCGATTATCGGGGCCGAACACATATCCTATGCGCCCGATGACGACACCATTCACCGTGCCCTCGATACCAAGGCTTGGAACCACCTCTTGTTGGTATGGGAAGGCCACCTGGGCAACGAACTTCGCGTCGGCGACGATGGGCTGGCCGCTGAAGAGGATCGGCGTCTGCAGCAACCCCGTATGGCGCAACAGATCGAAGGCGCCGCCGACATAGAAGTCGAGTGGCGGCCGCTCGCTGAGCGAATCGAAGGTGACCTGCGTACCCCAGTTGCGCAGACCACCGCCAAGTGACAGGCGACTGATGAAGATCTCTGGAAGGAGAACGCCAGCGTTTACGCCGATCGAGGCGCCACTCTGATTACATAACGACTGCTGCGCGTAGAACAGACTGCCGCCAATCATGAGATGCGTGGCGAGTTGGAGGGCGCCTCCCCCCTCGAGCTCGTACTGGTACGCGCGGCATCTCGTCGCGATCGTGTAATTCGTCGTTTGCTCGATGGTGCCTTCGTTCAGGGCACGGCCGGCAATCGCGAACGTCCCGATATCAGTCGGAAAGGTGACCGTCGCGCCGCCGAGCTGGGTGTCCCCGAAGCGCTGGGCGGCTACCGCCATGAGCGAATTCGTTTTGAGCCGAGCGAGCCCCGCCGCGTTGTACCACATCGACGATGGGTCGCCCTCGACCGCACCCATGGCTTCGCCCAATCCAACGGCGCGCGGGGAGATGCCCAGCTCGAGGAGCGTCGCCGCGAACACACCGTTGTCGTGTGCGCCGCCCGCGATGCTGATCGGCTTCTGACCCGTCGTCGCCGTTTGGGCAAGCGCGGCGGGTGCAGCCAGAGTGAGCAGGAATACGAGAGATCGTGCGCGTAGCATTTCGACGACGTCCTATTACCGGATGACGATGAGCCTGTCGCGGGCGAGCTGCCGTTGGCCGTTGACGATGGATTGGACGACCACGAGGTACGTACCACTAGCGACGGCTTGACCGCGCTCATTCACCAGCGGCCATGGGACGGCAACCGCGAAGTCAGCGCCCGTCGCCGGATTCTGCGCCGTGCCCGGGGTGCCGTTCGCGTTTTGGCCCGGGAACACCGTCCCCGTCGTGTTGAACACGATGAGACCATCCATGTCGAAGATGACGACGGTGTAATCGGTGCCGGGATCGCCGTTGAACGCGATGCGTGCTACACCAGCGGAGTTGCGGACCGGATTGTTCTCGAACAGGATGCCGCGAGTGCTCGTGACGATCAGCACGACCGGCACGGTGATCGGTGCCGCTTCGGCGGACTGCATTGTGAGTGTGCCGCGATATCTCCCGCCAAGGATACCATTCGGAATCGCGACCGTGACCGTTACACGTACGGTGTCGGTAATGTCGATCGACGAGAAGCTCGGTGGCGAGATCGATATCAAGCTCGATGGAATCACGATGTTGACCGCGCTCTCGAGCCGCAGATCGGAGACCGAGACCGTCGCGTTCGTGAGCGGGACGTTGCCCGTGTTCGCGATACGCACCACGCCACTGGTTCGCTCACCGGCACGGCCGCGAATGACGAGCGAATCGAGCGTCGCCGCGGTATCCGCCTGGACGAGGTTGGCGCTGGCTACTGGCACCACCTCGACGTCGATATAGAAGTAATCGATTCGGAGTTGCTCGCCGTTTGGATTCAGCGGACCGGGCGCCAGCACCGAGTCGGCGATCGTCACTTTGCCGCGATAGGTGCCTGCGGGCGTGCCGATCGGCACGTTCACGGAAACGCTGACGACGTTCTGAAATCCATTGTTGAGTGGATTCAGAAATTCAGCAAGGACGAAATTCGTCGACGCGATCGTCCGTGTGGGATGCGCCTGGTTGATGAAATCAGAAACTTGCTGAACGTACAGGTGCGTGAAGTTGACGCCCGGGGTGAAGCCGTCATGATCCACATCCTGCGACTCGTCAGCAGCGTTGATGAGAACGAACTGACCGAGATTCGTTCCGAATCCGGGTCGTCCGACGAGATGCATGGTGTTCGCGACCAGTGATCCGCAATAGTCGCAGATATCGAAATCGCCACCGGCTACCTGTTGCGCCGCACCCACGCGCGAGATCGCGGGAACGAGGAGCAGTGCGAGCAACAGCCCGATGGAACGAGCGGCAGTAACGCGCGCGTGGACGTTCTTGATTGAGAATTTCATTGGCGCGTTGCCATTTACTGGGTCGGCTGGGTCTGGAAGGAACACACCGTCGAGAAGTTCTGCGTATCGGATGTTCGCGCTGCGATAAAGCCATTATTGCCAACAATGACCGCGAAATTCTTGTTCAGCACGAAGATGTCGTTGAGCGGCGGAAAGCCGAGGCCAGTCTGGGGCGCGTTGCTGACTGCCTGACGGGTGAAATTCTGGCCGCCATCGCGCGTGATCAGGATGATGCCCTGCCGAACATCCGGCTGGCCCGGCACGCGGCGCACCGCCGTGCCGATGATCCATCCCGTGTTCGGATCGTCGGGAGCGAAGCGGGCGCGCTTGAAGTTGTAGAAGATCACCGTGCCGGTGCCCGGATCGGTCGCTGTCTGAGGAATGCCGTTCGCAGCGCCTAACGGGGTGATCACTCCGGTCGTCGTGTTCAGACGGAGTACGGTCGAGGTGTCGCCGAGCAGAAAGGCATCCGTATTGTTAATGAAGCTCACACCGTCGAGAAGCTTGGTATTCGCTGGGAGGGCGACCTGCGTGTAGGTGCGGCCGCCGTCGTTTGACTTGTATGCGATGCCAATCGCGGAAGTCTGCCCGGTGATCTGGCCTCCGACGGTCGCCGCATTGGCACCATCTGGTGAGATATCGGCCATGTTACCGAATGTGCTGTTGCCGACCGGACCGAAGCGCGCAATCGAATCGAGTTGCTGATCATAGCGCCACGCGGCGAGCGTCGACCGGCTCCCACCCATGACCATCTCCGGTGCCAGGCCAGTGCGCTTCCGTACCGAGAGCGAGAACATGTTTCCCGGATCGTCCGAGAACACGACCTGGAACGTGTTGCCACCGTCAATTGAACGAAACAACGCGGTCGCGCTGACCGTGCTCCCACCGAAGCTCGGCGCACCGACCATATAGAGTGTATCGGCGGAGACGACGCGAACGTCACGCGTCGCGGTGATGTCGGCACTCTTGAAGAGCGCCGTAAACGAGCTCCCCGCATTGTTCGTTCGATAGACGCCGCCGGTGATCGTGGAGATGTAGCCTGTCTGGGTGTCGAGAAACGACACGCCGCTGACGTTGTCGTTCGTCGGACTCGTCAACTGCAGCCAGCTGACGTCCGACACCGGTGGATTCTGCGTGCGCAGATTGATGATCACCGGCTGCGGCATCGCGTTGTCGTTCTGGTCCAGCACGCCCTGGATACGCACCGTCAACCCTGTGAGATAGGGGAGCGTCTGGGACGGCGTGAAGATCAGGGTGTCACCGTTGAAACGCAGGGAGCCCGGGACCGGCAGTCCGTTGCAAATGTTCGTAACGACGAAATTGCCGGGATCGAGCGCCGTTTGTCGGTTCACCGGCCCGTTGAACAGGATCCGGATGCTGCCCTGAATCGGAATGACGCTGTCGGTCGCGATGGCGAGAGCTGGCTTCAGATTCGTTGGCGGCGGTGCGCTCAGATTCTTATCGCAGCCGACAAGAGAAAACGTGGCCAGGCCGAGAGCGGCCACGCTGCGCAGGAGAATCGAGACCCGCATCAGGCTTTCCTTTGTTGTCAGTAATGAGAGAACCGGCGCACCGTCGCGGGTGCAATCGCTGTGCCTTGTGTGACGTTTCGCACCAAATAATGCGGTCGTTATATCGAGCTGTATGGAAACGGAGCGCCGACGGCCGTGACGGGACCGTCCGACCGATACGAGCGATTTACAGGCGTCAGGAATCGCTGACGGAGCTGCAGCCACTCGAGGCGCAACTCCCCTCGCCGCCGCCACCGAATGTTTGGCCCGCAGAGCTCGCGGACGACTTGCACGACGTGAGGCTCACGACCTCTTCATCGGTCGAGAAATCGAGCTGCAGCACGGATGGTTTGATGTACTGACTGCGCTTCATGGTGCCTTCCTCCCCAGTTAACAACTCGGAATATTCAACCAAGCACCGGCAGCATTCGCGCTGCGGCACGCGTCGGCGTCACGACGTGCGCCGGAATCCCCTCCATCACGGTGCGCGGCACGCCCGTCGCATGGTACCCCAGCTCGTACGCGCGCTGATGCGTCATCTTGCAGTACATTTGCACGTAGCCCGTCGGCAGCCCCGTCAGCTGCTCCACAGTCGCTGGACAGCCAGCACAAATCCGCGAGAACTGGCAGGTCGCACAGGGGTGCCCGACGGGATACTTCATTGCAACTTTCCCGCCTAACGCCGCCCAGATCTCCTCGAACGTTTGCTCGAAGAGGTTACCCACCACCTTTCGCGACGTCGAACAGGTGCTGACGCCTCCATGCACGTTGATGTGAAGCGACGTTTTGCCAGCGCCACACTTGTATACGGAATCTGTCGTCGAGCCGTCCACGCGCGGCGACGCGTACGTTCGAAAGCTCTTGAAACCCGGATCGAGCTTATTCTCGAGTACCATCACGTCCTGCGGCGCCAGCTGCAGCTGCAGGGGAACGGTATTTCCCTTCTCTTGTGGGATGATCGAGAAGTCTGTACGGAAACGAACCCCCTTCGACTTGGCGAACGCCTGCATCGCCGGCAGCTCCTCGGCCGTGATCGTCATCGCCGGACACTTCAGGTCGAACGAGAGACCGCGCTCGAGCAGCAGGTCGATCGCCCGCATCACTCGCTCGTACGATTTGGGGATGCCCGTTAGGCGCTCGTACGACTCCGGATTCATTCCATAGAGGCTGATCGACATGCCCCGCGGTGGCCACTCGGCGAAGAAGTCCGCCCACCGAGTGCCGATGAGGTATGCGTTCGTGTTGACGTAGATGCTAAAGCCGTGGCGCTTGGCCGAGAGATAGATCTCCTTGAACTGCTTGTGCGTGAGGACCTCGCCACCGGTCAGCAGCACACTTTGAGTGCCCGCGGCCTGGAGCTTGTCGAAGATGATCTCGGCCTGCTCGAGCGACATCACGTCTTCGCGTTCGGCGCAAGGCGCGATGTAACAATGCACGCACTTGAAGTTGCAGGTCGCGATGATCTCGATGTCCGCGTGCATCGGAATGCGCTCACGCCGCGCTCGCTCCATCATGCGCATGCGCAGGACATTGGCCGAAATCCTGGGAATCGCCGTCATACAGATTCTCCGCGCGCTTCAATCGCCTTCAGTGACTCGAGCTGGTCGATGAAATCGCGCACGTCCTGTTTCGCATCGTCGGCACTGACCTCATAGTCTCGAACGAGTGCGTCGGTCAGTTCCTCGACCGTTGCCCACTCCGCGAGCCGCTCCCAAAGCTGCGCACCGGTCGGCGTGAGCGCATACAAAGGCTGGTCCCTCCGCGCGTGCAGAGCGACCAGCAAATGCTCGCCCACCGTCAGGCGGTAGACATAGTTATCGAGACGTCGATACTGCACGGCGCCGACAGAATTCGAGGTCATCGCGCATTGGGTGTCGCAAGAACGACGCCAACAATAAGAGGGCGCTGCAAGTAGGCCCGTCACTCGCCGCCAACCGCGAGGTCGAACGCGGCTGGCGTTGGCCGAAAGTGCAGCCGTGCCATCGGTACTTTCTGTGCAATCCGCTCGAGAATCTCCAGCGTCCGCTGGACTTCCATCCCGTGCAGCCGCGGCTGGATGAGCCGAACGAACAATTCCTTGACAGCGTGGGCCTGGCTCAGCGGTTCTTTGCGATCGATCTGGGCCTGCTGAAGGAGGTACAACTTCTCGATCGGTGCGCCATCGGGGGTCTTACGGATCAAGCTACCGTGCCAAGGCGTGCCCCAAGCCATCGGCCTGCCGTCTCGAATCGTGAGAATCGTCCGATCATCGGTCGGAATCTGGGCTCCCGCCGCCTCCGCGATCGCAGCCATCGTCGACTTGCCGGCGCGGGAATGGCCGACGAAGACGTACGCCCTGCCGTCGACGATGGCTGTGCTGGCATGAATCAAGGCGCCATCGTGTCTTGCGAGCAACCGCGCGACCACGTACTCGAGGAGGGGATACCCATCCGCGCGAATCGCTCGGTTCGGCATTAGGGGAGCCTCGGTCAGCGTGCCAGTACGAAATGATGGATCGAGCCTCAGGTGCCACACGTCCGTGCCGTAATTCGGGCCGCCGCGGAAGACGATGTCCTCGCCGCCCTCGGCATCTCTGCGCAGGTCCCAAGAGGACGCTCCCGAAGCAGTGACGGGGCCTTCGGGGACGTCCAGAGCTGCAACGCTGCAGGTGAGCTCGAGATCTGCGGGCGTCTCCGTTGGAACGACGAATGGCGCGTGAGTTTCGTCGATGTTGAACGCGGTAACCCCGTCCTTGGCACGAAAGGCGATGACCAGTTGTCCGAACCGCAGCGAGACAGCACCGGCATAGTTGACTCTTCCAGTTGCGAACCCAACTCCACGCGGCAGAATCGTCATGCGATTTGTCGGCTCCAGGGAAGCAATCGCCCCCGAAGTAGCGCCGTTAGGCGAGCGCGACGGCGCGTCTCCATCATGAAGAACCGAACGAGGGGCGCGACACCGAAGCGATTGGTTGGAACCAGAGCCGTCACTTGTCCTTTCCGCCGCACAGCGACGGCCCTCGCCAGAACCTCGCGGTGCGGCACCGGGGCATCGTTGGTCCGCCGAGCATCGCCCCTCGTGGTAATGGCTGTGGGGCCGACGCGGACGACGCGGTGGAGCATCAAGCCCTTTCCTATCGGCACCAGCACGATGTCGCCTCGCCTAACTTTGCGAGCGAGGGGTGCCATGAGGACCTGATCGGCATCGCGGACGGTAGCATGCATGCTCTGCCCGGAGGTACCCACCCAAATCTCGCCGCCCGCTTCGACTGCATCACAAATGAGCCGTCGGACCTCCGGCGCGGTTAGCGACAGAGACCGCTTGGGCAGGTCGACGGACACCATGCGCGTCGCCGGATCGCGTCGTACGGCCGTCTTGCGCTTCGGGGTGAGTGGGGAGGACCGGGCTTGCAAGGTCGCGCGCAACACGCGCCTCTTTGCGACGCGCCGCTCGACAAGGTTGCGGCGGAACCAGCGCAGAGTCCGACGTGCAAAGTACGCTGGCGCATGACGCCATCCCGACCGCCACGCCGATGGCCAGACGCGACCGCAAACAACTTCGAAGGCGTCGCGCGGTGAGTCGGAAAGTGAGATCAGCTGAAGAACCCGCGCGGCGTCGCCGTGCGACGCGAGCGCAGCGGTTAGGCGAAGCAGAGCGGGATGGCTTGCGGACGATTCACGCGCGGCGGCGGCGACATCGTCCGCGAGCCTGATCGCCCAGCGAAGATGCCGCGACAACCCGCACTCGCAAGCCGACTCCAATGCCTCGGCCCGTTCGCGCTCGTCGAGAGCGGACCACAACATCAAGAAATCGATCGCCCACAGTAGTGGCTTTTCGCAGTGCTTCGCGAGATGCGCCGCGAGATACGCCGGCAGAAATCGGCCGCCCTGCGCCGGTAATACAATGTCCGCTACGCGAACGTCGACCCGCTCGACGGGCAGGTGCAGGTGATCGAGTAGTGAATCATCAAGGGCAGACGAGTGCACTTCGAGGCGGTACGAACTCGTTCCAGACTGAAGCTGGAAGGTCTCCTCCTCTGGCGGATTGCCACTTGTACAGCGCCAGCCTAGGTCCCGCAGTACGGCCGAGGCGATGGAGCGCTGCTCCAGGGGCACATACAGATCGATGTCCCGGAGCGGCCGCACCGTGCAGTCGCCGTAGAGTCTTTGCGCGAGAGGCGCCCCTTTCAATGCAACAACGTCGACCTCGCGCGTGATGAGCGCGCGCACGGACTGAGCGAGCAGCTCGAGCTGTTGGCTGGCGTTCAGGCCAAGCAACAATGCCTTGCGCTGCCATCGGCTTGCCACATCGCTGGGCGCGAGCCTCGTAATCCGCTGGCCACTCACCTTCCAGGTGACGCCCAACAGGCGCTCTCGCTCCGCCAACGCGCATAGCGACGGCCAATCGATGGTCGCGGCAGTTAGCGGCGCTTCTAGCGCGAGCTGGATCAGACTATGTAGCGAGGCGATGTCGAGTGTGGGATCGACGCCGCTCGGTGCCGTGGATGTCATACCGTTGCCGCTGTTCGCGGCGCCGTCCTCGAAGCCCCGACGACGGCGCACCGGAGCCGATCCTTTGCAGGTCCCGCGCCGTCGGCGCTCAGCCTTCGGCGGGCACTCCCGCCACCGCCGGTCGCGGATTCGACAGCGAGACGACGCGAGCGCGCGTCCTGGTCGTCCGCGCCATCGCGTTCCGGCTGTCGACGATCACGGTCGCATTGTCCATGAGCATTTGGTAATCGACCGCGCGGTGGTTCGTCACGATGACGATCGCGTCCGCGCGCTGGATCTCAGCCTTCGTGAGCTCGACGCCGGAGCGCGAATGACCGTCCTCGCGGAAGCTCGGAATGAACGGATCGTAAAAGACCACATCCGCGCCATGCTGCTCGAGCAGCCGCATGACATCCAGCGCTGGGCTCTCTCGAATGTCGTCGATGTCCGGCTTGTAGGCGACACCGACGACGAGAACACGACTGCCGTTCACGGCTTTACGATCTTCGTTCAACGCCTCCGTCACCTTCTCGACCACATACGCCGGCATCTGGCTATTGATCTCGCTCGCCAGATCGATGAAGCGCGTCTTGTAGTTGAGCGTGCGCATCTTCCACGCGAGATAGTGCGGATCGAGCGGGATGCAGTGACCACCGATGCCGGGCCCCGGCGTGAACTTCATGAAGCCAAAAGGCTTCGTTCCGGCCGCGTCTATCACTTCCCAGACGTCGACGCCCAGCTTGTCACAGACGATCGCCATCTCGTTCACGAGCCCGATGTTCACGGAACGGAAGGTATTTTCGAGCAACTTCACGAGCTCCGCCGCCTCCGTCGTGGTCACGGGTACCACCGTATCGATGACGGACGCATAGAGCGCCGTCGCAACCTCGGTACACGCCTGCGTGATTCCGCCGACGACCTTCGGCGTGTTCTTCGTGTGGTACTTCGGATTGCCCGGATCGACGCGCTCGGGACTGAACGCGAGAAACACGTCTTCGCCAACCGTTAGGCCGAGCTTACCGAGAATCGGCAGCAGCACTTCGCGCGTCGTGCCCGGGTAGGTGGTGCTCTCGAGGACCACGAGCAGTCCCTTGTGCGCCGTGCGGCTCACGGCTTCCGCCGCGGAGATCACATAGCTCATGTCCGGGTCGCGCGTTTTGACGAGCGGGGTCGGCACGGCGATGGAGACCGCGTCCGCCTCCTTGAGCCGCGACTCGTCGGTCGTCGCCTCGAACAGCCCTTGCTTGACGAGCTTCGCGACCTCCGCACTCGGCACGTCCTGGATGTGCGAGTGTCCGTCCATCAACGATCGCACCACGCGTTCGCTGACGTCATAGCCAATCACCTTGAACCCACCCTTCGCGAATTCCACCGCGAGCGGTAGCCCAACGTAGCCAAGGCCGATGATCGCGACAGTTGCTTTGCGATCCTCGATTCGCTTCAGAAGCAGGTCCTTCATCGTTCACTCACCGTAAAAGGCGCGGACCGCGTCGACGACCTCGTCGAGCTGATCACGCGTGAGTTCAGGGTAGATTGGCAACGAGAGCACTTCTTTCGCCGCGCGCTCCGACTCGGGACAACTTCCTTCACGATACCCGAGATATGCGAAGCATGGCTGCTGGTGAAGAGGCAGCGGATAATAAATCGAGGTTCCTATGCCCTTTTCCTTCAGATGCGCCTGCAACTCGTCCCGACGCTGCGCGCGAATGGTGTACTGGTTGAAAATGGATTCGTTCTTGGGATCGATCACCGGCGTACAAATCCCCTCCGTGCCGGCAAGCGCTTCGTTGTAGTGACTGGCGTTCTTCCTCCGCTTGGCGCTCCACTCTGCCAGGTGCGGAAGCTTTGCACTCAATACTGCCGCCTGCAGTGCGTCAAGACGGCTGTTATACCCTACCTCGTCGTGGAAGTATTGCTTGGCGCCGCCGTGGACCCTGAGCCGCCGCAACCGGGTCGCCAGCGCCTGATCCTGGGTCACGATCATACCGCCATCGCCATAACCACCCAGATTCTTCGAGGGGAAAAAGCTGAGCGTGCCCATAGTTGGAACTTCGCCGGCCATGCGCCAGCTGCCATCGATCTGCCGACGCGCACCGATGGACTGCGCCGCGTCCTCGATGACCGGCAGCCCCCGGGCAGCGGCCGCGACTTTCTCGATCTCCGCCATCTGGCCAAAAAGGTCGACGGGAATCACGGCCTTGGTGCGGGGCGTGATCGCCGCGGCAACGGCTTGGGGTGAGATGTTGAAGGTCCGGGGCTCGATGTCGACGAATACCGGTGTCGCGCCAACGTTGTGGATGGTGCCGGCGGTCGCAAAGAAGGTGAATGGAGTCGTGATTACCTCGTCGCCCCGGCCGATGTCGAGGGCACGGAGCGCGAGGAGCAACGCATCGGTGCCGCTCGCACAACCAATGGCGTACTTCGTCTTCGAGATCTCCGCCACCTGATGCTCGAGCTTCTCGACCGCGGCGCCGAGAATGAAGAGCTGCGAATCGACGACCTCCATAACCGCGGCAACGACTTCGTCGCGGATCGCGGCGTGCTGTGCGCGCAGATCCAGCAGAGGTACGGGCATTTTGGTTCGGTCCTGACAGGGTTCTCGGGCAGCGGATCGGGACGATCAACGCCGCGCCAACTCGACGCATCCGTTGCGCCACGCGTCACTTACGGCGCTAGGATGCGAAGCAAGTTCGCAGGGCCGGCACCGCGCGTCAATGAACGACCGACGGCCCTGACAGCTTCGTCACAGGCCTGCGCGAAGTGGTATCGGGACTTCCCGCCCGATCTTCGCCGATTCGTAAATCCCGAGTATCAACTCGAGCGATTTCCGACCCGCTCGTCCGTCGGTCTGTGGCTGGGCTTCGCCACGGAGGACGGCGAGCACATTCCGGTAATAGCCCTCGTGGCCATAGCCGTAGACGTTTGGCGGATTCGTGTTCGCGCTGTCTACGAGCTTGTCGTCGTCGTCATAGTCGGCGAACAGCCAATGTTCGACCCGGTTCACCGCCGTGCCGCCGATCTTAACAGATCCCTTTTCGCCGAGGATCGTGATCGAGCCTTCGAGGTTCCGCGGATAGGTCAGTACGTTGACCTCGATGACGCCGAGCGCGCCAGAGCGGAACTTCAGCAGCGCCACTCCCGAATCCTCCGCCTCGATGCGACGCGCCTGCGTCGCCGTCTTCGCCATCACGCTCTCGACTGGCCCAACGAGCCACTGAATCAGGTCAACGTAGTGGGATGCCTGATTCATGATCGCGCCGCCGTCGAACTCCCACGTGCCTCGCCACGGTGCGGCATCATAGTAGTCCTGAGGCCGTTGCCACCGCACCGTCGTGTTCGCGAGGTAGATGCGACCGAAGCGCCCTTTGTCCACGGCTCGGCGTAGCAGCTGAATTGGCGGATTGAGCCGATTCTGCTTGACGACGAATAGAAAGACGCCCGCGTCGTCGCAGGCCCTGACCAGTTCGTCCGCCTGGCCCAGTGTGATCGCCATCGGCTTCTCGGTGATCACATGCTTGCCCGCGCGAGCGGCAAGCGCCCCCTGCACCGAATGCAGACCCGACGGCGTGCAAACCGACACGACGTTGCAGTCGGCGTTTCGCAGCATCTCCTCATAAGAGGTGAAGCATTGCACTCCTTCCTGATCAGCGGCAGCACGGGCGCGCTCCGGTACGATGTCGCACACGGCCGTCAAGGTGAGGCTTTCGACTTTGCGCAAAGCCTCGAAATGGTTCTTGCTGATGCGCCCACAGCCAACGAGAGCAATCTTGAACTCTCCTGCCGCCTCTGTCCGTGGCGCCGTCATCGCGCCCTCACACGCCGGATGCCGTCACCAGCGCGTTCGTACTCCGTTCCGCAAACCGGGCATTGTCCGACACCGCTATCGGGCAGGCGCTCACCACACTGGCACATCCAGCCGATGCGTCGCGCCGGCACGCCGACCATCAGCGCGTAGTCGGGCACGTCAGCCGTCACCACCGCGCCTGCGCCGACGAACGAGTACTCGCCTAACGTGACTCCGCACACGATGGTCGCGTTTGCGCCGATGCTACTGCCCCGACAGACTCTGGTCGCGAGGTACTCGTGTTTGCGCGATACGTGACTGCGCGGGTTGATGACATTCGTAAACACCATCGAGGGGCCACAGAACACATCGTCCTCGAGCTCGACGCCCTCATAGATCGAGACGTTGTTTTGGATCTTGCAGTTGTTGCCGATGCGCGTGCCATTCATCACGACGACATTCTGGCCGAGGCTGCAGCGCTCGCCGATGACGGCGCCCGGCATCACATGGCAGAAGTGCCAGACCTTCGTCCCGGTGCCGATTGTCGCCCCTTGATCGACGTAGGCCGACTCGTGGATGAAGGGCGCGTCGTCGGCGCTCATCACGCCGGCACGTTGGCGACGATTTGATTCTGCCACTCCTGCAGAGATCTCACCGTCGCTTCCCGCGATCGGAGCGCGAGGATCGCGTCGGACGCGGCACTGGCCGCCGACATCGTGGTCGTGTACGAGACACGATGCACGATGGCACCCTGGCGCAGACGATAGTCGTCGATCTGCGAGTGCTTGCCTAACGGCGTATTGATTAGCAGCTGAACATCACCGTTGACAAGCAGGTCGTAACAGTTCGGCCGTCCTTCGTGGACCTTGAGCACCGTGCTCGCGGGCACTCCCCTGCCACGGAGGTACCGGGCCGTGCCGAGCGTGGCGACGATCTTGAATCCCATCTCCTGGAAGCGGCGGGCAATCGGCGTCACCGTCGGCTTATCGGAGTCATTCACGGTGACGAGCACAGTGCCTTTCAACGGCAGGGTGTTCGACGCGGCAATCTGCGATTTGGCGAACGCGCCGCCGAACGACTCCGAGATGCCCATCACTTCGCCGGTGGATCGCATCTCCGGTCCGAGCACCGGGTCTGTCCCTGGGAATTTGTTGAAGGGGAACACCGCCTCCTTCACGGAGACGTAGGGCGGTACGATCTCCTCGGTGAAGCCGAGCTTCTCGAGCCGCTCACCGAGCATGACGCGAGCGGCGTACGACGCGAGCGGCACCCCGATCGCCTTCGAGACGAATGGAATGGTGCGACTTGCCCGCGGATTCACCTCGAGGACGTAGACGACCCGATCCTTTATCGCGTATTGGACGTTGATCAGACCGACAACCCCGAGGGCTTTCGCCAGCGCGATGGTCTGCTCGCGCATCGTCTGCATGTCGCGCTCGGTGATGAGATACGGCGGCAACACACACGCGGAATCACCCGAATGGATACCAGCGTCCTCGATGTGTTGCATGATGCCACCGATGACGACGCTTTCGCCGTCAGAGATCGCGTCGACGTCGCATTCGAATGCATCCTCGAGGAAGCGGTCGATGAGAACGGGCCGCTCTTCCGAGACGCGCGCCGCGGTCGCGAAGTAGGCCTCGAGTGAGTGCGGATCGTAGACGACCTGCATCGCGCGACCGCCGAGCACATATGATGGCCGCACCAGCACAGGATATCCGATGCGCTCGGCGGCGGCAAGCGCTTCCTCGACGCTCGTCGCTGTCCCGTTAGGTGGCTGGTTGAGGCCGAGCTCTCGCGCGATCTCTTCGAAGCGGCGGCGATCCTCGGCAATGTCGATCGCGTCTGGCGAGGTGCCGAGAATGCGCACATTCGCGGCCTCGAGGCGACGCGTGAGCTTGAGAGGCGTCTGGCCACCGAGTTGGACGATGACTCCTTCGGGCTGTTCCCGGTCGACAATCTCGAGCACATCCTCGAAGGTGAGGGGCTCGAAGTACAGCTTGTCGGACGTGTCGAAGTCGGTGGAGACGGTCTCCGGATTCGAGTTGATCATGATCGTCTCGAAGCCCTGCTGACGGAGCGCAATGACCGCGCGCACGCAGCAGTAGTCGAACTCGACGCCCTGCCCGATGCGATTCGGTCCGCTGCCAAGGATGATCACCGACCGGCGCCCGCTACGCGGCGCCTCGCTCTCCTCGTCGTAGCTGCCGTACAAGTAGGGCGTGGCCGAGGGAAACTCGCCGGCGCACGTGTCCACCATCTTGTACGCGGGCCGGATGCCTAACGACCACCGCCGCTGTCGCACGGCATCTTCGGACTCGTCGCGGAGATCACCGAGTTGCCGGTCGGAGAAGCCCATGCGCTTCATCTCGCGCAGGAGATCCGGGCCGGCGGTGCTGGCGGTGGCGTATCGACGTTCGGCCCCGATCAGCTCCTGGAGCTGGCCGAGGAACCAGGGATCGATCGCGGTGAGCTCATAGACGTCAGCGATCGACATCCCGCGCTCGAGCGCGCGCTTGACCTGGAAGATGCGCTCCGGCGTCGGCTGACGCAGCGCGCTGCGGAGCGACTCGATGGAATCATCGGTGAGTCCGTCATCCGCCGCTCGCGCCGCGACATTCCACCCATATCGGCCGGTCTCGAGTGCGCGCAACCCCTTCTGGAATGCTTCCTTGAATGTGCGTCCGATGGCCATCGCCTCGCCAACAGACTTCATCTGTGTGGTGAGGCGCGGGTCGGCATTGGGAAACTTCTCGAACGCAAAGCGCGGCACCTTCACGACGACATAGTCCAGCACCGGCTCGAACGACGCCGGAGTCGTCTTCGTGATGTCGTTCGCGATCTCGTCCAGACGGTAGCCGACGGCGAGCTTCGCGCCGATGCGTGCGATGGGAAATCCCGTTGCCTTGGATGCGAGCGCCGATGATCGCGATACCCGTGGGTTCATCTCGATCACGAGCATCTCCCGGCCGCGCGGATTCATGGCGAATTGAATATTGCAGCCACCCGCGGCGACGCCGACCTCGCGAATGATGGCGACGGCCGCGTCGCGCATCTCCTGATACTCGCGATCGGTGAGGGTCATTGCCGGCGCGACGGTGATCGAGTCGCCGGTGTGCACGCCCATCGGATCGAGATTCTCGATCGAGCAGACGATCACGACGTTGTCATCGTGATCGCGCATCACCTCGAGCTCGAACTCC
>Ga0207700_10000504_pt1 | contig 22906 bp, 19 predicted proteins | sample LARL82metaG_FD_184348 | JGI IMG/M metagenome (GOLD analysis project Ga0207700, IMG submission 184348) | Corn, switchgrass and miscanthus rhizosphere microbial communities from Kellogg Biological Station, Michigan, USA - LAR L8-2 metaG... | ecosystem: Host-associated > Plants > Roots >...
GAACGTGGTCGCCGCGGGGCTGGCCGGGAAGTGCGAGATCCAGGTGGCCTACGCCATCGGCGTGGCCAAGCCGGTCTCGGTGCTGGTCGAGACCTTCGGCAGCGAGCGGGTGCCGCGGGACCAGATCATCGCCCTGGTCGACGAGTTCTTCGACCTCTCGCCGGTGGGCATCATCAGCGACCTGCAGCTCAGGCGCCCCATCTACAAGCAGGTGGCCGCCTACGGGCACTTCGGCCGCAGCGACCTCGACCTGCCCTGGGAGCGCACCGACCGCGCCGCCCAGCTCGCCGAGGAGGCGGGCACCGAGCCCATCCTCAGCGCCGCAAGCGCCTCCAGCGCCGGCTAGCCGCCTTTGGCACTTCACGCCGTCGTTCTCGCTGGCGGCAGCGGGACGCGACTCTGGCCGCTGAGCCGCGCCGCGGTCCCCAAGCACCTGCTGCCCCTGGGACCCGGCGGCGTCAGCCTGCTGCGGGCCACCATCGACCGGCTCCTGCCCCTGGGGGCGACGGTGCACATCGTCACCGTCGCCTCCCAGGCGGCGGGCTGCCAGGAGGTGGCGGGCGGCGCCGGCCTGCCGGCCGACTCGGTGATCGCCGAGCCCACCGCGCGCGGCACCGGCCCCGCCCTGGGCCTGGCGGTGCGCTGGATCGCCCGGCAGGACCCCGACGCGGTGGTCTGCTCCATCCACGCCGACCACCACATCGGCGACGCCGAGGCCTACCGCGCCGCCATCTGGGCCGCCGCCGGCTGGGCCTGCGCCACCGACGGCCTGGTCACCGTCGGCCTCACCCCCACCTACCCCTCGACCGGCCTCGGCTACGTCGCCCTGGGCCGCATCCGCAGCTCCCGCGACTGGATCCCGCCGCACGGCAGTGAGGACCAGGAGGCGCTCTCCTCCGCCGCCGAGGGGCTGGCCGCCTTCACCGCCGCCGGCTTCGTCGAGAAGCCGCCGCTGCACCAGGCGCAGCGCTACGTGGCCGACCACACCCACCTCTGGAACACCGGCCTCTTCGCCTGGACCACCACCGCCTTCCTCCGCGAGCTGCGCGCCGCCGCACCGGAGGTCGACGACGGCCTGGCCGCCGTGGTCGAGGCTCGCGCCGCCGGCGACGAGGAGCGCGCCGCCGAGCTCTACGCCGCCCTGCCCAACGTCGCCGTCGACCCGCTGGTCATGGAGAGGACGCGCCGCCTCACCGTGGTGCAGGCGGGCTTCCCCTGGTCCGACCTGGGCTCCTGGTCCGACCTCCACGAGGCCCGCCGCGAGGGCGGCGACTCCGACGGCGACGACAACGTCGTGCTCGGCGACGGCCTGGTCGTGCAGTCGCAGAACTGCCTGGTCGACGCCGGCGGCGGCCGGCTGGTGGCCGTGGTCGGCGCCCAGGACCTGGTCGTGGTCGACACCGGCGACGCCGTGCTGGTCGTGCCCGCCGCCAAGGTGCAGTCGGTCCGCGCCGCCGTCGAGCGGCTGCGTTCCGAGGGACGCTCCGAGCTGCTCTAGCTAGCCGCTCACCGGGGTGGCGGTGGGGATCGTCGTCGCCTCGTAGGTCGCCGCCGCGATGGTGCCGTTGGGCGCGGGGCCGCTGAGCTTCACCTGCACGTCGCTGCCCGGCGCCACGTTCAGCTGGCTGCCGGTGGCGTCGCCGATGAGCTTGCCCGACTTGTCGAAGAAGGAGCCGTGGATGCTCACCGTCTCCGCCTGCTTGGCGATGGAGTGGACGGTGAGGCTGACCTCGAGCAGGTGGGCGTCGTCGAGCCGGTAGGTGGCGCCGGGCTGGATGGTCAGCGGGGCGTTGCCCGTCTGCTTGAGGCTGACGCTGGCCTCGGTCAGCGGCGCGGCGGCCGCCTGCTGGACGTGGGGCGTGGAGTCGCCGCAGGCCACGGCGAGCAGGGCCGCGAGGCAGACGAGCGCTCGCGGGACGGCGGTGCGGATGTGCTTCATGGCTGGGCTTTCCCTCCCACTCCTTCCTCCGGTTCGGCTGGCGGAGTATGCATCGGGCGATCGGTGGTTCGTCAGTACAATGCCGACCCGTGAAGCCGACACCGATCCGCTTCGGGACCGACGGCTGGCGAGGGGTCGTCGCTGACGACTTCACCTACTTCAACGTTCGAGCGGTGGCCCAAGCCGTCGCCTGGTATCTGGAGGGCGACGCGCGCCCCGTCGTGGTGGGCCACGACACCCGCTACTCCGCCGAGCTCTTCGCTCGCGAGGTGGCCCGCGTGCTGGCCGCCAACGGCCGCCGGGTGCTCCTGCTCGACGGGCCCGCGCCCACCCAGGTGTCCTCCTGGACGGTGGTGGCCCGCGGGGCCGCCGGCGGGGTGGTGGTCACCGCCTCGCACAACCCGCCGGAGTTCAACGGCCTCAAGTACAAGCCCGACTACGGCGGCTCGGCGCCGCCCGAGGTGGTCGGCGAGCTGGAGAAGCTGACCGCGCGGGCGCAGGTCGAGGACGGCGCGGTGCAGGCCATGCCCTTCGCCGACGCGGAGGCGCAGGGGCGCGTCGAGCTCATCGACCCGCGGCCCGCCTACATCGAGCAGATCGGCCGCATGCTCGACCTGCCCCGGCTGCGCGGCGCGGGGCTGCGCGTGTTGCACGAGGCGATGCACGGCAGCGGCGCGGGCTGGGTCAAGCTGCTGCTGCAGGGCGGGTCGACCACCGTCGACGAGCTGCACGCCGACCGCAATCCCGGCTTCGGCGGCATGCATCCCGAACCCATCGAGCAGTACATGCCCGAGGCCATGGCGCGCATGCGCGCGGGCGGCTACGACCTGGGCATCGCCAACGACGGCGACGCCGACCGGGTCGGCATCGTCGACGAGCGCGGCGTCTTCGTCAACCAGCTCCAGGTGATGGCGCTGCTCTGCATGTACCTGCTGGAGAAGCGTGGCGAGCGCGGCGCGCTGGTGCGCTCGCTGACCACCACCGGCATGGTCGACAAGCTGGCCGAGCAGTACGGCGTGCCCGTGTACGAGCTGCAGGTCGGCTTCAAGTACATCGGGCCGAAGATGACCGAAACCGACGCGCTCATCGGCGGCGAGGAGTCGGGCGGCTTCGGCTTCCGCGGACACCTGCCCGAGCGCGACGGCATCCTCGCCGGGCTGATGGTGGCGCAGATGATCGTCGACTACGGCATGCCGCTGTCGCGCATCCTGGCCCACCTCGAGGACCTGGTCGGACCGCATGCCTACACGCGCCACGACATCCGGCTCGATCGCGAGGGGTACGACGCCCGGCGTGAGGAGATGTACAAGCGAATCAAGGAGAATCCGCCGTCGTCGCTGGCGGGAGGCAACGTGGTGCGCACGCGCGACGACGACGGCTTCAAGTTCTACCTCGAGGACGCCTCCTGGGTGCTGGTGCGCTTCAGCGGCACCGAGCCGCTGATGCGCGTGTACAGCGAAGCCTCCACACGCTCGCGGGTGGACGAGCTGCTGGCCGCGTTGGAGTCGTTCCTGGGAGTCTCCGCACCCGCGGTCGGGGCGGCTCATTGAGCGAGCAGGCCTCCGTCGACCCGGCGGTGCAGGGAGAGGGAGCGGGCCGGGTCGACAAGCCCTGGGGTTACGAGCTGCGCTGGGCGATCACCGACCGCTACCTGGGCAAGATCATCCACGTCGACGCCGGGCAGCAGCTCTCGCTGCAGTACCACGTGCAGAAGGACGAGGCGATCTTCGTGCTGCGCGGCGAGCTCGACCTCGTGCTCGAGGACGACCGGGGCGAGGTGCGCACCCACCGCCTCGGGCCGGGGATGAGCGCGCGGGTGCGGCCCGGGCGGCGCCACCGCTTCCGCGCGGTGAGCGACGTGGACATCTGCGAGGTGTCCTCGCCGGAGATCGACGACGTCGTCCGGCTCGAGGACGACTACGGCCGCAAAGGGACGTCCACCGCGTGAGCGGGGCGGCCGCTCGCTGCCTCCCGGTCGCTGCCGCGCGCTTTTCCCCAGTATCCACAGCCTCCCGTGGATAACCGAACAGGCTTTCGGCCTCCGGGCAGTGGCGGTCCGGCGGGTCCACCGCCACCGCCGCGCCGGGCTGGCGGGCATGCCTTTCATGCGGAGCAGGCGCGCCGGGCGCTCGGCATCGACCACGAGGGGCCGCTCGCCGAGCTGCGGGCACCGATCTTCCACTTCGTCGTCGGCGCCCTGGTGGCGGGCATCGCGGTGCTGGCCCGGCCGCAGCAGGTCGGGCTCGGGCTGGGCATCGGGCTCGACGTGCTGCTCATGGGGCTGGCCTCGCTGGCCCTGCTCGCCTTCGACCGGCTCACCTGCCCGCGCGAGGCCCGGCCCGGGCTGGAGGGCGGCGCGCTGCCGACCGCGGCGCTGCTCGCCGAGGCGGTGGTCCTGGCCGGCACCGACCAGAAGCCGCTCTGGATCCCCGCGGTGGTGGTGGCCGCCCTGGTCATCGCCGCCGCGCCGCACCTCAGCGCCATGCGCATCGCCGGGCGCGACAGTGCCTGGCTGCGCGTGGCCCGCGACGCGGCGGGCGTGGCCACCCTGGGGCCGGCGCTGATCGCCGGCTGCTCCTCGGCGCTGGGGCCGGTGCGCGGCTTCATCATCGCGGCGGGGACCTTTCTCACCGTGGTCGACGCCCTGCACACCGAGCGGGCGCCGCGAGTGCGCGCGCTGGTGATCGCCCTGGTGGTCGCGGTGCTGGTGTCGGGCTCGGTGGTGCCGGCGACGCGGGGCGGGCAGGCGATCGGCGCGGCCTCGCTGCTGGTGCTGTGGTACGGCCTGCGCGGGTGGGCGGTGACCGCGGCGGTGCCGCGGGGGCGGAGGTCGCTGGGCCCGCTGGCGGAGTATGGGATCTTCGTGGCCATCGCCGGGCTGCTGCTGGCCGAGGCGGTGCGGCGGCACTGAGCTCTGCGCTGCCCGTCAGCGTCCCGTCGCAGGGGGGTGACGGCGGCTCCACAAGTCTTTACCGCGTCCGGTTTCCTGCATGGCGGGGTCGACCGCAAGATTGCTTGCGGGAGCATCTCGGCTCCTCGAGAGGATTTGCCACCCTTGGCCAGCACCACCCTACCGCTCGATCGTGCCACCGCGGACGACCAGACCCTGGTCGACGCCTTCCGTGGCGGCGACGTCGCCTCCTTCGAGGAGCTCTACCGGCGCCACTACCCGCTGGTGCTGCGCCGCCTGGCCCGCCTCTGCGGCAACGCGGCGATCGCCGAGGAGCTGGCCCAGGAGACCTTCCTCCGCGCCGCCCAGCGCATCGGCGCCGGCGGCGAGCTCCATTTCCGCGCCTGGGTGCTGCGCATCGGCACCAACATCGGCATCGACCACCTGCGGGCGCTGCGGCGGGCGCCGTCGCAGTCTTTGGACGACATGGTGCGGGTCGTGCCTGCGGCGGGCACGGAGGCCATCGCGGATACCGAGGCCTCGGTGGAGTCGCGGGAGAATGCGCGCTTCGTGATGAGCGTGCTGGATCGGTTGAATCCGCGGCACCGGCAGGTGCTGCTGCTGCGCGAGATCGAGGGCTTGGACTACCGGTCGATCGCGGCGCGGCTCGGCGTGTCCTGCTCGGCCATCGAGACGCTGCTGTTCCGGGCGCGAGGGCGGTTTCGGGAGGAGTACGCCAAGGCGATTGCTGCGTAGCGATCATCGACGCCGCGGTCACAATGCCGACTGGGAACGGGGTGGTATTTGAGGAAGGGAGGGTGAAGATGAGAGGGCATGCCGACCCGCGTTTGCAATCTCAGTGGGTGACCGGCAGGTGGGTCACGGCTTCTGGCCATGCGCACGAGCCTGCTGGCATTCACCGCGCGGACGCGTCCGCCGAGAACCTGGCTGCGTTCGCGATGACCGCAACTACTGTCAACCTCACGCCGCCGACCCCGTTGGTCGGGGGTGGTGGCACCATGAATTTGGTCGGAGAGTGTGGGTGGAGCGTTCATCGATGCGGCCGGTGGCGTGGCTCAACCGCCGGAGGAGACGTACCCCAACTTACTGTGGGACCCATAGCGATGGAATCCCTTCCCACCACCGTACGAGACGGTGATCGCAAAACGATCGAACGCTCACGCGTTTCGACTACACCGTCATCCGGGTGGCGACGGAGGGCGTGAGGCCTGTGCCGACCTTCAGCAGCTCAGGGTCCAGGTCCGCCCGCTGTCGGTCGAGCACCTCAGCCCCGTCGCGCCGTCGGCCCCACCGGCGTCCAGATAGCCGACCAGGCGACCGTCGGGAAGCCCGGCCATTGCGGCGACCAGAGTTGGCCCGGAAAAAGCCGGCAGCCTGGCATAGGTCATACCGCCGTCAGCCGACAGCGCGAGCGCCGAGGTCTCGCTTGCGCCGCTGCTGGTGTTGGCAGCGACCAGTAATCCCGGCATGGCCTGGCCGCCGAAGAGGCTCACCGCCGCGATGGTGCCTGACAGGCCTGTTGATGCCGGCTCGAAGCTCTTCCCCGCGTCACGCGAGAGGAAGAGGCTGGCCCCCGCGAACGCGGCGATCGTTCGCGCAGTCTCCTGCCCCGACGAGATCACCATCTGCACGCTGGGGGCGTAGCCATCGAACGATGCGGAGGTGGTACAGCCGGTCACTGTACAGTCGACGAAGTAGGTCCTGCCCAGGGCTGGTGCGTTCACGGCGACGTTGTGGGCGGCCACGACGAAGTCGTCGGCGTTGACCGCCACGACCGAATCCGGTAGCAGGCCTGCGGGCAGGGCGGGGCCGGGCGACAGTGTGCGGCTCGCCTCCGAGTACACCCAGGTCTGCGGCGTCTGTGAGGCGGTCAGGAGAATCCGAGCCGATCCCGGTGCGCCGCCGGGGAGGACGGCTGCGGGGCCGACGATCGGCGCGGCGAGGTGGAACGACACCCCGCCGTCGTCGCTGCGCTCCAGCCCCGAGGAGCTGGCGACGTAGATGGTCGGGTCGGCGGGGTACGCTGCGGGCAGCAGCACGGGTCCACCGGAGTCGAAGCCCACGAAGCTCCAGGTGGCGCCGGCGTCCCGAGAACGGAAGATCACCGAGCATTGCGCGGAGCAGCCGAGCCGGTATCCGGAGGCGAACACCGTCCTGTCCTGCGAGTACTGCGGGGAGGAGGTGAACGACGAAAAGGCGACATCCTGCGGTGCGGGAGTGGACCGGTCGAGGAGCGGACCGCCGGGCTTGGCTGCCGGTGCGGACGCGGGCGTTGCCGCCGGCGCCGGCGAGATGAAGAGAACTCCTCCGGAGTGACCGGGCATGGCGAGACGTGCCGCCGGGGCGGTGCCTGACGCCCTGGGCACTGCCGCGGTGATGCTCGCCGTGGTGCCATTTCCGGATGCCGTCGAGGGTGTCGCCGTGGTGGTGACGCCGACGCCCGCCGCGATCGACATGGCGAGCAAGGCCATCTGCTCGGTCGTCGCCATGGCGGCGCTGACATGCTCGTTTCGTGAGAGGAGTCGGCGAATCAGCCCGCCGAGGGCGAGGCCCACAGAGGCGGCCCCGGTGGCGAGCTGACGGGCCCGCTGGCGGGCGCGGGTGATGGCCACGGAGACCGCCTTTGCGGACTTCCCCGTGATGCCGCTGATCTCCTGGTAGGTGAAGCCAGCGTATGTGAGCGCCAACAGTCCTTTCTCGTGGCTGGTCAGCCCCACCCACGTGCGATCCACGAGAGATCTGTCGAGCGCGCGGTGCTCCGGCCCATGCCGCGGGTCCGCCCTGTCGAGGTCCTCGATGGGGAGGCAGGGAGTGCGGTTGTGGCGGCGGAGGTCGTAGCAGACGTTGCGGGCGATTGCGGTGAGGTAGGCGCCGATGTCTCCGCTGATCCGCCCGAGCTGCTGCGAGGCGCGGGCGAACGTCTCCTGGGTGGCATCCTGGGCGTCCGCCTCGTTGCGCAGGCGGCGGAGGCAGTACTTCGAGATTCGCTGGGCGTGCTGGCGGTAGACGTCAGTGAAGTCGTGCGGGGTGCACGGGGTGCTGGGGTGGGGCAGCACCTCCGGTACCGCTAGCACGTGCTCTTCGGAGATCGTCGGTAGAGGCGCGTCCACGGTCTCCCTCTGGGCGGCCGGCTCCAACCTCCGGACCCATAGAGGTCAGACGTCCAGGGTCTGGCCAATCTTGCAGGCCACTGGGGCCTGCTGCCGGCGTCAGGCGCCTCGAAGCCAGGCACCACAAGACTATGGGGACTGACCGGCGTTCAACAAATGGGCCGTAGCAATTCTGGTCGAGACGCAGAGAGGTTGGACGAAGGGCGTTGAACGTGCAGGTGCCGAAAGGCGGTGGGGCTGCTGGCGCGACGACGACGGCCCAGGGAAGGAGGCGATGAAGCGCACCAGGCGCTGTTTCGGTGCACTCTTGGCGCTCTTGGTCGTGGCCGCGTCCCTGGCGACGCGGGGCGCGGTGGTCGCCAAGGCTGCGGCGCTGCCAGACTCCGACACTGCTCTCCTCGTCTTCGAACTGACCATCACTCCGGTCCAGCCTCCCGTCGCGTTTCCCGAGCCGGCCACGTTCAGCATCCGGGGTGCCTGCGCGCAGGTGGCGCCGGCTCCCTCCTTCGTCGACGTGCCGCCGGACGAGGGCACGACATGCGGCCAGTTCATCGGCTCCGGTTCGTTCACTGCGGCTGGCTGTGCCCTCGGTGCGGGCGCTGGCTCGGCCAGCCTGACCGAGCCGAGCGGTGAGGTGGTGGCCATCAACGGGATGACCCTGACGATCAGTGGCTCCTTCGTCCTTCTGGAGGCCAACCAGGCCAATGGGGGCTATGTCGAGTCCGGCTCGTCGGGCGGAGACGTCGTGGGCATCGGCGTCGCGGTCCCGGTCGGCCCGGTTTGCCTCGGCGGGCCCACCACTTATGCGGTGACCATGGGGATCACGGCGCTGTACCTGGGCGGATCCTAGGCGGGCTCGGCTACCAGGAGGTCCTTCTCATCTGCATGTAGCAAATCGGCGGCTCGGGCAGAGAAGGAGGGTGAGGGTATCGAAACGAGTGAGCCCGGAGGACCCACGACGAGAACCCTACAAGCCGCCTGAGCCAGCCGAGAAGGTCACCGTTCGCCTACGCAGGGCACGACTTGCGTCGCTGCGGTCGTCCGAATCGGCTATGTGTGTCTACGTGGCACCGTCGCATCGGCTCGGGCAGGCGCGGACTATCGACTGCCAGGTTAGAGCGTGCAGCAAGAAACCCAGGAAGAAGGCCGTTACCAGGGGCATAGGACCCCTGCCGCATCCGCCGGCCGATCGGGCCGGCTGGCCCCCGATCTGCGCGAGGCGCGTCGCGCACTGACCGCCCACGGAGGGAGCCTATCGACACATCAGCGATCAGGATGCCCGTGAGACGATAGTCCACCTCACGGGCGGGGATATATACATAAGGGAATGGGACTGAAACCAAGAAGGGAATATGAGTTGAAGAAGAAGCTTGTCGGGATCCTCGGGCTCGTCAGCGCCCTGGCGGCGTTCAACCCCATGGGCGCGCACGCGGCCAACGCCGGCGCGTTCGCTTTCACCGGCGCGACCACGGGCCTCACCCCGGTCCTCTGGGTTGGCGGCACCGGCACCTACGCGTTCACCGGCGGTTGCGTCGTGGGCGCATCGGTCTCGACCACTGGCCCGCAGGTGGGCGTCGGCTGCACCGTGCAGGCAAGCGGCAGCTATACCAACGTCGTGTGCGGCACCGGCTTCACCGGTGCCCTCGCCTTGGCTGACAGCGCGACCATCACGAGCGGCAGCAACACCATCGGCATCAAGTACTCGATCGTGTTCGTTGCCACCGTCGGCGTCGTCGTCGGCACCGAGTCCTCGGGGACGGGCGCTGCAGCGGGCGTTGTGCAGATCAATGCAGTGCCGAACACCGGCGGCATCCCCAGCGGCACCTGCACGAACTCGTTCAACGTGGAGGTGGTAGCCGCAGGCGGCGGCACGGCCTAGCCACTAGGTCAGCTGACTTCTTCGAGGGAGGCCCCGAACGGGCCTCCCTCGTCTCGGTCCTAACAGGTCAAGATCAACAAGGGGGTTCGAAGAGAGTGAGGTTCCGTGGACTGGTCCTCTGTGGGCTGACCGCTCTGTCGGTCGGCGTCCTGCTCCCCTCCCATGCCGGAGCTGAGACGAATTCGAGTTCATCCGGTGACGGAACCGTCGTCGAACTCCCGAAGCAGTTGCACAACGCCTTCTACGACCGTTACATCAACACGTCGCAGGCGCCAGTGGTCTCCTCATCCGAGACCATCGTCGACAACGTCAACAAGCGAATCTTCGTCTACAACCCCCAAGCCGCCAACTCCGCTTGCCCTGACATCATCAGCTACGATGCCGACTCTCTCAAGCCGTTGGCGACGGGTTGCGCACCTTTGACACCGACGAGTCACTCGCCCGAGCCAGAGGTAGCAGTGGACTCCACCGATCAGCTTCTCATGATGCCCGAGCAGGCCTCAGGTATCGGGGCCACCGGGCTGATCGACGTGATCTCAGAGGCGACCTTGCAGGTGCTCGGCAAGATCAGCGTTCCTGTCGACACCAATGCCGACACCAGCGCAGTGAACTCAGCCGGAGAGAACTCCTTCGTCGGAGGCATCACCTGGATTGCCAGTAGCAATGACCTCCTCATCGTCGCGGGTCGCACCAACTCGACCGGAAACGATGCCGCCATCGGTGGTGTGGCCCTCTACCGCTTCCACGTTCACCCCGAGCCGGGCTCGGGCGGCGCGCAGCCGACCTGGGGTGCGTTCCTGTGGATCAGCTCACTCCCCCTCAACAACTGCGACTACATCATCCAGTCACAGTTCACCTCGAGTGCTCCTGCCCTCAGCGGTGACGGAACTGCAATCTACGTTCCCTGCATCGTTACCGGCTTCGGTGGAACGCTTGCCCCGCTGACCAACACGAAATCAGGGGTGGCCAAGGTCGTCCTCGGCACGACCGGACTGGACGGTCTGCCCTGTCCGGCATCCGCGAACAACAGCTGCCCGGAGAGCGTAACGTCTGTCACGGCTCCTGGGCCATGGTCGGTCACCGACTTCCTCTTCGACAGCCAGACCGACCGTGGGTACATGTTCGACAGCCACAGCACGAGTGGTGTCACGGCGTATGTCTACGACGGGAAGCACCAGACCTTCTCGGATCGCACAAGCCTGGGCTCCGGAGGAGGCGCGCCCGATGAGACCCGCATCGGCTTCGAGCCGGTCCACGGCCGCCTGTATGCAGTCAACCAGGAGAACGGGCTGACGCTGCTCGACGGCCGCCGCACACCCCTGGGTTCGGGAACTGTCCTGACTGAATTCGCCAAGCCGATCACGTACGGCGACCTACAGATCCTCGAGCCCGACAGCACCCACGCCTACCCGCGCTTCTTGGTGCCGTATGCACCCTTGCAGGGGTGGACCGTCGTCGAGGACCGGATGCCCGTCAGCACGGATCCGCCCGCGAACGTCCAGGACCAGAACACCTATCAGGGGGCTATCCCGCCCGGCTCCACGGTCAACGAGTCCTACGGTGGAGCAGCGCGCGGCTACGGAGTCCACAACATCTTCGTGGGCAGCTATGGTGGATTCCTGAACAACGCGGGCAACGGTGGATCTGCGGCCAATGGCCTGCCGCTCGGCTCCAGCACCCCGGACACCTTCGCCGGGGTCGTCAGCCACCTGAGCATCCATGGCGGCGTGGTATCGGGGCAGTCCAGCGCCCTGATGTCGGACGGGTCCTCGGAAGACACGTACGGCGAATGCACCAATCTCAAACAGGTGGACGGAGCCTGCGTGAATCCGCTGGCACCGCTGAGTGCCCTTCCGAGCGGCGCACCGCAGCCGCCGTGCTCGTCGTTGCAGAGTTGCCAGGGCCCCTGTCCCCTGACCTCCTCTCCGTCGGCGACGCCGACGCCGACCCCGAGCAACAGCGCGGTCGCCGCTGTCGAGAGCTGTGAGCCGCCGGACACGCGTCAGTCGTGGCCCGCGGGCACTGCCGACTGCTCGTACCCTTCGGCGTCCTCTCCGGACGCGAGCACGGACGGAACCGTCTTCCTGCTGCCGGACGGAACGCCGGTCGCCCTGTCCGCCGGCTCCGGTAGCGCGGATCCCATCGCGCACGCGGAGATCCATTGCGAGTCCGCGAGCCCCCTGCCCAACAGCGCGACCGGAAGCGCCTACCTGCAGGGCATCCAGGTCGCCGGCGCAGCGTCCGTCAGCATCGCGCGGTCGGCCAGTTCGGGCGTCGTCTCCCCGCCCGGCCAGGACGGCTCGATGAACGTCGAGAGCAGCGCCGTCGCGCAGGGGTTGCACATCGCGATTCCGCAGACGAGCACCAGCGACGCCTTCGTGCTCGACATTGGTGTCGTCTCGCAGACTGCCACGGCGACCGCCGGTGGCGTCGCGGGCAGCGCATCGGCCGTCCGCTCAGTGGTGATCTCGGATGTCGCTGTCAACGGGAAGCGGATGTGCGACCAGGCGGCTTCCAGTATCCCATCCAGCCAGGCCATGACCTGCTACCAGGCGCTGTTCGATCAGATCAACGCACAGTTTCCCACCGCGCTGCGCATCGACCTTCCTCAGCCGGACCAGTCGTTCGGGGACATGCGGTCAGACGGCACCATCCCCGGCTCTCCGGGTGGCTACACGGCAGTGGTGCAGTCGACCTCGTCGGACCAGGGCAACAACGCGCAGTTCAACGAGATGCGCCAGCCCGGCGAGGCCAGCTTCCTGCCCGCACTGCGGATCACCATCCTCGATGATGGCTCGGAGCTCAACCGCGAGGTCATCGACCTCGCCGGCGTCGAGGCCGACGCAGAGCTCGGCCTCCAGGTGTTCCCACCCTGGGAAACCCAGACCCCTTCGAACTTCGTGCCTCAGACGACGACCATCACCGAGCAGGGTCCGGTGATGTACCAGCGCCTCCCTGGCGGCGGCGGGGTACCGGCCGGCCCCCCGACCGGTAACTCCGGCTGGCCTGGCCCGCTCGGCGTCCTCCAGCAGGTCTTCACCGGGCTGCAATGGCTGCACCGATCGCCCGCGGCGGTCATCCAGATGCTCGCCACTCTGTGGCTGTTGATGTCGCCTTTGCTGGTCATGCGCCGGCGATGGTCGTTCGCCGTCAAGCGTTGAGGGGATCCCCCATGAACCAATCGTCTTCGGGAGGGCACTTCCCTCCGCAGATGGGCTGGCTGCCCCTCACCATCGCGGTCGGGCTGACAGCGATCATCGCCATCTTCGCTGTCGTCCCACAGTTTCAGAACAAGACGGTCGGCGTGGTGGCTGCGGGCGGACAGGTGAACGGGAACGGCGGTCCCGCCGCCGGGCCGAGCGGCCAGGCGGCGGCCGCGGCAAATGTCCCGGACCAGGCGGGGCCGGCCGGGGGACTCAACAAGAGCGCTTCGGGCGGCCCGAACGGCCAGCAGCAGTCCGGGGCAACCTGCGCGTCAGGCCAGAACGGCGGGTCCACAGGTGCCCCGGGCGTGAGCGGGACGACGATCCAGATCGCCAGCACAATCGTCACCAGCGGAATCGGCGCCGGCTTCCTCGGCGAGGCCGTCAACGGCATGCAGGCCGCGATCAACCAGGTCAACAACTCCGGAGGTGTCTGCGGGCGTCGCATCACCCTGAACACCTTGAACAGCGGCTGGGACCGCACCCAGGGCGGCAGCGACATCAGCGGCTTCGTCAACTCGGGCAAGGTCTTCGCCCTGGTCGGCGAGCCGGACTCGGAGGGCCTGGCCGGAGCCATCGAGAACGGCACCATCGACCGCGCGCAGATCCCGGTGGTTGGTACAGACGGCATGCTCAAGGACCAGTACAACGATCCCTGGGTGTGGCCGGTCGCCGCGTCGACGGTGACCAACATGCACGTGATCGCACAGTACGCCGTGTCCCGAGCCGGCAAGAACGCCAAGTTCGGCATCGTGTACGACACCCGCTACAAGTTCGGCCCGGAAGGGGCGACCGCTTTCGACACCGAGCTCTACCGGCTGACCGGGAAGCACATCTCCGGCTACGACCAGCAGGGGAGCTGCGGCGGGGCCTTCTGCGGTATCAGCTCGGACCAGCAAGGCGGCTACTCCGACAACATCAGCGCCTTCAATCGCGCATGTGCCCCCTGCGACGTGGTCGTGATGCTTCTCGAGCCGTCGCCGATGCTCAACTGGATCACAGGCGAGAACAACTGCTCCTGCCAGTGGTACAAGACTCTGTACGGCGGCGAGCCGCTCTTCGACGACAACTTCGCCACACAGTGCGGCGGTCCCTGCGGCGGCATGATCGTCTGGACGGGATACCATCCGGACCTGCAGCCGTTTGACAGCGAGCAGGCCGTCTATACGTACGCGCATTCGCTGTCAGCCCAGTGTCCGTCCTGCGATCCGCACAATGAGTTCACCGAAGGGGCGTATCTCGGCACACGGTTGTTCATCGAGGCCTGCAAGCGGGTGGGGCCGAACCTGACGCGGGACGCCCTCAAGGCCGCGCTGGACTCGTCCACACCGTTTGACCTCGGGCTCAGCAGTGCGCCACTGAAGTACACGGCGTCGCTGCCGCACCTGGCCAACAGCGCGATGGCCGGGTTCGTCGACAACGCCTCGGGTTCGTTCAACAACTGGAGCTACGTGTCGACCCAGCCGCGGTTCATCGCCGATCCCGACCCAGGCAAGGACCTGCAGTAGGGCGATGGACACGATCGTTCTCTACCTGGTCCTGTCCCTGCCCCTGGTCGCGGCGTACGCCCTGCTCGGCCTGGGCATCACCGTGATTTACCAAGCCTCACGGGTGCTCAACCTGGCACACGGAGCCATGGCGATGGGCGGTGCCTACATCACCTACCAGCTGGCCCTGTGGCACGTCCCGCTGCCGGTTGCCGTGGCCGGCGGTGTGGCCACCGGCGCGCTCCTGGGTGTCGTCATCGAGCGTGTCTTCGTGCGGCAGCTGCGCTCCGCGGGCCCGACGACACAGACTGTAGGGACAGTCGCGGCTCTGACCCTGGCGATTGCCCTCGTCTCGCGTGTGTGGGGCACACTCCCCGTCCGCGCGCCGCAGGTCTACCCGAACGGGGCGCTGCACTTTCTCGGTGGCTTCGTGCAGTACAGCCTCATCGGCATCGTTCCGGTCGCGCTCATCGGCGGTGCAGCACTGTTCGGGCTCTTCCAGTTCACCGACATCGGCCTGGCCATGCGCGGGGCGGCGCAGAACCGCCGCGGGGCCGCGCTGCGCGGCGTCGACCCTGATCGCACCGCCGCGCTCGCGTGGGTGCTCGGCGGCGCCTTCGCGGGGCTCACCGGCGTCCTGCTCGCCGGTGCTACCTCGCTCGATCCCTTCAGTGTGTCCCTCGGGGTCCTTCCCGCGTTCGTCGCCGCTCTGATCGGCGGACTGGAAAGCCTCCCCGGTGTCTGCCTTGGGGCGGTCATCGTCGGGGTCGTTCAGGGCATGGTTCCCGCTTTCAGCACGGTGCCCCACGTCGGCCAGGTGGTGGCCAGCCAAGGTGCGCCAGAGCTGGTGTTGAGCGTCCTGGCCCTGATCGTCATGGCCTTGCGCGGCGTTCGGCTCTCGACCGGCGACGTGCGCGGAGACACGCTGTGAAGGCCATTGGACGTTTCTCGACACCGCGGCTGGCTCTCCTGCTCTCTGGCATCCTCGTCTGGCCGCTGATCCCCGGCGTTCCGTACGACCTGGCGAATACCGCGGTGCTCGCCTGCGAGTACTGCGTGGTTGCCCTCTCCCTGGTGCTCCTGATTGGCCTCGTCGGACAGATCTCGCTCTGCCAGGCGGCGCTGGTGGGCATGGGCGCCTTTGTCAGCGCTATCGCCACGCTGCGCTTCGGCATCCATTTCCCGTTCACGCTCGTGGTGGGACTCGGGACCGGTGCAGCCACAGCCGCCATCATCGGAGTGGTCGCGCTGCGGGTGCGCGGCCTCTATCTCGCGGTCGCCACGCTGATCTTCGGCTACCTCTGTGATCAGTATCTCTTCACACAGCCGTGGCTGGTGCAGAGCCAGAGCGGCGTGAGCATCCCAATCGAGGTCATCGGCCGGCCGGGCACGATCCCATCGTTCGACCTCGCCGACGCGCGCACGTTCTACTACTTCGCGTTCGCCGTCGCCATCGTCTCACTTTACAGCCTCGCCAACCTCCGCGAGTCGCGCCTCGGCCGCGCCTTCGCTGCCGTTCGGGGGTCGGAGGTGGCGGCTGCCTCTCTGGGCATCGACGTGACCCGGATCAAGCTGCTCGGTTTCGCGTGCGCCGGTGGCCTCGCCGGCCTCGGCGGCGCCCTCACCCTCGTCGGTGAGCGCAACGTCGTGCCGCAGCAGTTCGACTTCGTCAGCTCCCTCTACTTCCTGTCCATCGCCGTCGTCGGCGGGCTGCGCAGCCTGGGGGGAGCGGTCGCCTCGTCCCTGGTGTTCGCGCTGCTCGTCGGTGAGGTGTTCTTCCGCCTGCCGCGCTTGGCGGACTACTTGGACGTGATTTCCGCCGGCCTGCTGGCTCTCGTCCTGCTGTTCTTCCGCGGTGGCCTCGGCGCCGTGCCGCAGCGGTTGCAGCACCTGTGGCAGGCGCACCTGGAAGGTGTCTTCGCGCAACCCCTGCGCCGGCTGGGCGTCACTCGCCCCGCGACGGAGGCCCCGGCGCAGCAGCCGCAGTGGGCGGTCGCGCTCGCCAAGGTGGCCGAGAGCGTCGGCGAATCAGTGAGCCGCCTCCGCCACGCGGCTTCCTCTCTGGCCCTGCGCCCGCGTGGTGAGGTCACGGGAAATCTCGCCGTCGAAGCCGGCGCAGGAGGCGGTCAGAACGAAGGGACCGTGGTTTCACTCCCGGCGATGAATGCGTCGCAAGCTGCTTCGCGCATCGACGTGGTTTCCGTGGTAGACGAGCTCATCCCCGCAGCCGCCCCCCCGCCGCCGCAGCCCGCGGACACCTTCCTGCGTCGCGAGCCAGCCACGCAGACACTGGACCCCGAGGCCCTGCTCCGCCGCGCGGAGCAGCACTCTCGCATCGCCGGCGCCCAGGGAGCGGGTGGACGCCGACTTCCCGAACTGATCCGCGCGGAGAACATTACCGTTCGCTTCGGAGGACTGACCGCGGTCAACGACGCCTCGCTCAGCGTCTGCGCCGGCGAGATCGTCGGCCTGATCGGGCCCAACGGCGCCGGCAAGACGACGCTGTTCAACTCCCTGCTCGGCCTCAATCAACCCACCGCCGGTCGCGTCGAGCTCTACGGCCAGGACGTGACGAGCTGGGCAGTGCACCAGCGCGCGGCCCTGGGGGTGGGGCGCACCTTCCAGATCCTCCAGCTCTTCGGCGACCTCACCGTCTTCGAGAACCTTCTTGTTGCCACCCACCTCCAGAATCACACCGGGTTGTGGGGCTCATTGATGGTCTCGCGTCGGGCCAGGACGGCCGAGCAGGCGGTCCGCGAGCGCGTCCGGTCGGTTCTGCGGCTCATGGAGCTGGATGGGGTGGCCGATCGCCAGGTGGCAGGGCTGCCGTTCGGCATGCTGCGCCTCATCGAGGTGGCCCGCACTCTGGTCACCGGAGCCGGCCTGGTCTGCTTCGACGAGCCGGCCTCGGGGCTCGATTCCACCGAGACCGAGCGTCTCATCCGATGGTTCCAGTTCCTCCGCCAGATCGGCATCACGTTGCTGGTCATCGAACACGACGTCGATATGGTGGTGCGCCTGTGTGACTGGATCTACGTCCTCGACCAGGGACGCCTCATCGCGAACGGTCCGCCGTCGCAGATCCAGCGCGACCCGGCGGTCATCGCGTCCTACCTCGGCGCGCCGATGGAGGTTGCCTGATGCTCGGTCGACTGCGCGGGCGTCGCGATGGTGGCGCGAACGGCCCGGACACGTCGACAGTGGGGAGCTCCATCCCCGAAGTCCGTCAGGGGCACCTGCTCTCGATGACACTCTGTCACGTCCGCTACGGCCTCGTCCCCGCCCTTCGCGGTGTGACACTGCACGTCGACGAGGGCGAGATGGTCGCGCTGCTCGGCGCCAACGGTGCCGGCAAGACCACGACGCTGCGGGCGATCAGCGGGCTGGTTCACCCCCACGCCGGAGAGATCCGCTTCAAAGGCGAGCGGATCGACAACCTTAGCCCGCCCGAGGTGGTGCGCCATGGGATCGCGCACCTGCCTGAGGGCCGCGATCTCTTCCCCGGCCTGACGGTCAAGGAGAACCTGCGCTACGGGTACTGGCCGCAGCGCAAGAATCGGGCTGGCTACAAGCCGCTGCTCGAGGAGGTCTTCGACGCCTTCCCGCGGCTGCGCGAACGTGCCGGCCAGAAGGCGGGCACTCTCAGTGGCGGCGAGCAGCAGATGCTCGGCGTCGGGATGGCGTTGATGTCCCGACCCAAGCTGCTCATCGTCGACGAGCTGTCGCTCGGTTTGGCCCCACTAGTCGTCGCACAGCTCTTCGAGATCCTCACCGAGGTTAATCGTCGCGGCACCGCGATCCTCCTCGTCGAGCAGTTCGTCCCGCTCGCGCTGGCGCATACCCACAGGGCCTACGTGCTCGCCAAGGGTGAGGTTGCACTGTCGCGGGCGAGCAGCGAACTCAAGGACGATCCGGCGCTCGTCGCCTCGTACCTCGGCGGAGCGGCCGCAATAGCCCCGGTCGAACAGGCCAGGTAGCCGGGTCGAGGTCATGAATGCCCTGAGAGTCCGCAGAGGGCCGGCATCGTCTGGCGACCGGCGGAGAGACCCTGCGCGTCCGCTTGTCTCTGTCATCACGCCCACGTACGGTGACCCGGCTCCCCTGAGGACCCAATGCATTCCCAGCGTCGAGGCGCAGACCTATCCGAACGTCGAGCACGTCATCGTAGCCGACGGGCCCAACGCACTTCCTGTGGAGGAATCCGCAGATCGCCGGGTTGTGCATGTGGGGCGGCGCTGGCATGCATTCACGCCGTCACCGTCGTGGGGCACGATGGCTGGGCTGGTGGGCTCGGCGCCCGCGAGCGGCGACTACATCTCCTATAACGACGACACGAACTCTTGCCTGAGCACCTTGAGAAGCTCACTGGCGGAACATCTCGACTAGGATGCTGCTTCACAAGGTTAAGATGTTCCATGAACGCCATCTTGCAACGTACGGAACCGATTGGGGCCTGGTGCTCAGGTGGCTGAAGTCGCCTGCCAAAATGGGCCTACCTTCCCGAGGTCACGATTCATCAAGTATCGGGACGTGGATCACCGTCCGCGGTGCAGAGGGTGCGGTCGACTCCGATCGCCTCGTGCTGCGAAACTTGCGATAGTCGAACCCCTCCGGAAGGGCAGCGCACGGAAGCGATGGGCGTTGAAGATCCACTGAGCCCGGAGGTCCTCAGGCAGCGGGTACGGCGACCGCAAGTATGCTTCGAAACCTGTCGTTGATTGGAGGAGGATGAGGAAAGTCATGGTCCGCACACGCCGGAAGTTCAGCAGGATCGGCGGTCGACGGCTCCGGATGGGTCTCGCCACGGCACTGGGATCGCTGCTCGCGAGCACGCTCATTCAGGGCGCACACGCGGCAACGCCCGCGCCGACGCCCACACCACCGCCTTCGGCGATCGGACCTGCCTTCGTGCCGTGGGTTGCGGTTGCGCCGAACATGGTGCGGACCGGACTCGTGGTCGCCATGGCTGGCGGCAACAGTGGCTCCGTGCTCTGGGTCAGCCATGACGGGGGCGCCACGTGGAAGAAGGTCGCAGCAAAGGGATGGAATGGCGGTCGTCCCGTCATCGCCGTGGATCAACGCGGCCACGACATTCTGTTCGCGGCGGCCGGGGCGAATCTGCAACGTAGCGACGATGGCGGGCAATCCTGGCAGCAGGCATCCGCTTCGGGTGGAAATATGGCCGCGGTTCTTCCCAGCTTTGCGCAGGACGGTGCCGTGGCAGTGGCAGGCGTCCATGACTACGTGGTCAACGCCAGTGGAGCCACGAAGGCTGTTCGGGGGTCATCGGGGGCGTACACAGACTTCTCGTTCCAGCCCGCGCCCAGCTATCCGTCTACTGGCCAATACGCGCCGGTCCTCCTCAACGCCATGGACAGCAAGAACCTTCCGGTCGTGCTGCGGTGCGACCAGAACCTGAGCTGCACGTCACCGACCTCGCTTCCGAACGCTCAGAACGGCTCTGCACCCGCCAGCCTGGTCATGTCGAGCGACTATGCCCACGACGGCGTGGTCTTCCTTCAATCGGGCAAGGGTCTGTACAAATCCACCGACGGAGGCGCCGACTTCACCCCACTGGTCATCGTCCCCGTGAGCGGTGCAGCAGCCACGACCACGCCCGCGATGGCCGTTGAGCCTGGCTATCGTGAAGGCGGGCCAGGGCGAACACTGTTCGCGTCCGTCTTTCAGATTTTTACCGATCCCAGCAACCCCCATTCCAGAGGTGGCGTTTACCGCAGTGACGATGGTGGGCTGACCTGGCACGACGTAGGATCGCCCAGTCCCTTGGACGTCGGGTCGTCGGCGCTGGCAATCGCCTCGGACGGCCGCCTCTTCGCTGGGTACCTCGGGACGTCGACCGCGCGAGGCGCATCCTACGGGCTGCTTTGCAGCGCCAACGGAGGCGCCAGCTGGTCGGCGACGTGTCCCGGCGAAGGAAGCGCAGCGAACGATCCTGGGCCGCTCCAGAAACCGTCGAACAGTTCCGGCTCAGGAGGCGGTGGCGCGGGCGTCAATCAGAGCACGAGCTCCTCCGGGGGCAACGGTGATGCTGCGGCACACGGGGGTGGAAGCAACGGTCAGCAGGACGGCGCGGCAATTGGCACCTCGGGCGGGCCTTCGGGCGGTGCGTCGGCGGGAGCGCACGGTCTCGGCTGGCGTTGGCTGCTGGTCCTCATCGCCGTCGCGCTGGCGGCGGCTGCCGCTGCGCGTTCATTGGTGAGTCGAGTGGCGGCACGCCGTCGCAGGAGCCAGCCGCAGGCCGACTGAGGCAATCCCAGGCGGCGCTGACTGGGTCGGCTTCGATCTACGGCACGCCCCCGGTGACCAGGGTCCGCCTGCTCCCCACGATGCTGAGGATCTTCGCCATCTGCGTGCCGGCGATCATCCTGGCGTAGTTCGGTCCGGTGATGACCTGGCCCGTTTCGACACCGTCCACTCCAGCGACGCCGCGGTGATGATGCACCCCCGAGATCCGCGACCGCATCAAGGACGTGATCACCTCGGGCGGCGGGAACACCTCCTCAGTGGAGGTGAAGGGCGTGCTGCTCCGCCATCCTTGCGGTGCAGGAGGTGGCCATCCTCAGCCTGCCCCCAAGAGACATGGGGCGAGGCTCCCTTCGCCTTCGTCGTCCTGGATCCCGAGAGGACGGCGTCGAGTCGGACATGATCGACTTCGCCCGCTCCCACTTCGCCCACTTCAAGGCCCCCAAAGGCGTCGCCTTCGTCGACGAGCTGCCCAAGACGGCCACGGGAAAGATCCAGAAGTTCGTGCTGCGCAAGGGCGCAACCGCAATCGCCGTGCAGTAGGCACCTTAGCCGAAGCGCTCTTGGCTGCCGCGCAGAGAAGCGGTGATGACCGGCTCCCAGCCAGCGGATCAGTCGCTCGGCACGCAGCCGGTGCCGCTGTCTGCGCGGAACGCGGTGGGCTCGATCCCCGTATCCATGGAGCCGAGGCCACCGATGGCCGAGAACTGGCAAAGTTCGTCGACAGCCCAGTAGGCGCCGGCGCCCGTGACAGACAGTGCGCTAGTGCGGCTGCCGTAGAACGTCTGGCAGGTGAGACCGGACTGCTCCCAGGGTACCGTGCCCGACCACGTCAGGCTGCCAAAGGCGTCCTGGTAGCTGAACGTGAACGCCTCGTCGGTCAGCGTCGACGTGCAGTTGCCCACAGCGGCCGGACTGCTCGTTGCGGTGATCGTCGCGGATCCGGCCGACGTACCGCCCTTGACGCCGTTGGCTTCGACGGCGCCCGAGCACACCCATTCGGTAACGTTTTGGTTCTCGACTGGGGCGCTTTGCACCTCGCACGACAGACCCTCGACCGAGAACAGCGGCTCCGACGACAGCGCCAGAGTGTCGACATATTCGATCCCGTCTGCAGAGGTGTCGAGGGTGGTCAGCATGCCCGTGCCCGCCAACGACAGGATGGCGATGAGAATCTGCACCGTGCGCTTGTTGAAGCCGCCGCGCATAAGAGAACCTCCACGGTATAACCGGGTGCGTTCCCATGTGTCCAACAGGACGACAGAACGACCGCCCGGACTCCCTTCCGAATGGTCCGATGGTAGACATAGCCGCGCAAGGAGTCAACAGCGTACGCCGTCCGCAGAGTGGTGTGTCATCGCGATCCTGGATTCCCGCGTGGCCCATGCGAACATGCTCGCGGCACATCCGGAAGGCGATCTCCTTGGCGACGGCAGCAATCGGGCGGCCCGCTTGGATGCTCACGTCACCGGCTCAAGCATCTCTCCGCGGCGGACTGTGCGTTCGATGCGCTCCTGGAACCGGAGACTTGACAGCCTGGGCGCGGTCATGGACTGACATGGCGAACTCGGTGGACGGCAAGACGCGTTGCGAGAATCGGCCGATCCAGCGCGTCGCGATGGTCGTCAGGTCCGCCGACGAGATCACCCACAGTGCCAACATGCTTCAACGCACTCGCGCCTCCCCCACCGCTGGCCGAGAGCGACGACGAAACCTACGCCTCTGGCGGATACCTACAGGTGGCTGGGCCACACCACGAGTCCGCGGGCAGCCAGAACCGGTTACCTCAGAATCTGGGCGGATCCCCCTGGTACAATGGGCACGGTCTCCAAGGGACGGCGTTCTACGCCAACCCGACGTTCTTCTCGATCGACCGGACCTTCGGGGCCCGAATGACGAGCGACCGGCGGGATGGCCGCTCAAGGTCCCGTTGCCGTACGAGGTGGCGTCGCCGACGGGTGACGGATCCGTCGACGCCGATGAGCCACTAGCCACTAGTGCATCGCGCCAGAAATAGCTTGCGCCATGAGTCGGGGTGCGGGAAGATGCTGACATGGCCGCTCGACCTGCAACCCCGCTTCCTCTCGACGACGTTCAACAAGCGGCGCTGACG
>Ga0207700_10000505_pt1 | contig 22877 bp, 27 predicted proteins | sample LARL82metaG_FD_184348 | JGI IMG/M metagenome (GOLD analysis project Ga0207700, IMG submission 184348) | Corn, switchgrass and miscanthus rhizosphere microbial communities from Kellogg Biological Station, Michigan, USA - LAR L8-2 metaG... | ecosystem: Host-associated > Plants > Roots >...
GCGGCGACTCAGAGCCGTAGGTCATCGTTCTGTTATCAGACAGTCGTTCGGGAGACCGAAAATCGACAGCGACTCTATTTTCCTAGCAGCAGAACTTGCATAACATTACACCCTATGGTGTAATGTGGTCATGGATCAGTTGACGGACATATTGACTGCGATTTCGCACCCGACCCGGCGGGCGATTATTGGGCAATTGGCAAACGGGCCTACTCGTTTCCTGGATGTCGCAAAGCCGTTTGACACCGCTTTAAACGCGGTGACGAAACATCTGAAGCTGCTCGAAAGAGCAGGGCTTATCGAACGCAGGAAACAGGGCCGGGAAGTCTTCATATCTTTTCGCGGGGAACCACTTCGACAGGTGGCGGGATGGGTTCATGAGTACGAACGGTTCTGGAACCAGCGCCTCGACGGGTTTGAACAGTATTTTAAGGACAAACGGAGGAAGGAGAAGAAGTAATGAAGAAATCGGCGAAGACCATTGACATCAAGGTGGAACGAACCATCCTTGCTCCGCTGGACGAGGTGTTCGATGGGTGGCTCAATCCAAAGATCCCGGGCAATCCCTGGAATGCAGCCGAAAAGTTTATTTTAGATCCAAAAGTAGACGGGCTCTTCTACTGGCACTTGAAAGGGACCGCCCATTACGGACGATTCACGAGAGTAGAGCGACCGGAGCGGATTCAGCATACCTGGGTGTCGCCGAATACCTTGGGACAAGAATCGACGGTTACTGTGACCTTCCAGAAACAGGGAGAAGACACCCTGATGACCCTCGTGCATTCCGATCTTCCGGACACTGACGAAGCGAGAAGCCATGAGCGAGGCTGGAACTACTTTCTGGGAATTTTTCGTGAGCAATTTGGAAGTGGCTCACGCAAGGAATACCGCTGGGAAGACGCTCATCCGAACGAGACAACGAAAAATTGAGCGACCTCAAGGCAAGCGGAATCCGCCGATTTCTGGGTGCAATGCTGTGCCTTTGCTCGCGGCTTCCCAAGCGATCGGTGGAAATGGCCTCGACCACGCACAGCCTCAGACCAAATCGAAGGGAATTGTTATGAACGCACGCAGCGGCCTTCCAAAGAAAAACGATCCCAAGAAAATCGCTGGATACGCGCCAGTCAATGGCCTGACGATGTATTACGAAATCGAAGGGACCGGCGACCCGCTCGTTTTTATTCCGCCAGCTTTCGGATTTGCCGGGAGGGAATCATTTCCTGCGCTGATTCAAAGTCATTCGGTCATTACAGTCGATCTCCCAGGAAATGGTCGCACGGCGGATATCCCGGATCGCCCGATCTCCATCGAGCAATACGCCAGCGACGTGGTTGAGCTGTTGAAATATCTCAGAATCTCGAAGGCCGACTTTCTGGGTGAAAGCTACGGGGGCAACACAGTGGCTTTTATAGCAGTTCATAATCCCGAGTTGGTTCGTCGTGTGGTGACCTATTCTGCAACTTTTGCCCCGCCTCCGGACACCTTAAATCCGAAGACCACGCACTATGATCAACCGCCTACAGCTGAGACGAGAGACATCCAATTTCAGAGAGAAACATATAAGAAAGTGGCGCCCGATCCAAATTACTGGACAAAGATTTATGAGAAGGTTGGCAGCATTCAGTGGAAGGGTTTTTCGAAAGAAGAGTTGGCTTCGGTGAGAGTGCCGTTTCTCATCCTTCAAGGAGATCACGATTTTGTTCGCCTCGAACACTCCGTGGAAACAGTCAAGCTGATCCCGCACGCCGAGCTTGCGGTGATCCCGGATGCGAGCCACTTCGCCTTATGTTCGGAGCAGGAGAGGGTGATTCCCATCATCCAACATTTTCTGGAACAGCCTGAGAAGCGACTTCCGTTGGCAACCGCCAACACGGGCTATCACCCCGGCGAGACCCGATAAGTCGCGGGAGCTAGTATGCAAATCTAAAAGGCGTGTTCATCCCCTTTTCTACGGCCGCTCCAGAAACTGGGTCACATGGACGTATCCACCACGGCGGGCCATTGGTATCTTCCTCTGGCCCGCCCGGGGCTTCTATGACACCATCAAGGGAGACGAATTCACGCACGTTGATTTTTCTCATAACCGAGTTTCTTTCGAGCCTTATTTGATTTTGTGTAATTTACGGTCTCCCCCGTTTTCGTACCCGATCGGTAAATGCACGAGCGGCTATTTGTTGGCGGTCTGATTTGGGAGCTCAGCTCGGAGCGCTATTTTGTGCTGGATCTGCTCTTCGGACAGGATGGGTGCGAAGTCTTCCATCTCAAATACCTGGCGGATTTCGACTTCGGACTCGCCGGTGTGGGAACTGGGGGCACGCTTGACCCACTCGACGGCCTCTTCGAGGGACTTTACCTTCCAGATCTGGAAGCCGGCGATGAGCTCCTTGGCCTCGGTGAAGGGGCCGTCGATGACGGTACGAGACTTGCCGGAGAATTTGACGCGTGCGCCTTTGGAGCTGGGAAGGAGGCCATCGGAGGCGAGCAGGATGCCAGCCTTCATGAGCTCTTCATTGTATTTGCCCATCTCGTCCATGAGTTGTGGATCGGGGAGGGCGCCTTGTTTTTCCGACTCTGCGGTTGCTTTGCCGATGATCATGAATCGCATTGCGAAATCTCCTTTGGGTTGAGCGATGGTGGCTTGTTTTAAAGTTTAGCTATTTGTTGGCTAACCGGTGAACTCAGATTGAGAGCGCAGTTGGATCGTGTTGCTCGCTTTCGTACTGGCTTTCTGCTGATACGTCGAACGGACTGTGGCCGAATCGACATGAGGAACGGAATTTAATTTACGGCTTAGAGACTTTCGGTTCCGTCGGACCACCGTTCGACCGGAATCACGAACTGGGTGAGGCGCTCCACAGGGTCGCTGATACCAACAACGGGGGAACCCGGCAGATTCGCTCCCCAAATTACGGGGTCGGTATCGGAGTAGAAAAACATGAGATGGGGAGGCCAGTGGGGGGTGCTGTCGCCGCCGTAGCCTTGCTTCGACAGCATGTAGCACATCGCTCCGGATTCCATCGCCGGCAATTCTTTTTTGGCGAGGGCTGCGGTGATGGACTCGGTCATCTGAGCTTGCGTACGCCCCGCCAGTCCCCACTCGGTCTCTTTGGTAAGACGCAGAAGGTAGGAACGCGCGGCTGCGGCATTCACACACATGGGAACGCGGACCTTCGGATTCCAAAACTCAGAATCGGGCGCGGATGTCCACGATCGTCCCACGATACACACGAAACCGTTCTTGCCTTTGACCGCCGTTTCGAACCCATGACGTCCTAGAACCTGTACCTCTGCATCGCGGGCAATGGACTCCGGTGCTGCACTGCGCGCCAGGGCGATTTCCGCACCTTGATCCGTCATGAGGTATTGGTCGATCGGGGCCATGTTCGGATAAGGTGTCGTGGCATCCTGTGCCATCGCCTGATTCGCCGAACCGAGATACACCGCACCGAGCACAACCAGCAGCGCGAAGCTCGTGATCGCAATTGCGTGAACCTTCTTTTTCCGCATCGTGTTCCTCCTGAGTGGGCCAAGTCGGCCCGTTCTTCGGCAACAAGCCGGTGGTCACGGATGGACCATTTTCAGCGCCGCTCAGTCGCTTCCGTTGGGCCTCACTCGGAGAAACGGGCGCACCTCGACGGGCGCCCGGCAGGCGACGGCAGCCTTCCGCCCCCACGCAAGAGCCTCGTCCAGATCGGCGGCTTTTAGGATCCAAAAGCCGCCGATGTGTTCCTTGGTCTCCAGATATGACCCGTCGGTGATGAGCACCTTGCCATTGGGCTGCGCCCGCAGGGACTTCGCGCCGTGGGCCGGGGAAAGGCCGCCGGCGAAAACCCTGACACCGGCAGCATCCATCTCTTCGTTGAGCGCGCCGATATCGCGATGCATCGCTTCGTCCTCGACGGACGGGTCGTAGTTGTCGGGGTGGTGAATCGCAACCAAGTACTGCGCCATGATTTCTCCTTCTACTGCAGCGGTTCTCTTTTCTGTAACGGCGTTGGGCGGGACGCTTGCCCGGCCTTCACCATATAGTCGAACGGCCGGACCGGAATTCGACAAATCGTCTCGGAAATTTTTCTTTTTAAGCTTCGAGGGGGCCCCGTGACGCCTGATTTTGGATTGGATCGCATCGCCAAGGAAGAGGCTGGCCCGCTCCTCGTGGTTTTCGACTAGTGGGCACCCCGAACCACGACGGTTTTTCGCGGAGAGCTTATCACGCGATCCGGGGCACGCGCAGTTCAGCTTTCCCCGGTTCGTTGATCAATTTCGAAGAAGTGCCAATGAGACGTAGGCGTCTCTGGTACCCGTTCGCCGAAAATCGTGGCCACTGGACAGCCTAGCGTTGGAATGCCACAAACGAAATAAAATCTATGAATGGGCCAGTCCCCGGTGCCCCGAACGTTCTCTCTCAATTAGAAATGGTCAACGCGGTCACCCAGGCTAGAAAGCTTCTCCAATTCCCATGCTGAATGTGTGGCCATCTTTGCCCTGGGCGAAATCGGCGCGGAAATTGAGTTTGTATTTCTGGCTGATCTTGAATCGCAGGCCGCCGCCGCCGGCAGGAAGAAGATTATCGGCTTGGATTTCGCCCAATCCGGGCGCGACCTCACCCACTCCGACAAAGGCGACCATGCCAAATCTCCAGGGCAAAGTACGGCGATACTCCAACTGGGTGGCGAACATATTTGAGTCGATGTATCGACCCGCCACGTAGCCCCGCAGTTCGTTGTTGGTCCCGAAGATGCACTGTCCGTAGAAGGGCGCGCTTCCGGCCGTCGCACAATTGAAAAAGTTGTACGCGAGAACCTGTTTCGTTCCGAGGCTGTGATAGTAGTTGAAGGTGAAACGATAGGACTCGAATGAGTATTTACTTCCCAGTGCGTCAGAAAAAAACATCGACGTGAAGTCGAATAACGTGCCCTCTTCGGGATAGAAGCGGTTTAGCCGCGTGTCACGGTTGGCGTGGAATCCCACGGCGGTGAGTCTGGTTTGGATACCGGTATCCGGAGGTGGAACGACGTCGCTTTCGTTCTCGGACCGCAGAGTAATGCTGGAGTTGCCGGTCATAAACCGAGGACCAACGGAGATCTTCCATCGCAAGCGGTAAAGAAAATCTCCGAGGAACAGCTCACCGGTCTGTTTGAGGGGTAGCTTCAGGCCGGCATCGCCAGACGCAGTACCCGTCCCGTAAAAGTCGTAGTTGAGGTTGCCCCGGAAATAGATCGTCGTGATGTGGTAAGCGTCTTGCTTGAAGTAGAACTCGCCGCCGAGGCCCCAAGCTCGGCTTCCGTTATCAGTGATAAGAACAGCGCCTCCGATGGTTGAAGGTTGCGAGATTTTGTCGGACTTGCGCAGAGCGAAGATGTACCCGCCTGCCAACACGGCTCCTGAACCGATCGCAGGACTGGAAAGGGGAATAGGAGCAGCGACGAGAGAACCGCGCTTTTCTTTTTTTGTTTTTTCTTGCTGTGGGCTTTCAGACGCTCTCTCTTGTTGCGTTTCCTGGTCGATCGGCTCTTGCGCCTGAGCAAAAAGAGTAATGAGGGCCAGCAACGCCCACATAGACACAAATCTTCGCGGGTTGGAGGATGTCCAACTCACGAGTTACACCTCGATGGCGTCGCCATGGTTTGATAGATCTGGCAACTTGAATCGCCGTCGAACGATTTCCGAGAGAGCTTTGCCGTGATCTGTTCCATCTCGTGAATCCCGGTGGAACAGGTTGGCACAGGCGCCACCTCCGGCGAAGTGTAAGGCGATCTAACTCCAACGTGCCTCTGCTTCGTCATTTCACGTTTACCAGAGAACGGGACGAATAATCACTGAGGATGCTCCAACTCGAGGCCCATTGCCGGCGAGGCTTTCAGCTTGTCCAATTCATCAATCACATCGTGCCAGGCTTTGGGGTCCTTCTTGGTCGCAAACGGTGCCCCGAGATCCGCATAAAATGCGAGGATGTCACTGCGCAACGTCTCTGAGATTGGTTTCGCGCTGACCTTGGCTAGCAACTTCGCGTAGGTTTGGTCCGTAAAAGGGTAGGCCGTAGGTTCTGTAAGTTCGCCGGTGTCAAAGTTGTCGTTGGGCAATTGGAGGCGGCCTTCCCGTTGGGCAATAAGCAAACCACGATAGTCTTTCAGGGTCTCGTTGAAACTGTGCATGTACAACTGTTCTACGGCTGGCGTGGGCGGATGAAATGCGAGGGCGCTGAAAGGTCCCACTTTTGGCACCAGATGCAGAAACAACGCTTTGATGCGGGCTGAGACTCCTGGTTCTTCATAAGTCTTTCCCCAGTCTTTGCGGTACTCAGAGTGCGAAACGTTGTAAATGAATTGACTCCGCACCTCATTGGGGTGGCTGTTCTGGATCTCATGTCGCTTCATATGCCACGCAACTCTGGTGGTCCTGGGGATGACCTTCGAAACGGCGTGGCGATAGCTGCCGATTGCCGCATCCACGCTGAGAAAGACGCTCGACATGTCGATACAGTAGGTATCGGCGAACGCTCTTTCCAATACGGGCTCGGATACTTCGAAGCCGATGAAATCATGATAGGCGCGTGACGCGTAGTTTCCTTCCGCCACCTGATCGACGTCGAATCCAAATTCAACTTGCGCGTGGGCCGATGGCTTTTCGTCATAAGTGACGACGGGGCCGTACTGCTTCGCCAGCTTGGGGTACATGATTGCAACCGAAAGGTTCGTCGCCAAGGGGTGTCCCGTGGTATCTGCGGCGTAGTGGGCAAGGGCTCCCAGCGCGAACGCATATTCGTTCAGATTGTGGGATTCGGCGATGAGCGCGAGAACAAAATCGCCGCTGCGCACATAGTGCGTGAGATCGCTAAAGAATTGACTGCCGAAGGGATAGTAGCCCATGTCCTGAATGATGGCCCCTCCATAGGCATAGGCGTGGGCCTCGACCAGTTGCTCCGCAGTCGTGTCGGGGAATCGGCTCAACAGTACAGGCTCAATGTCGTCCTTCCACGCAGCATCGATAATCGCCTCATGCGTAAGGACGGAATACCCGACGCATTCAGGGGCGCAGCACATTCCGAGGAGAAGTCCGAGCAGCAGACACCCAGGCAGTAGGGACAACGTAGATCGATTCTGCGTTGGCATCGCGCCTCGCTGGCGACCAGTCTCCGACAACAACCCTAGGCTTCGATTCGATCTCCGCACAACTAGGGAAATCCCTGAACCCTGCTGGAAAGCGGCGCCCTCCCGAAGGCGCGAGCACCATCGCGATTCGAAGTTCTGGGCTATGACCGCATGCCAATGTCTCGCCGAGGGACGAATACTGTTGTAACGAGCGCCATTTCACTCAAAGTGCATCCGCAAGACTAGATCAGTGCGTTGGCGATTTTTCACCAAGTACTGACTTCTGAGTAAAATGCCTAGGGAACGATAGGCGTTGGGGAGTGTTTCGGAATGCTGGGAGATATTGTCGGTCACCTTCTGGTGAAGGCTGGCGAAAAGCTTCTGGAACTCTTGGGAAGGGGACTTGGCCGCCTTGACCTTTGGGTTGAGCGAAAGTTCGGGCGCTGCTTGAGTGGCCGGATCAACAAACTGGAAATCCAAACGCTCTTCCACGGGAACACCAAAGACCAGGATCAAATCTAGAAAGTTTGCGGCTGGGCGGCGTGGGACCGTAGCCCTGTTGTGCCCGAACCCTCGAGCCTCCTGTTGGTCAGCAGCGGTCTCACAGGGGGCGCTGCGATAAGGCGCTGCACTTGCTACGGTGAGTCAACAGGTAAGCAGTGTCCAGCTGTCCAATCATTCCAAAGGTGCAGTAGAGGCCAAGCCCGGGTCAGTCCGGGTCGACTCTCGGATGAACCTCGTAAGGGTTATAATTGCTGTGATGAAGGTCTGCGACGACGACCCCAATTCGTCGCGCAAATAGCTTACGAGACCGCCAGTAAAGGGGGTCTATGGAACGGGAACTCAGCAAGCAACAAGAGGCGGTCCTGCTTCGCGCTCAGCTAAAGGGCGGGACCTGTCTTTCGACGACGGCATTCTCGGCCTTGTTCGATTTGGGCGTCACCCTGACAGGATCAAACCAGGCTTCAATTCTCGCCAGTGTCGGCGGCATCTTGCGGTCACTGGTCGAGCTCGGCTTAATCGTGAAAAGCGGACCTGGAGAATACCACCTGACCGACGAGGGTTTTCGAGTCGCACGAGTCGCGCAAAGCCGTGGTGCAAGCTATCCTTTCGCATAGCAAGCGAAGCCGCGTAGACTGGGCAATCGCACTCCACGCTCCGAGGATCGTTCCCGCAAGAGGCCCACCTGAACCCCTGCGATCTTTCCTCAACCTGATCTCTCGACTCTATGCGCAATTTCAAGATCACTTTTCGGTAACAGCGATATCGCCCATTGAGGGGTTTGAGCAATTGTTCGACAGATATCTGCAAATCCTGACGCGGCCAGGCTTCGCGGGGCATGCTGGCTGAGTTATTCCTCATCAATGGTCAAGCGGACCTCTTTCATTTCTTTGATTTCGGTGATCACGATTGCGTGAGTCCCAGTTCGCTCAAAAACAATCCCGCTCGCCCGCACGTATTTGCCGACGAATGGCATTAGTTTCTGCCGCTGATCGGTGTCGGGCATTTTGGCAGAGATGGGGAAGTACAGCCGACCCTCCTGGGTCAGAATAACCAGCGGCGAGCCACCCTTCACGCAATCCTGAACGCACTTGCGGCTCATGCTCGTCGCACTTCCATCGAGATTCTGAATTGGACAGGCAACATCCCGAACCAAGCCCTCTATGGTTTCTTTGGAAACATTTGCCCGCGAGCCTGCCATCGATGTGCTCTGTGGAGGTTGAGACGCCGCCAAGACGATCCCGCAGCATGCGAGCAAGCAAATACCCAAGGGTCGGATCATCGGTTCTCCTTTTCACTGGGCATGAATTTTCTGCCATGTTACCAGTTCGATGGAGCGTGTAATCATTGCGCTATAGGGACGTGGCAGAAATTCAATTTCTGTCATCAGGCTTTCGCTGATTGAGGGGCTTTGAGCGTAATAGAGATGTTACGACAGTTAAGACGATCCTCGCGGCGGGGGAACTTCCAAGTAACGGATACCGTCTTCGGAACGAGAGTGGCATGCTCCCGCGAATCGTGCGCCACTGCTCCTTGGAGCCGTCCACTAGCAAAGCGTTGCCCGTGTTGCTTGTGTACTTACTGTGGCACCAGTCCCGCACCGCATCGAAGCTGGTTTCCCTTGCCATGGTCAGCCAATCAACCAATGGATAGGGACAAACTTCGTATACATCTTCCCGCGTCCACCACAGGCGAATCGGACCTTTGAATGAGAATCGCTCGACAATCAATGTGCCGTGGCCAGCATTGACTTCTGATATGAAGCGCCCCCACTCAATGATTCGTCCATCGACCTTCATGGTGTTGGCGAATCGCCGCTCTCGACGCGACTTCACTCTGCGCCAAACTATCGTATATGGAATCGATAGCACTCCCCCGACCAACAGTAGCGGTAGCAGCAGCACGCCAGCCACGCGTCCAAGTTTGATAGGTTTCTTTCGTGGTTTCACGCTGGGCATTATCCATCATTTTGCCGCAACTGTCGGTAACACCGTTACACTCAGAATCCCGGTGTGCTGCCGCTACTGCCGGCTCTCGTTCGCCAAACGGAAGCCGCCACGTCAAGCCAGAAGGGTACATTCATCAGAAGGAATGGGAGCACAGTAATGGCCGATGCGCTAATGAGGGCTGCCTTTGAACGATGCAAGCCGAGATACACCCCAAGGCCGACGATGGAAAATGCCGCGGAACACACAATGCCGAGGCCAACAGTCTGCCCGATACGTCGCTTTCTCTCCCACTCGCCCAACTGGTCCCATTCCATGGCACCAGTTAGGTATTTCTGTCCGCAGCTACACTGATAGCGATTGGGGCCCATTGGTTTCCAGACGTGCGCTTGCCCACGGTGAAGCTGTTTCGTTACATCCCTTCCGCACTTGTCGCACACATAAACATCGGCCGAGGTCGGGAAAGCACTGGCAGGGAGCGATGTGGGGTCGGGAACAGACAAGTTTAAGCTGGTCACAGTTTCTCGGCTTGCTCAACCAAAGCTAAAGCGAATTGTACCCCGGATGAACTCGCATAGTTTACGTAACCAAGGCCATTGCACTCAGAATCCCTGTTTCGCGCAAATATGGAGCCCAATTTTGTGTAGAGCTCGTAACAGACCTGTTGACCTCTGCTAGGTCCCCAACGCCACTGCGTGACCGTGAAGGTGCCGGTACAGGTGACACTGTCGGCCGCGGTAGTGATCATGATCTTTCCAGTCTTTTCACAAGCGCCCATCGCCTGCTCTTCATAATGACTTTAAGAACGGACAAAAGACGCCGTGGTTGCGCACGGCTAGGACTTACGCGATACTCACAGCCCCAGCCGCTGGCTGGTTTTCAAACGCCCGGTGATACACTTCGTCCGGGAAGACGACGAATCCATGAAACCACCATCGAACGTCAAGACGCCAGCGCAATACATCGCCTCACTCCCCGCCGATCGTGCGAAGACGATCGCGACGGTGCGCGCACTCGTGAACAAGCACATTCCGCGCGGCTACGATGAGTGCCTCGTCTGGGGTACGATCGGCTGGACGATTCCCTTGTCTCGATATCCAGACACTTACAACCAGCAGCCGATCTGCTACGTCGCGCTCTCGTCGCAGAAGAACTACTGCTCGCTCTACCTGATGGGCGCATTTTGGAGTGCGAGTCAGCTCGAGCAGCTGAAGGCGGCGTTCAAGGCGGCGGGGAAGAAGCTCGACATGGGGAAATGTTGCGTTCATTTCGAGTCGCCGGACGATTTGCCGCTCGAAGCGATTGGCAAGCTGATCTCGGCGATTTCGAGCGACAAGTGGATCGAGATGTACGAACAATCGCGCTTGAGGACCAAGTCAGGGCAGGCGCAGAAGGCCAAGCAAGGCGCTACATCGGCGAGCAATGTGGCCGCCAAGCGCGTCAACACAAAGGGTCGCAGGTAAAACTTCCCAGCATGACTCGCCTATGCCTGGCCACCACGTTTTCCAAAGGCGCCTTGCTCGGCTTTTGTCTTGGTTCGTGAGATCCGGGATCTATTCCATTTTTCCAGCGGCCGGACCCACCGCGGTGGCCTGACTGGTCTTGGGGTCAATGCCGATTAGGGCTACTCCTCCCACTCCGCCGCGGCTGACGGTGACTACGTGGCCGCGAGCCCTCAGGTCGGCCTGCACTGTTTCGGGGACAGTGTTGGGCACGGAGAGACTCCCCAGGCTCGCAGCGTCCTGACTGAACGAGCTGATGAAATGGTCGGTAGAGAAGCGCGGCGCCTTGAAGGCGCCCTCGGGACTCATGCCGAAGTCCACGTAGTTGAGGATGACCTGGATGGCCGCCTGATCCTGCATGTCACCGCCCGCGACCGAGATCGCCATCACGGGTTGACTGCCACGGAAAAGCAGTGTGGGGCTCAGCGTGATGCGCGGCCGCTTGCCGGGCTGCATCACGTTGGGAGTTCCCGCAAACGTGTTCAGACTGCTGAGCCGGCTCCCGTGAATAATGCCGGTGCGTCCAGCCACACCGGCGGTGCTTGACAGGCCGCTGGGAGTGGCGGCGATGACGTTCCCAAACTTATCCGTCACGCACATGACGGTGGTTCCGCCATGCCAGGGTCCGGTGATGGTGGGCGGCTTGGTCGGTTTCATGTTGTATGGATCGCCCGGCCGAAGCTCGAGCGATGCCTTTTTCGGATCGATCAGCTTGCGCCGCATTTCGGTGTATTGATCGGAAAGCAACTGCTGCATCGGCACCTTCACAAAGTTCGGATCGCCGTAGTACTCGTCGCGATCGGCCAGCCCCAGCTTCTCCGCTTCAATCACCGTGTGGATGTAGTCCGCCGAATTGAAGCCCATCTTTTTCAGGTCGAAGCCCTCGAGCAGGCGCAGCGTCTGCAAAAGATAAGGACCCTGCGTCAGGGGACCGGTCTTATAAACGGTGTAGCCCCGGTAGGTGGTTGTGAGCGGATCGACCACGGGAGTTTTGTGCGCGGCCAAATCCGCCTTGCGAAGGAAACCACCCTTTTCGATATACCAGGCCTCGAGGGCGTCGGCGATGTCGCCGCGATAGAAGCGGTCAGAAACGGCTTGTAGCTTTTGCTCCCGCGTACCTTTCGCGGCCTTCTCGGACTCCACCAGTTTGCGAAAGGTCATCGCCATATCCGCTTGCCAGTTGACGCCGGTTTCGATCCTCTGGCCGCTGCCCGTGTCGATGTACCAGCTCGGGCCACCCGCATCCAAAATGGCGAGCGTCGGCTGCACGACCTCTTCGAAGCTCTTGGTTCCGTAAAGTTTCAGCAGGGTGACGATCGCATCGATGGTGCCGGGCACGGCGGCTGCCTTGACATCGCCGTCGGGGATTCCGTGTTTCATGTACCAGTCGATGGCTTTGGGATCGCGAGGGGCTTCGCCTTGTCCTTCGAGCAGCTTCACATTTTTCTGGCCGGCGCTGTAAACCAAGATGGGAACCTCTCCTCCCACGCAGAACGCGCCGACATAGGTGACCGACAGTGCCAGCAGAGTGGCGGCGCCTGCGTCGGCGGCGTTTCCTCCCTGTTGCAGAATCCTGATGCCGGCGGCAGTCGCGGCGGGCCTGCCGGAAACAACCACGCCTTGGCTGCCGGCTGCGACACTCGGTCCCCGCAGGCCAACTGGCGTTTTGGTGGCCTGAGGCAAAGCGAAGGGTGCGAGTAAAAGCAGGGAAGCGGATGATAACGAAATGAGCTTGCGCATAAGAGGTCAACTCCGTTGATGTGCCCGGCGTGTCCTTAAGGCTATATCAACTCTACTAATGACGCAGACGTGATCCACCAATGTCCGATCGAGGAATGGTGCGCGATCGCGGTGGACCTCGGGCTGCCAGACGTGCCTTCCGGCTTATCAACACAATAAACGCGAATCACGTTGCGGAGGGCCACTTAAGTGCATCAGAAAAGGACCTGTACGCCACCCAGGAGGGAGCACATGACCGATGCAACGACAGCCCCAGCCGCTTACACGGATGAGGAGTTGAGGCGGGAAATGGCTCGCGTGCTCGCGCTCGCTCGCACTGGGGTGCTGGACGATGCGCAGGTACAGAAATTCTGGGAGATCTACCAGGAGATTGTGCGGCGGCGGGAGGCAACCGGAAACGCGGCGTAAGGGCTAGACGGGTATCCTGCCAGGATCGAATGGCTCAAACAAAAACGTTTTGCCATAACATTTTTGTTAGGTGCGGGCAGGGCCGAACCAGCTTGCTGCCGCGATGTACGACCCGGCATGGCAATGTTCTACAGTGTTGGAAATCTCGGGAGGCGCTTATGCCTTGCAAATCTTGCGGGTCCGCAAAGGTGACGACGTTCGTGGCGGAGGTTAACATCCATTTTTCGCCCTCCCCGCCGAAAAATCTGGACAAGCCCGGTGTGTTGGTGTTCCCCACCCTCATGATCTGCCTCGATTGCGGCTATACCCACTGCACTCTTCTGGAACGCGATCTGCTTCGGCTAAGGGAAGGTCGACCCGCATAGATCCTTCCACACTCGCAGCCGCCAAGGACCTTGTGGTGGTAGAGGGGAAGCTTGCCTCGGCGGCAGTGCCTTTGCATTGACACGACTCGCGGCGGTAGACTCGCGAGCGCCAGCTTTTCAGGGCCGGCCCCATTCTCTTCCGCATCTTCGCATCTTCGTGTGGTTCAAAACGTTTGCCATGCAATTTCGTCCAAACAAAAAGGGGAAAAATAAATGAGAATTCGAAGCCCTTTCTGCCGCGCCGTCGGCACTGCGCTGTTGGTCTGTCTCATCGGAGTTGTTGCTGCCGCGCAGGCCGCTCCATCTTCCCCAAAGCCCGTGTCTGTGTCGAAGCCGGCTGATACCGCCTCCGGATACAACCAGCCGCCAAAATACATTCTGGATGTGATGCGGGCGCCGGCGCCGCCGCAACCGATCGTGAGTCCGACGCAGGACGCGATTCTGCTGGTTTCCTGGCAGGAGTATCCGTCGATCGCGCGCGTGGCCACGCCTTTCCTGCGACTGGCGGGAGTTCGCGTCGAGCCGGGCAATCACAGCCGGCACGATACTCGAGGCGGATACGGCATCACGCGCTGCGCTCGGAGCCTCGACCTGGTACACGTCGCCGACAGCAAGCAGATTCACGTGGAGGTTCCTTCGGGCGCCTGTCCCGGGATGCCGGTCTGGTCGGCCGACGGCAAGATGTTTGCGTTCGTCAATATCGCCTCGGACTCGGTCGAACTGTGGATCGGCGACGGCAAGACTGGCCAGGCGCATCGCGTGCCCGGAGTTCGAATCAACCCGATGTTGAATGACGCAATGCAGTGGATGCCCGACCAGAAAACTCTGCTGGTCAAACTTGTGCCGAAGGAACTGGGCGCGCCACCGCAGGAATCGAATGTCCCCGTTGGCCCAAGCATTCAGGAATCGGAAGGCCAGAAGGGGCAGAGCAGCACTTACGAAACTCGCGACACGCTGAGGAACAAGCACGACGAGGATCTGTTCGATTACTATGCCGCGACGCAACTGGCGCTGGTCCATGCAGCCACGGGCGCGATCACGCCCCTCGGCAAGCCTGCCAATTACGAATCACTCGACCCCGCTCCCGACGGGAAGCACGTGCTGGTGACGACTATTCACAAGCCATATTCCTATGTCACCACGTACGACCGCTTCCCGCAGGAAGTAGAAGTCTGGGACATCTCCCAGCCAGCAAACATTTCTGTACATACAATCGCCTCTTTGCCGCTCGCTGATCGAGTTCCGATCCATGGCGTTGCTCTGGGGCCGCGCGAGTTTTCGTGGCGCCCGACCGACCCCGCCACGCTCCTTTGGGCCGAGGCGCTGGACGGCGGCGACTGGAACACGGAGGCTCCCAATCGCGACAAGATCATGCTCGCGAAGACGCCCTTCAGCGCGCCACCGGTTGAAGTCACGCGTACCGTGCAGCGTTACGCCGGCTACGACTGGAGCGAGAAACCTGCGGTCGCCCTGTTGAGCGAGTACGACCAGAACAAGCATTGGCGAAAGACGTTCGTCGTTGACGTTGACGATCCGCAACAAAAGCCTCGGCTGCTGTGGGATCTCTCGACCGACGAGCTTTACAAAGATCCTGGCGAAGCCGTGTTTCGCGTGCTTCCCAACGGAGCGCGCGTGATCGTCCAGGAAGGCGATTCCATCTACCTGCGCGGGGACGGCGCTTCTCCCGACGGGGACCGGCCGTTCCTTGATCAGGTGAATCTCACCAGTCAGAAATCCGAGCGACTGTTCCGCTGCGACAAAGCTTCCTACGAGCGATTCCTATCTTTTACGGGCGCGGACACGAAGACATTCCTGACCTGGCGTCAATCGCCGAGCGACCCGCCCAACGCCTTCAAGCGCACGCTGGAGAGCAAGATCGACCCTCCTGAGGGAGAAGCAATCTTTTCTTCGACGAGCGTTGCGATCACGCACATTCCCGATCCCACGCCCACGGTGCGCGCCATCAAGAAGCGCCTGGTGAAGTACAAGCGCGCCGACGGCTTGGACCTGTCGTTCACGCTCTACACGCCGCCCGGCTACAAGGAGGGTACACGTGTTCCTACGATTCTTTATGCCTACCCGCTCGACTATGCCGATCCCACGACTGCCGGCGAAGTTTCCGGTTCGCAGGAGACCTTCACACGACTCTCGCAATACAGATTCTTGCTCCTGGCCGGATACGCCATCATCGACGACGCTGCGTTCCCCATCATCGGCGATCCCAAAAAAGCGTATGACACGTATCTCGACCAGTTGGTCGCCGACGCCAAGGCCGCGGTCGATGAAGCCGTACGCCTGGGAGTTGCCGATCCCGAGCGTATCGGCGTGACGGGACACAGCCACGGCGCTCTCATGACGGTGAACCTGGTTGCGCATTCTGACCTGTTCCGGGCCGGAGTCGCGACCAGCGGTTCCTACAACAAGACGCTCACCCCCTTCGGCTTCCAGAGCGAGCGCCGCTCCGTGTGGGAGGCGCCGGATGTCTACCGGCAAGTTTCTCCGTTCTTCGTCGCAGACAAAATCAGGACGCCTCTGCTGCTCATGCACGGCGCCGAAGACGCTAATCCGGGGACCATTCCTCTGCAATCGACCATGCTGTACGAGGCGATTCGCGGCAACGGCGGCATCACCCGCCTCGTGTTCCTGCCGCACGAGCCCCACTTGTACAGCGCGATGGAGTCCAACGAACAAGAGGTCTACGAGATGCTCCGCTGGTTCGACAAGTATGTGAAGAACGCGGGTTCGCACGCCGGCACGGAGGGAAGCCAGTAGGCTAGGAGTTAGGCCGTAAGGAAGGCTTGGCAGTGAGTGCTATGGATATCATGGCCAGCGAAGCGGTTGTCCTGATCGACGTGCAGAACGCCATTCTCGATATACCTGGCATGAAAAGGCCTGACGAGACGCGCGCAGCTTTCGATGGGCTCGTAGGCAGAATCGCGAATTTTGTGGAGCGTGCTCGGAACCGGGGCATTCCGGTTCTCTTTGTGCAGCACGACGGTCAACCGGGGCATCGTCTGGAGCGAGGTTTGCCGGGGTGGCAGATTCGACGAGAGTTGGCGCCGATGCGGGACGAAGTGGTCATTCCCAAGACGGCTTGCGATGCGTTCTTCAAAACCGGTCTGGAATCCGAACTCTCGTCGCGAAAGATTAGCAGCCTGATCGTTGCCGGCTGCATGACTCAGTATTGCGTGGACACATCGGTGCGCCGGGCCGTCAGCCTTGGCTACGATGTGACCTTGGCGGAAGATGGACACTTAACGGCAGACACCGAGTCGTTAACGTTCGATCAGATCATCGCTCATCACAACGCACTCCTGGATGGCTTCGATGCGGGGGAACACTCGGTGCGCGTCGAGCCCTTCGAGCGGATTTCGTTGTAATCCCTCCTGCCTGCATAGGACCTATGCGGCCCGTTTCTGCAATGGAGTCTCACTCAGATGGCTGGCTAGCTTGCGAGCGGCCAGGGCCATCATGAGCCGAGTGGTGCCGGTCATCACCATGCTGATGCCTACGTAGGTCCCGATGACCCACAATGAACTTGAGGGCCAGCGATTCCAGATGAGCAAACCGAGGAGAAGGGTGATGATTCCATCGAGCAACATCCACGAGGAGACGCCACTCTTGCGCGTTGCAAAATAGGCGACGATGTCGGCGATGCCTTCGGCGAAGAGGAATACCGCGAACACCAGAGTTAGACCGGCGACCCCGGCAGCGGGACGGGCGATCAGGCTGAATCCAGCTACCACGTAGATCACCGCGACCAGAACCTTCCAAAGAATGGGGCCGATGCCCTTGGACTGGAAGGCGTGAACAAATTGTGCAATGCCGGCGAAGATCGCCATCCAGCCGATCACAAGGGCGACGCCAATGGAGGAAACCAGAGGCAAGGCGATCGCCAGGATTCCGAAAATGATCAGCACGATTGCCAGGGCAAGCGAGGTTCCCGACGCTCTTTTCAATCCATCTTCCAATATGGTCATGATCCCTCCTGCTCCGGCGATGTCGACTCAGACATTCGCCAGGGCTCGACGTGTGCGCAAGCGTAATCTTTTGCGTTGAGCAAACAGCCTACGCAACTCCGGGCCGGGCGGGAACTGTCAATAACTACAGTTGCCGGCTGGCACTGTCCTGGTCTTCATGATGTTCCGCCCTTGAACAAATGGCGCGACGCGACGAACGCCGGCGTTTCATGAATTCGTGTATATTTCGTGCCATGTTGAGCTGGGACGTAAATCGCCGCGAATTTCTGAAGATTGCTGCTGGTGCGGGCGCCGCCTTAGCGATGCCAGCATCGGGGCAAAATGCTGACTCTGCGAAGACCATTGGCATTCAGGTGGGAGCAATTTCGTTCGTGGACGAAGGCACCGAAAAGGTGCTGGACGAACTTCAGCAACGCGGAGGCGTAAATACCTTGTTCCTTGCGGTGTTCACCTACGGACGAGGAATTGCGGGAAGGCAGATTCCGGGCCAGCCTCTGCCCGATCATGGCAAGCAGGAATACGATCTCAACTTTCACGGCGGGAATTTCGCCACGCCTCATCCGCAGTACTACAAGAACACGGTTCTCAAAGACACCCGCGCGCCCGATCATGGCCACCTGGACATTCTGGCCGAGGTGCTGCCTGCGGCGAAGAAGCGCGGGATGAAGGTGATCTGCTGGCTGGAGGATGTGTTCCGTACTGACTTGCCGAACATCGAGAAGGTTCAGGAGCGGGATCTGTATGGGCGGAACGCAGAGACACTGTGCGTGAACAATCCGGACTACCGGAATTTTCTGACCGGGTTGGTTGAGGACTACGCGCGTTCGTATGACATCGATGGAATTATGTGGGGATCGGAGCGACAGGGCGCGCTTTGCGACAGCTTGGGGGCGACGCATGACACGCCTCCGGTGGATCCGGGAAGTGTAACTTGCTTTTGTGAGTTTTGCCAGGCGAAAGCGAAGGAGCGCGGCATCAATGCGGAGCGCGCCCGGCAAGGATTCCTGGAGCTGGAGAAATTCGTGCGCTCGGCGCGAAGTGGCAAGCGCCCGGTGGACGGATATTATGTTCAATTCTGGCGGCTGCTACTGCGGTATCCCGAACTCGCCGCATGGGAAATGCTTTGGACCGACAGCCTGCGCGAGACTTATGCCGCGATTTACAAAACTGTGAAGACGGCGAAGCCAACGGTGCCGGTAGGGTGGCACATCTGGCACAACAATTCTTTCAATCCGATCTATCGCGCAGAGCAAGACCTGCAGGAGCTTTCGAAGTATTCGGATTTCATCAAGGTAGTGATGTACAACAACTGCGGTGGCGAGCGGATGGCGCTGTATGTGGACAACATCGGATCGACCCTTTACGCGGATCTCTCGAAGCAGAGCCTGCTCGATTTCGACTATGCGGTGATGGGGTTCAAGGAGGGCGGCTACGATCAGATTCCGCACACAGGGCTTTCGGCGGATTACGTTTACCGCGAGACGAAGCGCGCGTTGGAGGGAGTTGCGGGAACGAAGACTTTGATCTGGCCGGGAATTGATATCGATATCCCGACTGAACCGAACAACAGCAAGTGTACGCCGCAGAGTGTGAAGCAGGCCGTAATGGCGGCATTTCGCGCGGGCGCGCCGGGGGTCATTCTGTCGCGCAAATATTCCGAGATGCGACTGGCGGATCTGAGTGGAGCGGGCGATGCGGTTCGCGAGTTGAAATTGTCGAGCTGAGGTATCGAATGGTAGAGGGCTGGTTAGCTCCGGCGGCGACCGAGGCCCAGGCGGATCTTTACTCTTTCACTGTCCCCCATATCGCGTCACCTGACCGGAGCCGCCGTTCAGGCGAAGAGAAGGATCTCGCGCGTACTGCGACGACGGATTCCTGCGAGATCTCTCACGCGGCTGAACTGCGTCAAGTTCGACGTGACTTCCGCAAGAAGGAGGTCTGGCACGGAAAAGTCCTGGAGCGCACGCAAGGCCGATCGCCTATCTCCTCTGCGGGGAAAGTGGGACTAGGTTCTTATCGTCTTTCGAGTCACCCTGCATCAGTTCAACGATCATCGCGAACAGCTGATTGCGGGTCTCCAGTCTCACCCCGGCCCGAGTGATATAGCGAATGACGATGTCGACCCCAGCTCCCGCCGGCCTGAGATTGACCGAGGGCATGGCGCTGAACTGCGGCGAGCCTTCCTCGTGGGTCACCCTCTTCCATTCCGCTTCCGCCATTTTCGCGTCCGCTTCGGTCGTCTTTACCGTCGCTTCGTAGATCCCTTTGAGAAGAGCATGGATGCCCGTGCCGGGAGGAACACTAACTTTGATCTCATCCCACATCCATTGGCCTACGGTGGAGAAGTTGAAATATTTGCCGCGGATGGCATAGCCGTTTAGAAACGAGACTCTTCTCCCCGTAGGATGGCCGTTGGCGGTCCAGTTTCCCGTCTCGAGCAACCAAGTGCGGAAGAGTCCAAGCTGTACCACCTCGCCGCCGACACCATCGATTTCTACCCAGTCGCGAACCCTGACGCCGTTTGGTCCCATCAGGACAAACCAACCGCAGAAGGCCAGGATGAAATCCTGAAAGACGACGGTGAGTCCTGCGGTCGCCAAGCCGAGGATAGTTGGCATTTGTCGGGGTATACCGAAAATGATGAGCAGGATCAGTAAGAGGCCCACGAGCTGCGTACCGAGATTCAAAACTGTTTTCAGCGTCTGCTTTTGGCGAGGATCACGAACGAACCTCTCCAAAGCTAGTTGAAGAGCCCAGCCCGCCAGGATTACCAAAATGCAGATGCCTGCAATCCACGCCAAAGACTGCAATATCAGGTGAACTACGATCTTTTGCTGTATCTCGACTTGCTCTCCCCACCGCCCGTAGAGGGTGACAAGCTGCTGTTGCGCACCGAGACGATCGTTGAGGATGCTCTGGATGTTTTGCTGAGCGCTCAGCAGTCGCAGTCGCTCGATTCGTTCGGAACTGGATTCTTTGACGGATTTCTCGGCGGTGCCAGCGAATTCGGTCTTCAGCGTTGTTTGATCGCCTGTGAGCGCAGCCACGTCGGCCCTGGCCAGTTGCCCAGCTTGTGCAATCAATTCTTTTCGGTGGCGAAGAGATCGCCAAGTGGATAGCTGCTGTGCAAACGTCGTGTACTGTTCGGCGGAGGCGACAGCAGTCTGGCCGTCATTCCCAGAGGCACTCTCCCGGTATTGCTTCATTGCGGCCTGGCGTGCCGTCAGTTCCTGCTGAAGTTTGACTCGCTGGTCTCCGCTTTCGCGGGCGAAGTCTTCGATGGAATCTGCCAGTTCGCTTTGGTCTAGGCCAAGCTGCGCCTTCGCGATCTCCAAATCGCTGCCATTGGAAGTTGCACTGGTTGGTTTCGCGGTCGCGGCTGCAGTGAGTGAGGCGATTTGAGCCTGGTCGTTCTTGATGGTCTCCTGTAGCTCGTTGATCCTTTGCTGCAAGGCGAGGGCTTTGCCGCTGAGATTTGGTTTTGCCAGGCTTGCCTGCCGCAGAGATTGCGAGAACGCCTGATCCACTTCGTGATCGGCAAGGCGCTCGGCCTCGCGGGCGAATTCCCGCTCTTCCGCGGACTGGGCTAAGGCCGCCAGAGTTGCCGCGGTCTGCCAAGGCCGCTGATCCACAATTCCGCGCGATACATAGGCTCCCGTCCACTTCCCCTTGCGAGCCTGCAGGAACGGCAGATATGCCATCACCCCATTCGTCAGGAACGTGCCTGCCAGGGTGACGGCCAGCACAATCAGCAGGACTAGCACGATCACCAGGCGGGTCCGACTCATACGCATACCTTATGGGAAACCTCTGGTTGACTGTATCGCAAACGGAGAACAAATTCAGAGGTCAGACGGCAGATGGCGGGCCGTCGAACAGTCTCAGTAAGATTTGTCTGAGAACGTTTTCGAGGCAGGAATGGCGAACCCCCTCGATGAGGTGGGGATTTTGCAATAGTCGTGGGCATCCATCAAGCGATTATGTCCCTCAGAAAATAGTATTCGTCAAGAACTTCGAGAGAGACGCAAGGCGTCTCTGTCTGCGAGTCCAATGTTCGAGCGTTCGTGGGAGACAGTGCTGGGTTGTCGTCGAGAAGTTGCTGTATGCGCTCTTCGATCTGTCTCCGATCCTCATCGGTCAGCGAGTTTCTGAACAGAGCCCGTTCCGCATTCGCTGGCCGCTGTTTTCCTCTGGCCCACTCCCGTATTGCCCGGTCCTCGCCTTTGCGATCCGCGTTGATCCCAGCTTGCTGACTGTTCATCCGTTCCCGTGCTTCATCGAGTTTCGCTTTTAGAGCCGCATCCATATTGTTGCCTTTTTCCGTTCGTCAGATTTAATGCAGCCATCGGAACGGCTCTGCTATCAATTCTATTGAATTCTCAGTTGGCGTCAGTCCGGTTGCCATGGTTTTTCCGACTGGGGTCAGACATAGTGTCATCCCTGCCGAGCAATCGTCACATAACCAGAAATACCCGGTCTCGCTAAAGGCGGATCACCACACAGGAACGTCTATCTCCGAGGAGACAGCCTTCCACGCGGGAGGTGGAGAAACGAAGCGGAACACGAAACGTTTACTGACTTGGCGAGCATCTCTAACCGTCCTCAGCACGGATGCTAGGCCGTCATCCGTACGGCCAGTAGCTCCGGGATGCACTGGGAATTTTGGAGGGATTTGGCGGCGTCCTCGGCCGTGAATTTCCCCATCAGGAGTGCCAGCTTCCGGTTGGTCGTCGTGTGGATGGGAGTCGGGTCAACTCGCTGCACATATTCAGGGGCACGAGCACCGCCCCGGTTCACTTTCACAATAAATTTGATGTTCTTCATACTTATATCCTTAGCCAAGAAGTTCTGGGGAGACGTGAGCAAAGCAACGGTTCATTTTTTTGAAATCGAATACACGACAGCCGTAAAGGGCTTGCCACATTCCATGCAACTTGCCCTTAATCGAGACGTGATCAATCCGCATGATGGGCACATCCTTTGCGGTCCTAACCCGGCGGCCTGTGGTCTCAGCTTGCGCATCCTCCGAATCAGCAGGATCGTGAACAGTACGATCAACAGACCGAAGGCAATACTGGCTGCATTCATAACCGCGACCCTTCTTGGCGAGTTCCGCGTCTCGCGAGTAGAAGCGTTCCGATGTCGAACGGTTCAGACTTTTGGGCTCGCTGAAAAGCCTAAGGTGGAAGAACTTCAGATGGACTGGCTTAGGTCAGAGGACCTGAAAGAGGAGAAGGAGCTTAACCGCCTCTACAGTCATTATAGCAGTGGAGTGCCCTGTGGCTCTCTGTCGTTGCCAAGCGGCGTTGACGACGGGTCAATGAGCGATAGGGCGATGTTGGTG
>Ga0207700_10000506_pt1 | contig 22874 bp, 17 predicted proteins | sample LARL82metaG_FD_184348 | JGI IMG/M metagenome (GOLD analysis project Ga0207700, IMG submission 184348) | Corn, switchgrass and miscanthus rhizosphere microbial communities from Kellogg Biological Station, Michigan, USA - LAR L8-2 metaG... | ecosystem: Host-associated > Plants > Roots >...
GAGGTCCAGAAAAAAAAGTCAGGAGCCCGGCGCAACACGCGCGGGTTGACTGGCTTTGAGTGCTCGGAAATTCAATCTGATCTTATGCAGGAAATACAATTCGGCTGCGGTGAGTGGGGCTCCCCGGCCAACATCTGCAATCTGCCTATGACTTTTTTGAAAAATCTGTGCACCTTCGCACTCCGGGTTTGTGGCCACACTGCGGTGCCCGAACAAGCGCCATAATTTGCGTCTGTCTGGGTACTTTCCGCGGGGCCGTTCCCTGCCCGGCAATGCTTTCTGATACTCTCCGGCTTCCCTTCTTCCGCCGGCGCCCTTTCTTTACGTCAGGGCGTAACGTTCAATCTTGAAAAATTCTTTTACTGATCGCGCCTCTTGGCGCTGTTTCTAAATTCCTTTTGCTTAGTTCACGAAACGGCGCATCCGAATATTCATCACAATACCCAGCGCCAGAAACATGAACAAAACTGAAGAACCGCCATAGCTCATCAGCGGCAAAGGAATACCGGTGACGGGCATAAACCCAACCACCATTCCCGCGTTTACCAGGATGTGGAAGAGCAAAACCGCCACCACACCCATCACCACAAAGCCGCCCGCGCTATCTGGCGCGGTCTGAGCGTTATGGATCAAACGCATTAATACCATGAAGTATAGCAGCAGTAAGGCCACTGCGCCCACAAAGCCGTGCTCTTCTGACCAGGCGGCAAAAATAAAGTCAGTATGCGGCTCCGGAAGGAATGACCCCTGTGTTTGCGTGCCTTTCCGCACTCCTTTGCCCCAGATCCCGCCTGACCCGACGGCTATCTTGGATTGCTCAAGTTGATACCCCGTCTTCTGTGAATCGGCCTCTGGATGCAGAAAACTGGTCAAACGGTCTTTCTGGTACTGCTTGATCAGGTGCATCTTCGGGCCGTAGATCCACAGCGTCGGCATAAGGACGCCAGCAATCAGCAGAATGGCAGCCGCGTGTCGAAACTGGATTCCGCCAAGAAACAGTCCCATCAGCGCTACTGGAACATACGTGAGGGCCGTCCCCAGGTCGGGCTGCTTCAGGACCAAAAGCATGGGAACCCCAGCGATTAAGCCAGCTTTCACAATGTCAGAGAGTGAAGCTTCCTCTCGCTCGCCTTGGCCTGCTTGACCACTGAAGTGTTTAGCCAGCATCAGGATCAAGACCAGCTTGACCCATTCTGAGGGTTGGAAATGCTGCCCGCCGGGTAGTTGTATCCAGCGGCGCGCGCCCAGATATTTTTTGCCGAACACGGCTACGGCCAGCAGCGACACAACCGATGCGATATAAAACCAGTTGGCATTTTCCAGGAGGACTTGATAGTTAACCAGGCTTACGGCCAACATCACCACTAAGCCGCCTAATATCCAATAGATCTGGCGCACATGCGCTCCGGCAAACTTTGTTCCGTACGTGGTGCTGTAAATTTCCAGCACGCCTAGCGAGCAAATGATCAATACAAACGTAAGCAAGAGCCAGTCAAAGTCACGAAACGAGATCAGCCGCCGCATTACTCTGACCCCGCTATTCCAACTGATACAGGTTGCGCTAGCTTCCGCAGCCTGGCTTTCTGCGTTCTCCCGACCTTCATCAGCACCGTGCCGCCGTGGACTTCGCTGTCATTCGCTGCATCCTGGCCCGCATCGGCGTGCTCGTCGGCATCGTGATCTTTGCGATCGCCAATTGAATCTGGCTGGTTCCACACACCCGCAATCGGCACTGAACCGGGATCGGCTTTGTCACTAAACAACATGGGATCATTACGGAGCCGCCGCTGCTTCTCCACATACGCCCGCACGATTTGCGCTGCCAATCTTGCCGCCAGCTTGCCGTGTTCACCGCCTTCAAACAGCACGGCTACTACGATCTCAGGATTCCGGCGCGGCGTTACGCCCACGAACCAGCTGTTATCTGCGAATTGTTTGGCCGCGCCACCTTTGCTTTTGCGGAACGTATTGCTCACCACCTGCGCGCTGCCTGTTTTACCGGCAAAATCCACGCCCTGAATGTGCGCGCTGGGAGCTGTTCCTGCTTCTGGCTGGCTTGGAGATGCGGGATTTACCACGCCGGCCATCGCGTTGGTAATCGTGATCCAGTTTTGGGGATCGATCGGCACGTGCACTACGTCCGGCATGGTCTGCGCATTCATGTTCCTGAATTGCTCCGGTAACTGTTCAGGATCGACCACGTGTGGACGATAGAAAGTCCCACCCATGGTGATTCCGCCGATCGTGCGCGCCAGCTGAATCGGGCTCACTGCCACCGCGCCCTGTCCAATGCCCACCGAGATGACTTCACCTGCATACCACTTCTGGCGGAACGTCTTCATCTTCCATTCTTCTGACGGCATGATGCCGGTGACTTCATTGGGCAGGTCGATGCCGGTTTTCTTGCTCAGCCCCATTGCTGTGGCCCACTTAGCAATCTTCTCAATGCCCAGCCGCTCCGCCAGCGTGTAAAAGAAAACATCGCAGGATTGATAAATGCCCTTGCTGATATCCACCGGGCCGTGAACGCGATGCTCACCCTTGACCCAGCAATTGAAGTAGCGACCAAAAAATACTCCGCCGCCCGCGCAATTCACGTGCATGTTTTGCGCGACGCCTTCCTGCAATCCGGCTACCGACATGATGATCTTGAAAACAGATCCAGGGGCCAGTTGCGCCTGAATGGCTTTGTTGAATAGCGGGTGATTCGGGTCTTCCACCAGCCGCAGCCATTCTTCGCGCGAGATGCGCACAGCAAAATCATTGGGATCGAATGCTGGCCGGCTCACCATCGCTAGAATCTCGCCGTTGCGTGGGTCCATGGCGACCACTGCGCCATTCTTGCCTTCCATCGCCTGCTCGGCTGCTTTCTGAATATCAAGATCGATCGTTAGTTTTAGTTTTTGCCCATTGACCGCGGGAATATTCGCATTCGGCGGACGGCCCACTTCTTTGCCTTTGCTGTTCACCAGCACACGGCGGGACCCGTCTTTGCCCATCAGAAGATCGTTGTATTGCAGCTCCACGCCGGACTGGCCCACAATGTCGCCGCGCTCATAAAGTTCGAACTTGGGTGAGTTGAGCATGTCTTCACTCACCTCACCCACGTAGCCAATCAGGTGCGCCATGAATCCGTCTTTCGGATACAGGCGGCGATGGATCATCAAGGTTTCCAGTTCAGGAAATTCGTCGCGATGCGATTCGATGAACGCGCGCTCGTCAGGAGTAATGTCGTCTTTGATGATGATCGGCTCGAACGCGGGCTTGCGCGCAAGCTGATAGCGGTGGATCTTATCGAGAACGTCTTGTACCGGCAGGTGAAGGCCGTCGGCAATTTTCTGTGCGTCGGCGTTCAGATCGCGCATCTGGTCGCGCAGCAGCATCGCAGAGAATGACGGATAATTATCGACAATCAATTGCCCGTCACGATCGTAGATTTTTCCGCGCGGCGCAAGAATGGGCACCTGGCGAATGCGATTTTGTTCAGATCGCGTGACGTATTCATCCGTCTTGCGGACTTGAAGAATCCACAATCCGTAAGCAAGGAAAATGAACACTGCCAGAATGACGTACTGGACGACAGAGAATTTTGTTTGCGGAATTTTTTCGTCGCGACCGGGCATAACCTACTACGATCTGTCGCCTTCCAGCAACAAATCGGAATCATTTTCCTTTGGTTGGGTTCCCTAATTAGAGTATCGCAAATTGGCCGCGCCTGCTGTAAGACAAAGACCTCAATATAGTTACTGAAGGATTAAACGCCCTTTCTGAAGGGTCAACTCCGGCTCACTTCTGAGTAACACCCCTCCAACGCGGTTTTGAATAGGGGTACCTCAAACGAAGAGGTTGCCCGCACGGTTTTTCAGACGTGAGACCGACAAGGGACTTAACTTCTTGCTAGGGCCAAAGCCTGGAACACCGCAATAAGGCACGCTGAAGATCCTATCCGGTTTGCCGGCACAAGCGAGTCATAAAGTGCAGTCTTCCATTTCGACCTCTCCTGGCGCATTAACGCCTCGAGTCCGGCGGCACCAGGTTGTTCGCGCGATAGTAAACCACAAGCTGGCCATAGTGCTCGCCGCTGTGCTCGATAGCAAATGTCCAGATATTGGAGTTGTGGGACATCCGGTTCCCAAAAAACTTGGTTGTCTTGTCCAGCCCCGCGTCGCCCTGCTCTTGAATCACTTTCCCTCCGTCCGCAACCGCCTCTTCCACGAACTTCACCACATCGGCCTTGGTCTTGAACTGGTCGCGTGTAGGATTGTCGCCTTCACCGAAATCAGGCCCGACGTTTGTTCCGGAAACCCGGCGTATCAGAACGAAATCCAGGGCAGCGGCGTGGAGAAGATTTAGGGCGAAGGTGCGCTGGTCTTTCTGCACTTTGAAGTCGTATTTGTCTTCGGGAAAATCCTTCGCCATAGCGACCAGCTTGTTTCCGATATCATTCCACCGGTCCAGCATTTCCTCAGATCGAGAGCGCGCCGGACTGGGAGGTTTACTCTGTTTTTGGGCCTGGCCGTAAAGGTTCATACCGACACCAAACAGCAGAGTGACCGCAACCAGCGCAAGCAAAAACCGTTTCAAAGACTGTTTCATCGTAGATTGCTCCTTGTTTTGGTCCGCTTTCAGAAATTTCTCGCCGAAGGTTAGACGCGGCGCTACTCCCAAAGTCTGAGTAAATTTCGGATCATCGTGTCATTGATTTGTTGAAACGGTCTGGTGCTCAGACAGAAACTTTGTGCGGCAAGCTGGAACCGGAGAAGGCTCGCCAGCCGCGGGTGCGGAAGCTGTCAACGGGACGCCGAGTGAGAGGACTCCATCGACCTTTCCAAAAGGCGCGAGGCTTGGATCAAGAAATATTCCATACGGCTTTTTTGCGTCCTTGTCCCCAACTCCGCCCTTAAACGGACCGCAGCCGCCCTTTGCGTCTTGTGACCATGATTCTCCGCCCCTGTCTGTCACTTCCAGGCTCAGGATTTCTTTGGAAGGAAGGTACATAGCCGCCAGATCGTAACCGCGTTTCGATGCTTGCATGGCGTGAATATTCCCGGTGAGGATGAGCACCAGGTCATTGGGCTTTTCTGGACTCAGCGAAAGCAGCGCGTGTCCCAGCGCTTCGTCTCGTGCACCAGGAGCGGTACCTGTGTAAGGGGCATCAAAGGCAACAACCTTTAACTCGGGATGGAGCCTGTGAAGCTCTCGCAAAGAGACCAGCAACCGCAGCATCGCTTCGCTCGCGCGACCATCCAGAACATTTTTCCAGCCTGGTTGTTGCAGCAGCTCTTCCTTGGCTGTTGCAAGGTCCTTGGCAGTCAGAATGTTATCCAGCGCGGCTTGCTCGATCGATGGACGCTCTAACGCGACGGTAACATGCTTGCCATGCGCGATTGCGTCACATACAAGATTTTCAAAAGCAGCTGGAGTTTCATTCGAGCCGTGCAGCTCTCCGATGAACACCCAATGCACCCCAGCCTTCGACCAAATCTGATCGGCTCCCGGTATAGGAGAGCACGACGTACTTGTTGCTGAAGCGTGAATCGCCAATCCCATGATTAACAAGAATTGCAGCGCTATTCTCATGGGCGGCAGTTTATCTCTGATTCATTCATCGCACAATTGGCAAACCATCGAAACGCTTGAGTCGCCCGCACGGCAAAAGCGAAGATCCTGCTTTTTAAAAAAAATGCACTGCCAATTTTGCCAGTCGTAACGCTGACTCGAGAACGCTATGGTTAGCAAGAACCAACCAGCCCTTGCCGCCGAAAGATAACTTCTCGGCGCAGGCGAAACTTGAGAGATCGATCTCACTGATATCACTTCTGCGAGCGAGTGGAAGCAGAGACTGTACTTCCGACGCCGAAAAGATTTCGACTAGTTCAGGTAATCATCAACTTAACTCGAACCGAAAAAGCAATCACTACAATTTAGGAGGATTCATGCCAGTTAAAGACCCAAGGGAAGTGTTTCTGATGCTTCTCAGCAACGTTCGGCAGGGTGCGGAGCGCGGGACAAAAATTTATCAAGAGATCAGTCAACTCGCTCAGAACCCGGACATAAAAGAAGCGCTGGATTCAAGGGCTTTCATCTCCGAGCAAACCGTCGCAAAGCTGGATCGATGCTTCGAACTTCTTGGCGAGAAGCCGGTGAAAAGTGCTGGACGTCTTCAAGAAACTTTTGTTGAGGACTTCCGCAGGGAACTCGGCGAAATACAGTCGCCAGTTGCCAGGCACCTGTTCATTCTCGCTAAAGCCAACCACCTCACACACCTTCGCATTGGTGAGTATGTGACCCTAACTGCCGCAGCCGACCTGACGGGCCACTATGCCGTCGGCGTATTACTGGAAAGCTGCCTCGCGGACAGGCTTGCGTTCGTGGAAAGAAACCGGCGGTTGATTCGACACATCATTGAGGCCAAAGTGGCAGAGAGGATTGCCGCATAACTTGCACTTACGGAAAGACCGTAACTAGTCGATTCTGCGCTGTGACCAAGCACCCGAGGGTTTGGCAATCTGGGAATAAAAACTCTTGGCGCTAGTTCTTCCAGTATTCTTCTCAACTCCTCGATAAAGAGGCCGCACATCTCATGCGGCCTCATTTTTCTCGATGCAGATCAGTGTTATCCGTGTGATCCGTGGTGAGCAATTCGGTTGCTGTGCCATGCCGTCGCTTGCCGCACCGTATAGAATGATGGCGCTCGCTCGAATCCACGCCACGGAAACCGGGAAGGGATGAATGGCTGAGGAAACCGCTCCAAAATCACAGTTGCGCCGCGCCATGGGCTTCTGGGATGTGCTGCTGTTCAACATCGCCGCCGTGCTGGGCCCGCGCTGGATTGCCGCCGCCGCGCACAACGGCACTTCATCCATCAGCTTGTGGGTGCTGGCCGCTGTGTTCTTTTTTCTGCCCACGGCGCTGATCATCATTGAGCTTTCCACGCGCTATCCGGCGGAAGGCGGGCTGTATGTGTGGAGCAAGGAGGCCTTTGGCGACTTTCACGGTTTTGTGGCCGGATGGGCGTACTGGATCTATACGTTCTTTTATTTTCCCGGATTGCTGACCGCAAGCGTCGCCATGTCTGTGTACATCGGCGGGCCAAAGTACGCATGGCTGGCAGGCAGCCCAAAATATTTGCTCTGGGCGTCTTTAGGATTGCTGGCCATTGCGGTGCTGTTCAACATTGTCGGGCTCGATATCGGCAAGTGGCTGCAGAATGCCGGGGGCATTTCCACGTACGTTCCGTTGGTGATGCTGGTGGGCATTGGAACTTATCTGGCGATGCATCGCGGCAGCGCGACGCATTTTTCCTGGCCGCGGCTCTGGCCGGAATGGCCGCCGGATATTGACAAGCTGAATTTCTGGTCGAGTATTGCGTTTGCCTTTACCGGTATGGAACTGGTATGCGCCATGAGTGAAGAGATCCGCGAGCCGCACAAAACTTTTCCGCGCGCCATCTACGCTTCCACCGGATTGATTGCCGTGATTTACGTTCTGGGTACCATGGCGCTGCTGTGGCTGTTGCCGGCGGAGCAGATTGATCCCCGCAATGGAGTTTTCGGCGGCATCAGCTTTGGCTCCGCCGCTCTGGGGATTGCATGGTTTGGAATGCTTGCGGCTTTGCTGGTGACGGTCGGCAACGCTGGAGGCGTGGGCGCGACCGTGGCCGGCGTCGCGCGCGTGCCGTTTGTCGCCGGCATCGATCATTACCTGCCAGCCTATTTCGGCAAGATCCATCCCAAGTGGAAGACGCCGTATATTTCCATCCTGATTCAAGCCGTGATTTCGGCGGCGATCCTTGTGCTTTCACAGATCAACGCCACGGTAATCGGCGCGTATCAATTTCTCGTCTCGATGTCAGTGATTCTCTACTTCATTCCCTTCCTTTATATGTACGCGGCGGCCATCAAGCTGGCGCATCGAACTGACCGCGCCGATGGACAAGCTGTGCTTGTCCCGGGTGGCATGGCGGGAATCTGGATTGCCGGCTCACTTGCATTTTTGATTACGCTCGGCTCAATGATTCTGGCGGCGATTCCTCCAGGAGGAGAAAACAAAATCCTTTTTGAAGCCAAACTAGTGGGTTGCACCGTGGCGTTCGTCGGCACCGGCTTGATTCTTTACTGGCGCGGCGCAAGAAAGAAAGCAAGGTCCTTGGCCACTGTGTGATCGGCATAGAATAAGGTCAGCAGGCCAAGTGTTTGCATGAACGTGTTCGCATGAAAAGTTCAGTCTTGTTTCCGGCTGCGATTTTCCTTAGCGTCTGGTGCATCGGCTGCGGCGGCACTCTTCACCACAATGACTGCATCATCACCGCCGTTGTCACTCCTATCAGCACCATCTCTGATCATCTTGCGGCTCCGCCCGATGACCAGGTACGGTTTGCCACTGTCTCCAACGTCAGCGGCAATTGTCCGCTTACTCCAGACACGCTGGGTACATGGTCAACTTCCGCTCCCGGCAATACCAGCATCGACTCCACCGGACTGGCCACGTGCTTAGGCGCAACCACCACACCGGCCACCATCAGCAACAGCGGAACAGTTCATGGCAGGGGATTTACATCCGCAACGCTCACCTGCCGGTAGAGCGGCCCAGCCGCTCGCGATCAAAGTGACGTGAGGCGGCACGTGTTTATTGGCGCTGCGTGTTCTGTACGATCTGAGACTGCCACAATGAGCAATCGATTTTCTGCGCCACTGATTTATTGAACAACGGCTTCAGGTCAAGCGCCTGTCCATAGAACCACGTTGAAGCGCCGACGACGCGATAGTCGGGGGAAAAATCGGAAGAGTAGTACGTCAAGTCTTCCAGTTGAAGCACGTCAAAGGATTGGAATCCGGTCTCAGTGTAGGGCAGTTGTTGAAATCTCCTGGCTGTAATCTGGTACTCGGGTTTGTTCGCGATTGTGGCCGCATCACTGCGCCAAATGTCAGCGCCGATCTTTTCACACTGGTTGCGCAAGACCGTCGTCAGCAGTGGATTTTGCACATCGTCTTGCGTGAGAATGAACAGGCGATGAATTTTGCCGCCGCTGTCAACAAGCTTTCGATTGGCGCGCATGTAGTCATTGAAGGTGTCTGTGGTCCAGTATTGCCAGTAGTGGTCCACTACCCAGACTTCAATCGCGCGATGCGGATCATGACTTTGCATGTCGGCATAATCATCCAACAGCCGCGTCAGTCCGTGCAGTGTAGCTCCGCTCTGCGCCTCGTGCACCGGTGTGTTTGGGTCCTGCTTCCATAGGTCCCAGGATTGGGCAATGCGATCTGAGAGAACGACTTTCCATGCTTCCGAGTGACGGTTCCACCACCACAGAGGCGTGGCGATCACCAGCAGAATCAGCGCAATCGAGACCGAAATCTTTAGTCCGCGCCATGAGAACCATGCTGGGAAACGAGATGGCTGGGGCAAAGTAGTAGGCGGTGCGATGGGTTTACGGCCCGCAGTTGAGCCGATCTTGCCCGGATTTTTAGGCGGATCATTCGAGCCATCCAGGGCGAACAGATTGCCCAGCCATTTGATACGCAGACGGAATTTTTTATTGAAGCGGAAAAGAGCAACAATCGCCACCACGGCCATGACGAGAAGACTGAGAAAGCCTGCTTCAGTTGTACTCATGCGCTGGATTTCCCTCCGACGTTCCAGTCCAGGAAACCTGCCAACAGACGGGCTGGGATTAAAGCTTTGCTGGATAGTGACACGAGAGGGCAGAACGTTTCAAGCGCCTCTCACCGTCACGTTCAAGGCATCCGAATAAATCCGTGCTCCTGGCCTGCGGCGTCAACATAAGCGCCAACGATGATACCGGCAGGATTTATGCCGGTTGCAGTAGTGCCGGTGGCGCCGGGAAAGTCGAGCGACGTGTAAACCCCGCCCTTTAGCAGAAAACCGTGTCCCCCGTCGGCTTGATCATTGTATTCACCAACACTATCGCCTTCGAAGTTACCTCCTCCAACAAAGGTGAACTTAGAATCCGGAAAGTCGATGGTAGTGAACGTCCCGTGGCTGAGCACGTATCCATGGCCGCTCCCGCCCGTATCCGTGTAATCACCAAAGACTGTACCGGACGGGGTGACAGTGGCTGTGTTGCTGCTGACTGCGCCGGACGGATCAAAACTTGTAAAATCGCCGTTCTTGGATACCACAAAGCTATGGAAAGTACCATTCACGCATGAAGCATCAACGCAGATAAAGCCTGACATTTCACCCGTTGGACTAATGCCAGTAAGAACCGTGCCGGTTGCGCCTGGGAAATCAACCGTTGTGAAGTTGTCTCCGCGCAGGATAAAACCGTGGCTAACATTGCTCGCGTCGAGGTAACTACCCACGATAGTTCCTTGTGGATCGATCAGGTTGGGAGTGGTTGACGTGGAGCCTGGGACGTCGAGCGAAGTAAACATACCTTTCTTGTTTAACACCAAACCATGAGTAACACCCGCTGTATCAATGTAAATGCCGACGCTCGTGCCTTCCGGGTTGGGCCCGCCACTTAGAATGGTAGTAGTCGCGCCAGGAAAATCGATACTCAGATAGGTCTGAGCTGAAGCGATTGACGATGTTGCAAGCACAATGCAGGTCACACAAATCGTCAGGAGAAACACGTTGTGCGTTGGAGTCTCCGCTTTGAGTGTGGAATCTATAGGTTCGTGTGATGCTGTCTGTGTTTCCTGAGTGTTCATTTCTTGCCCTCCGGCCATCGTCGTCATTTGGGTAGTGACTCTGAATGTGGAAGTGTTACAAAGATTAGCTGCCCGGATACGTACCGCCGCGGCTAAAGCCGATTTCTACAGCAGATTAACCGCAGGCATAAATGCCTGCTCGAACCGTAATCCGAAGCAATTAATTACATCCGCAACAATCTTTTTCAGCCCAGACTTCATTTTCTGCAAACTTTTTTCTTTGTTTTACGTATTCATAATTGGCACTCACAATCCGTCTATATACGTGTGCCTGTGCGGCCGGTGAAGGGAGCAGTCTCCATGGGAAATCTTAAGTCTCAACTCAGGCAGGTGCTGCGGCGGCTGGGCCGCACGCCCATGTTTACCGCGGTGACGCTGATCACGCTGGCCGCCGGAGTCGGCGCGAACACAGTGGTTTTCAGCGTGCTTGAGGGCATTCTGCTGAAGCCGTTGCCGTATCCGCATCCTGAGCAGTTGGTGGTCATCACACATAAGGCGCCGGGGATTGGCGGAGCGGGCGACTTTCCGGGCGCGCCTTCCAACTATTTCATCTATCGCGAGCAGAACAGTTCCATGCAGGATATCGCCATGATGACCGGCGATTCCGCCAGCGTGACGGGCATAGGCGAACCCGAGCAGGTGCGCACGCAGCGCGTGACCGATGGCATGACGCAAATTCTGGGCGCAGCGCCCATACTGGGCCGCAGTTTTTCACGCCAGGACGACCAGCCCAACAGTCCGCTAACCGTGCTGCTGATGTATGGCTACTGGCAGCGCAAATTCGGCGGCGATCGCGGGATTGTGGGGCAGCAAATCAAAGTGGACGGCAAGGCGATGCAGATCATCGGAGTGATGCCGCAGGATTTCCACTTTCTTGATCAGGAAGATCCGGCGATGCTGGTTCCGTTCCAGTTTGATCGCGGCAAGATTTTTCTGGGAAATTTCAGCTACTTCACCATCGCGCGGCTCAAACCCGGCGCTACCATTGAACAGGCCCGCGCAGACGTGGAGCGGATGCTTCCTACGGTGCTGGCGAGTTTTCCTGCGCCTCCGGGTTTTAGCCTGAAGATGTTTCAAGCTGCCCGCCTGGGAGCCACGATTACGCCGCTGAAGAGCCGCGTGGTGGGCGACGTTGGCAAACTGCTCTGGGTGTTGATGGCGTCGATCGGCCTGGTGCTGCTGATTGCGTGCGCCAACGTGGCCAACCTGGTTCTGGTGCGCGTGGATGGCCGCCGGCAAGAGCTTGCCGTGCGATCCGCGCTGGGCGCAAGCTGGAAACACATTGCTTCAGAACTGCTGACGGAGAGCGTCGTGCTTGGCATCTTGGGCAGCCTGCTGGGACTTGCAATTGCTTATGGCGCGTTGCGCGTGCTGATGGCAGTCGCGCCCAAGGGATTGCCGCGCGTGCATGAGATTGGCATTGATGGCTGGGTGCTCTTGTTCACGTTCTGCGTGGCGATTCTGGCTAGTCTGCTCTTTGGCAGCATTCCTATCTTCCGTTATGCGGGCGCGCGGCTGGCCATGGGATTGCGTGAAGGCGCGCGCGGCGCAAGCCAGGGACGCGAGCAGCATCGCACGCGGAACGTGCTGGTGGTAGTGCAAGTGGCGCTGGCTCTGGTATTGCTGATCTGCTCCGGGCTGATGACGCGCACCTTTATCGCGCTCACCCGCGTGCAGCCGGGCTTCAACGATCCGGAAACAATCCAGCTCTTTTCGCTCACGCTTCCCAAGAGCCAGGTGGCAGAAGACCAGAACGTGCCGCGCAAGTTTGAAGAGATCATGCGCAAAGTGGAAGCTGTTCCGGGCGTCACGTCCATCGGGCTCTCGACGAGTATTCCTCTGGACGGAAACGGAAGCTTTGATCCGGTGTTTGCTGAAGATCACGCTTACCGTCCCGGCGAACTGGCGCCGATTCGCCGCTTCAAGTGGATTTCTCCCGGGTTCCTCAAAACCATGGGCACACCTTTGGTGGCGGGACGCGACCTGACATGGACTGACATCTACAACATGAATCCAGTGGCGCTGATTTCAGAGAACATGGCGCGCGAGCTGTGGCACGATCCTGCGGCGGCGCTGGGCAAGCGCGTACGCGTGGGTACTACGGACGACTGGCGCGAGATTGTGGGCGTGGTGACCGATGTTTACGACGACGGCATGAACAAAGAGCCGGCCAAGATTGCTTATTGGCCCTTGATGATGCGCAACTTTGAAGGCGATGGAGTGAGCGCGCGCCGTGAAGTGTCATTCGCGCTGCGCACGCCACGCGCCGGCACAGAAAGCCTGATGAAAGAAGTACGCCAGGCTGTCTGGTCCGTGGACCCGAACCTTCCGTTGGCTGGCGTGCGGACTGAGGAATACTACTATCGCACTTCCATGGCGCGGACTTCATTCACGCTGCTCATGCTCGCCGTGGCCGGAGCGATGGCGCTGCTGCTCGGGACGGTTGGCATTTACGGCGTGATCGCGTATTCGGTTTCGCAGCGCACGCGCGAAATCGGCATCCGCATGGCGCTGGGCGCGCAACGCCAGGAGTTGACCGGAATGTTCGTTCGCCACGGACTGCTGCTTACCGCGATTGGAGTCGCGTTTGGACTGGTTGCCGCGTTTCTCTCCATGCGCTTTCTTTCCACTTTGCTCTTCGGCGTGAAGCCCGTTGATTTGCTGACCTACGGCGCAGTGTCCATTGGATTGGTCGCCACAGCGTTGCTGGCAAGCTATCTGCCATCGCGCCGCGCAGCGACCGTAAATCCCGTGGAAGCCTTGCGCGGGGAGTGACGGCGCTTGCGTTCAAGGTGTCGACAGGATAGAGCTCGCTCGGTGCGCTGGGATTTAAAAACTAATTCATCATCGCCATCGATCGCCGCAGTGACAACGCGGTCTGCCTGATCTCTTCCGCGTCAGAAGCGTCGGGCGACATCTTCACGTATTCCTCAAAATCGCTCAGCGCCCCGCGATAATCATTCAGGTTATAGCGCAATACGGCACGCTGCTTCATGTCCTCCGGCGATCGCGGATAGATCACCAGAATCAGATCCACCACCTGCACGGCGCGGCGGAAATCTCGCTGGGAAAGATAAACGGCCCGCAGGTTGTTGAGCATGCGCGTCAGCATCTGGCGGCGGGTTACGGCCAGAAGAAATTCCGGCTGCAGCGCCACCTGTCCGGAATAAATGCTGTCCAGCTTCTGCCGGCAATCGTCTTCCGTCACAATGGACCCGCGCTCAAAAGCGTCAATCAAAATTGATTGGCCGTCCACGTCATAGTGTTTGAGCAGAAAATGTCCCGGCATGCCAACGCCAAATAATTGAAAGCCCACACGCCGCGCAACTTCCATATAGACCAGCGCCAGAGTGATAGGAATACCCAGCCGGCGGTCAAGCACATCATGCAGAAAAGAATTGCGCGGACTGTAATAGTCCACAGTATTGCCGCGAAACATCTCTTCCTGAAAAAGCACGTCGTTCAGCGCGGCAATGATCTGCACGGCATCGTCCGGATCTTCGATCTTTTCCGCCACGCGCGCGGCCAGGTCGTCCACGCGCCGCACGTAAGTTTCGATATCGAGCTGCGGGTCTTCAATTCGGGAAAAAGTCAGTGCAGAGCGTAGAAGGTCCACTCGTTCGTCATCGATTTCCGAACGCACCAGCGCGGCAAACGCCTGGAGAATGTCTGAGCTGGCTCCGGTGATCACCCATAAATTCTAGTTGAAAGCAGGGTGAAAAGCTGCTGTCCGGAAGGCCAGCGTGTCTCCCTGGCCTGAAGCGGAACTTTCCTGTTGCAGGATCACACCTGCAACACATCGCCTTCGCGGGCGATGGTTCGATACAGTACGGGATTGATAAAGAAGCCGAGGAACAGCCGCGAGACCAGGCCCGCCACAATCACAATCGCAAAAGGCTTTTGCGTATCTGAGCCGATTCCCGTGGAGAGCGCCGCAGGCAACAGACCAAGGCAGGCCACAAGAGCGGTCATCATGATCGGGCGAAGCCGCAGCAGCGCGGCTTCACGCGTGGCGGTGCGTATATCCATTCCTTCCAGGCGGAGCTTGTTGATATAGGAAATCAGGATCACGCCCGTTTCTACTGAAACTCCCATCAAAGCCAGCAAACCGAGCACAGAGGAGACACTGAACGGCGTATTTGTAAGCTTGAGTGCAATCAACGCGCCCACCGGCTCCGTCATGATCACGTCCAGGGCAATGGCCATGGGAAATTTGAAATTGCCATACAGCGCAAACAGAATGAAGAAGATCAACATGACAGCCAGCGGGCCAATAACGGTAAGCTGCTCTTTGGCGGCGATGAACTGGTCGTATTCGCCGCCCCACGCAATCTGGTATCCGCCGGGAATGGAAACATTCTTCTGCACCGCGGCCTGGCCATCTTCCACGGCCCGTTGCAGGTCACGGTTTTCAATGCTGTATTGCACGCCGATATAGCGCCGGTTGTTTTCACGATAGATAAATGACGCGCCGTTACCTTGCTTGATTTCCGCCATCTGGCTGATAGGAATCTGCTGGCCATCCGGAGTGCCCACCAGCAGATTGCCAATTTCCTGCGCGCTGCTGCGGAACTGCGGCTGCATCCGGACGACAAGATCAAAAAGCTTTTCTCCCTGCACCACCTGCGTCGCAGCTTGTCCGCCGACGGCGGCCTGAATCACCGCTTCCACGTCCGCAACGTTGATGCCATAGCGCGCGATCTTTTCGCGATCGACATTGATGTTCAGGCTGGGTTGGCCCAGTTCATGCACCACCGTCAAATCGGTAAAGCCCGAAACATTCTGCAAAACTTTCTTGATCTCCACGGCCTTCTTTTCCAGCACGTCAAGATCTGGCCCGTAAATTTTTACCGCCAAGGAACTTTTGAGGCCTGTAAGTGCTTCATCCACCGCATCCTCAGCCGGCTGCGTGTAGTTGAAAATGATTCCGGGAAAAGCTTCCAGTCTTTTGTCGATGTCGGTAATCAGCTTTTCCTTGGTATCGAGCTTGCCTTTCCAGGACGAATCGTCGTACGGCTTCAGTCCAACATAAAATTCGGCGTTGAAAAATCCTGTGGGATCGGTGCCATCGTCGGGACGGCCATGCTCAGAGCCCACCACGGTGACCTGCGGATAAGAAATAAGGATGTTGCGAATCTGCGGCACGATCTTGCTCGACTCTTCAAATGAGATCGTGTAAGGCATCGTCGCGCGGACCCAGAGCGCGCCTTCGTCCAGGTGAGGCATGAATTCGCCGCCGATGAAAGGCACCAGGCAGAGCGTCGCGGCAAAGATCAAAACGGCAATCAGCAACGTGAGCCTGCGATTGTCAAGGCACCAGTCAAGCTGGCGCGTATAAAGTGTCTTGATCCACTCAAAGGCACGGTTCTTTGGCTCCTTCACGCCTTTGGTGAACATATAAGAAGCCAGCACCGGAACCAGCGTGAGCGTAAGGATGAGCGCGCCAATCAGGGCGAACGACATCGTGTCCGCCATGGGGTGAAACAGCTTGCCGGAAGGCCCGCTCAGCGCATAAATAGGGAGATAACCGGCGATGATCACAGCGACGGAATAAAAGATCGGACGATCAACGTCCTTGGCCGCCGCCAGAATCACTTCGTTCAAGTTGTATTGCTGGCCTTCGCGCAGCGCCAGTTCACGATAGATGTTTTCCACCATTACCACGGTGCCGTCAATGATGATGCCGAAGTCTATGGCGCCAATGGAAAGCAGGTTTGCGGAAACATCATGCGCGTGCAGCACGATGAAGGCGAACAGCAGCCCGAGAGGAATGGTGAGCGCCACGATAATTGCCGCGCGCATGCTGACCAGAAAAAACAGCAGCACCAGCAGAACAAGAATCATTCCGCGGAAAAGATTTCCTTCAACCGTCCTTGTAGTGACCTGCACCAAGTCGCTGCGGTCATAAAAAGGCCGCACCTTTACGTCACGCGGCAGGATGGAGCTGTTCAACTCTTCCGTCTTCTTTTGCACGTCCTTCAGTACGGTCTGCGTCTGCTCATCGCGGCGCATCAGAATCACGCCTTCAACCGCATCGTCGTGATTTTCATTGTGCGTCTGGAAACCAAAGCTCCCCAGGCGCGGAGCATTGCCGATCGTCACGTCGCCAACGTCGCGGATACGAATCGGGGTTCCCTTGTTGCTGGCAATCACAATGTTGCCTATGTCGCTGGTGTTCTGCACCAGGCCAAGCCCGCGTACGTAATAGAACTGCCCGCCCTGGGAATAAAATCCGCCGCCGGCATTCGCGTTGTTGACGGAAAGCGCCTGGAGCACCTGCGGGACCGTCAGGTGATACCCATAGAGCCGCGAAGGATCCAGCAGCACCTGGTACTGCATAACGGTACCGCCCAGACCGGAATCGTCGGCCACGCCGGGAACTGATTTGTATGCGCGCTCAACCACCCAGTCTTCAATGGTCTTTAGCTCCTGCGGCGTGCGATCAGGGCTTTCCAGCACGTAGCGATAGACAAGTCCGCTGGGACTGAAGAGCGGCGCCATGCTGGGCGTCACACCTGAAGGAAGCTGCGCGTCCCCGATTCTCTGGAAAATTACCTGCCGGGAAAAATAATTGTCGGTACCCTCTTCAAATGTCAGCCGGATATCAGAGAGGCCATAGAGCGAGATGGAACGCATCACCACCATCTTGGGCGCGCCGGACATTTCCACTTCCAGCGGAAGAGTGATGAGTCGCTCAACTTCTTCCGCCGCGTGTCCCGGCCACTGCGTAATGAGCTCGACCGTAGGCGGAGCAAGGTCTGGGTATGCGTCCACCGGCATGCGCCGGAATGAGATCACCCCGGCGATGATCAGCAGCACGGTGAGCATCAGCACCAGAAAGCGCTGCCGTAGAGCCATTTGGACTAATCGATGGATCATTGTTTTTTGTCGCTACGCTCCAAACTTGAGGCGCTTAGAAGGCGTGAGCGTAGCGAGAGCCTTCTGCCGAAATCCTGAGAGCAAAGCTCGAAGGACCTCCCCATGAATTGTTGCTTCAGCATTAGGCCGATCGCTTGCGCCGTCTTCATTGCGAACTCGCAAACTGCAGGAACAAGCTGCCGTCGCCGGCGACGTGCTCCCCGGGTTGTAGACCCGCGACGATCTGTGTTTTGCCGTCACTGCTCTGGCCCAGCTTTACCGGCCGTCGCGCGAACTGGTCTTGCGCCACAGCTACATAAACGAACGGCTCATTCTCGGCATCGCGCAATACCGCGGCGTCCGGCACCAGCAACGCGTTATCGATCTTGCCTGCGACCACGGTAGCTGTGACGTACATATCTTTTTTCAGACGGCCTTCAGGATTTTTGGTGTCGATTCGCGCCTGCAACGTCCTTGAAGTAGCGTCCAGCGCAGCGCCCATAAAAGAAATCCGTCCATGAAACACGTCAGGGTAGGCGTCTGTCTTGATAGTTACCGGATCACCAACGTGAACATAAGCAAGTTGATTTTCGTAAACGTTGGCCAGCACCCACACCGTAGCCATATTGGAGATGGTGAAGCACTGCGTTTGACCCGCTTGGAGCACTTGTCCCGGCGCCACCAGGCGCTCAACGGCCTCGCCCGTAATAGGCGCCAGCACCGGAACTTCGGGTGAAGTGGGATTTTCGATCAGCGTGTCCGGACGTGGAATGCCAAGGATCTTCAGCGATTGCTCTGCCGCCTGCTGATCGGCTTGCGCCTGTATCTCCGCCGATTCTGCCGCCTGCAAATCGCGTTCGGCAATCGCATGATGGGAAAAGAGGTCCTGCGCGCGCAAGTAGTTTTTGTGCGCCAGTGAATGAGCGTCACGCGCCTTCAGGTAATTGGCGCGAAGCTGCGAGTAATCCGGGCTGCTGACGTACAACATCGGCTGGCCCTTTTTCACCTGCTGCCCGGGTGAAACCAGTATCCGGCTCACCGGCCCGCTTACCTGAGAAATCACCGGCGTCGTTAAGAAGCTGTTGTATGCAACGGTTCCGTTCAACCGCAGAACGCGCGGCCACGATGTGGGCTGGACCGTAACCACCTGGATATGCGAAAGCTGCTCTTTCGGCACCGTAAACAGCTGGGTTTTGTTGCTGTCCGTTGCGCCTTTTTCTTTAGCCTTCGGATCGCCGCCCGAACACCCGGAGAGAATTATTCCAAGCGCCAGAGAAGCCATGATCGCAGCATTGGCCTTAAGCGAAACTGGGCGGAGTGGTTTGTGAATATATCTCATGGCAAACTCCTTGTCCCGACGGCCTGCCGCAACTGCTCCAGGCTGAGCATGTACGCGGCCAGCGCCTGCCGGTAAGCGAGTTGGGTCGAGCGATAACTGCGCTCGGCATCGAGAAAATCAAGCAAGGTGGCTGCGCCCGCTTTATACGCGTACTGGCTGATGTCGCGCGAATCCTGCGCCTGCTTGAGATAGCCGGAAACATACAGCTTCACTACGTCCTGGTTGGAACTTGCCGACTCATACGCGTTCGTCACGTCGGTCATCACCGTGTCCTCAGCGGCTTTGGCGGTAAGCTCCGCGCCGGTCAACGCGAATTTGGTCCGCGCAATTTCACCCTGATTGCGGTCGAAGATCGGCAGTGGCACGCTAAAGAAAAGAGAGGTAGAGCTGGCGCCGGAAACGTGGGAGTAACTGGCGGAAGCATTGAAATCCACTTTGCCATTTGCCTTGGCCAGCGATATCTGGCTGTTGGCGGCTTTCACTCCCTTTTGCGCCGCCAGCAGGTCTGGACGGGTAGCCAGCGCCTTTACCTGCAAATCCGGCAAGGCTGCCGTCAGCGGCTTGTAGTCCAGATCGCCAACGACGTCAAAATCATGCGGCAGTGATGCGTACCCAACCAGTTGGCGCAAGCTCCCCAGCGCCTGCACCTTGGCCACGCGGGCAGAGCTTACGTCCGTCTGGAATTGCAGCATCTGCAACTGTATTTTCAGGTAGTCGCCTTCACTAATGTCTCCTGCCCGATAGCGCTCAGCGCTGATGTTGACCGTTTCCTGAAAGCTGCGCAGGTCTTCCTGGGCAAACTGCAACGTGGAATTGGCGAGTAAAACATTGATGAACTGCTGCGCAACATTGAAAACCAGCGTGCGCTCAGTGTCCGCCACCTGCGCCGCTGTAACCGCTGTGGTATCGCGAGCAGCTTGCAGGCGGTTCTGGCGTTTGTGTCCGCGCTCAAAGAGATAGCCCAACCCGATATCAAATTGCTGCAGGTTGTTCAGCGTGTCAGTGGAGAAGTCTCCGCTGAACACGGGAATAAATTGTGAGTCCCACGCAAGAGTCGGGTTGGGCCGAAGATTGGCGGTAATTTCCTGCGCCTGATTTTGCTGGATCTGTGTACGCGCCGCTTTGATGCTGGGACTGTTGGCCAGCGCCATGGTGATTGCCTGCTCCAGCGTAATTTGTGTGGCCGCAGGGCGATCGCGCGTCGGCGTGGGCGTGGCTACAGGAGGCGCAGATTGTCCTGTCCCCGCCAATTGGCTTTGGCCAGCGGCGGAAGAGCTAAGCGGAATTGTCGTCTGCCCCGGCAAAAGCGGAGGCAGCATACATACAAGAAAGAGGGACACCCGAAACATCGTTCCCCTCCAAAAAAATTCTGGATTTTATGGAGCTACTCTGGAATGAATGGCCTGGATCAGGCAGCGGGAGGCGGACGAATGAAGAGACTCAGCTCGGAAATGGCGCTCTTGCCCTGCGTTTCATACGGAACGGTAAAAGCTTCCACGGAATGGAATACCAGCAGCAGGTAAACCGTTACCGTGGGCGCATTTGCGTGAACGGAAAGGCAGATAACACAAGGAGATGAGTTGCGCGCGACCGCTGAATCTGAGTGGCTGTGGGTCGCTTCCAGCCCGGCCACGAACAGGGCAAGCACAATGCAGACCATCGCGATCAGGCGCATCAGCTTGCGGCTCTCGAATTGACTGGTTCCGGCTTGCATGGACGATTGCGGCGCGTGATACCGCGCGATTGCACGATTCAGCTTACAGCAATTTCCACAGCCTTGCCAATGTCTGCTTTTGTAGTAATGCGGGGTGTTCCGTCTTAGGCACTCACGAAAGTGTTTAGACTTGTAGGGTGGCCCAGCCCAAGGAACCGGCTTTAACAACCGGCTTTACAAACCTTTGGGGCAAGGAAATTGCATGACCAGAGCTGCTGTGCTAGCGTTGAAGTGTATTGAGAGGCGTTTTGCGAACCATTCCTTCGGGGCTGGACCGAAAGGAAGCTGAACTCTACAGCCAGCTTGATCCTCACCAGTTCCCAAAACATGTCGCGATCATCATGGACGGCAACGGCCGCTGGGCCAAACGCCGCCACCTGCCGCGTATTGCCGGCCATCGCCGGGGTGTGGATTCCGTCCGCAAAGTCGTGACCACGGCTTCCAACATCGGATTGTCCGCGCTCACGCTGTATGCATTTTCAGCGGAAAACTTTACCCGCCGTCCGCCGACGGAAATCTCATTTCTGATGAAGCTGCTGCATCGATACCTGAAGAATGAGCTGCCGCTGATGCATCGCAATAATATCCGGCTGTCATTTATCGGGCGCAGCCACATGCTGCCGCAGGAAGTGCAGGAGCGTATGGCCTGGGCCAAGGAACAGACTGCCCACCATACCGGCATGGTGATGACGCTGGCCCTGAACTATGGATCGCGCTCAGAGATCGTGGACGCCTGCAAATCCATGGTGAACGCCGCAGCCAATAACGGCGGGCTTGACCACCTTAAGATCGACGAAGAAAGCCTGAATCGCCACATGTATACCAGCAACCTCCCGGAGCTGGACCTGATTATCCGCACCAGTGGCGAAATGCGCCTGAGCAATTTTCTGCTATGGCAAGCGGCGTACGCGGAAATTTATGTGACCAAGACGCTGTGGCCTGACTTCAACGGCGTACACCTGCTGGAAGCCATCAAGGAATTCCAATCGCGCGAGCGGCGCTATGGCGGCCTGAACGAACCTCCTCCAGGCAGCTCAAATTAAATGAAGAGAGTCCTTACCGCGGCTGTGCTGGTGCCGGTGGTGCTGCTGATTTTGTTCAAAGCGCCGAACTGGCTTTATAGCGCGTTTATCGGACTGATCGCGGTGCTTGCTGTCCATGAATATTTCGGCATTGCGTTCCGATATCAGCAAAAACTGCATGCTTACGTGACTGAAGTCGCGATCGGCCTTTATTTTCTGGGCCAATGCCTTTATGGAATGAGCGCGTTCGGTATACAGAACTTCGGCCGAGCGTTTGAACGATGGGCCACCGACGCAAGCGGAGTCCGGGTGTTGCCTCTTGTCCTGGTGGTTCTTGGGATGTTTCTGTGGCAAGTGCGAGAGGTTTTGCCGGCGGCCGCATATTCCTATTTCGGATTCATTTATGTGTCCTATACCTTGGGGGTAATCTCCACGATAGGGCATTTTGAGAATGGCCGCATCACGGTATTTGTCTTTCTACTGGTGGTATGGTCGGGCGACGTTTTTGCTTATTACATTGGGCGCGCTTTCGGAAAACATAGATTGGCGGAGACCATCAGCCCGAAAAAGACATGGGAAGGAGCTATCGCTTCAACGGCAGGAGCGATCCTGGTTTCGGTTCTCCTCTTTCACTACATACATTCTCTGGGAGCGCTGCTGGTTAAGCTCCACGCCTTGTCATCAGAAAGCCTGCTCTTTACCGAAATTCGACTGTACGCGCCTGGCTGGCAGCTCGCGGTCGCTTTTGGTTTGCTCGTCAACATTGCTGCTCAGCTAGGAGACCTGGCGGAATCTGCCTTCAAACGCGGCGCGGACATCAAAGATTCCGGGACGTTGCTCCCTGGCCACGGCGGCATACTGGACCGGATTGACGCGATGCTGTTCGCGGCTCCGGTATTATGGTTTTTCTATCCCGCTTTATATATGGCGCTCAGGCATCAACCATGAAACGCATTGCCATCCTCGGTTCCACCGGCTCCATTGGCCGCAGCACGCTCAATGTGATTGAAAACAATCCTGAGCGATTTCAGTTGTTGACGATGGCTGCGGGCTCAAACACTGAAGCCGCGTTGAACGATGCACGCCGCTGGAAGCCCAAAATCCTTTCACTTGCTGCAGAGCAGGATGCTGAAAAAGCTCGCAAGCAGCTTAAGGCTGAAGGTCTGGGCGGCATTGAAGTTGTCCATGGACAGGCCGGAACCGTGCGCGTGGCAACTCATCCTGAAGTTGATTTTGTTGTAAGCGCGATTGTAGGCGTTGCGGGC
>Ga0207700_10000511_pt1 | contig 22784 bp, 13 predicted proteins | sample LARL82metaG_FD_184348 | JGI IMG/M metagenome (GOLD analysis project Ga0207700, IMG submission 184348) | Corn, switchgrass and miscanthus rhizosphere microbial communities from Kellogg Biological Station, Michigan, USA - LAR L8-2 metaG... | ecosystem: Host-associated > Plants > Roots >...
TCCTGTCTACTCGATTCTCTGGCAGGGATTTCGCACGGCCCTTCCACCATCGCTGGCGTCAGCCGCTCTCTATACGCAGCTCGATGGCTCATACACTCCGAGGAGCGCTGAGACTTCCCTTCTGCCCGGCCTGGATGAAGGGGTGAGCCTTTTCTCGGACGTCTGGATGCAGGCAGCGCCTGAACGGCGCAAGTATTTCTGGTCTCTATCGATGATGCTCGAGCTGCGCCAACTGCAAGCGCCGGAGCCTTTACAGCACCTGGACTACACCCACCCGTTTGCGCACCGGCCTCTGGTCGAGTTTCTCATGGCCGTGCCGACAGACGTTCTCTGCCAGCCGGGCGAGCCACGCAGGTTGATGCGCTCTGCGCTGTCCGATCTGTGGCCGCTCAAGTTGCGGACGCGGCGATCCAAGGGTTTGTTTAACGCCCCGTGGCAAGAAGCGCTGCGGCCACTGGCGGCGGCTCTGCTTCAGGACCGGCAACTGCAAGTAGTGGAGCGCGGATTTGTAGACGGTGCCAGTGTGCTCTCGCGCCTGCAAAAGCTTTCCGCCGGACTGGACTGCAATGAATCCCAGTTGCGGAACATCATTTTGCTCGAACTCTGGCTGCGCAACCGTACTCAGAGCAAGTCGGCGGCTGCCAAACTGGGAGTCGCATAAAGGCACAAGTTTGTAAGAACAAAACTTAAATAGAAAGGAGGTGAAATCGAATGAAAAAGTTTGAAGCTCCCGAACTGACGTTGATCGGGCAGGCCGGTGAAGTTGTCATGGGCTCTGGCCTTGGTAGCGGTGATTTCCCACAGCTGGCCGCACCAGATTTCGAGTTCGAACAAGACAGCCTGTAACTAACCTCAAAGGAGAAGGGGTGGGCCTGTACCCAGGTTGAGCCTACCCCGTTACTTCTGATCGAGTGACCGCCGTGATCGCACGTGATCTGGCGATCGGAAAACCAAAAACCTGAAGGCTCACGCGCCACTTCGTTTCAGCCTCCGCAAAATCAAAATTGCAACTTCAGCGCCAACTGAATCGAGCGTGGACCACCAATCTGGTAAAGGGGGCTGAGGCCGCCGCTCTGCCCGCCACTGCCCAGTGAACTGGCAAGCATTTGCGTCGACTGGCCGAATTGTGGCGAGCTGAGGAAGCTGATCGGGCTGCCGAAATTTGGGTGATTGAAGATGTTGAAGAAATCAGCCCGCGCCTGAAGAGCCAGTCTCTCGGTGAGGTGGAACTGCCGCCGCAGCGTGGTATCGAACTGGACTGCATCGCATCCGCGCAGCACGTTGCGTCCCAGGTCTCCCTGGCCTGAGGCGGGGATGGTAAACGCCGCCGGGTTGAGAGTCCTTCCGCATGGCCCGCCCGCAGCCGGCAGGTAGAACGGCACTCCAGGAACGACATTGGGGCGCTGCGCGCTGTTGGCGCCGGACAACGCCACAGACGCAGATCCGAAAGGATTTTTTCCGGTCACCACATTCACCGGTGGAGCGCTGCGCGCGTAAATGATGGAATCCGTGGACCAGCTTCCAAACATCTGTCGCAACACTCCGCTGCCCGGCCCAGGGATGTCGTAGGAGACCGCTCCGGAAAAGGTATGGCGGATATCGTATTCGGACGGGCCGCGCTCAGCCGACGCCGGAGACTTGCTCAAGGGCACATTCTGGAAATTGACATCGGAGGAGACGTCGTCAATCGAGTGCGCCCACGTGTAGGATACGAGCGTTTGCAGACCGTGCGACAGGCGATGACGATATTGCGCCTGCAACGCGTTATAGCTGGAGGTTCCGGAATTGCTCAACAAATCGAATTCGCCGGTGAAATTCGGGCCTGGCGCAATGAGAAAGTCTTTCCGCATCAGCTTGCGCCCCGCCGCGCCAAGATAAGTGAGCGTCAGCACATCAGCCCTGCCGATGCTGTGCTCGACGGCTGCGTTCCACTCATAGGTCCGCGGCAGCACGTGGTTTGGATTGATGACTGACATGACTGCTGCAGGAGGGCTTGTAGTGAAGGGTGGAGGAGCAGCAGCGCTGGGATCGAGGGGGAATGCAGTCCCGAAGATCAGCTTTTCCTGAACGTAGGGGAAACTGACCATTGCATTGGTAATGTCGGAATATCCGAGATCGTAGAAAATACCGGCGCCAGCCCTGAACACCGTGTTCGGAAAGGCCTGCCAGGCCAGACCAAGCCGGGGAGCAAAATCGCCCTTCTCCGGATGCCATAAAGGCGTTCCTGCATGAGCCAATGTCGCGGTTGCAAGGTTGTCCACCTGGTTCACGGTAAATGGGGGAGTGCCGTTCGGTGAGGTAGGAGCGGTATTGTAGTCCCAACGCAGCCCGTATGTGGCCGTCAAGTTGCGCGTGAGTCTCCATGTGTCCTGCGCGAAGAGGCTCCAGTTGGAAATGACCAATTGCACGTCGGGCGTTCGGGAAGCCACAAAGGCTTCAGGAACTGAGTTCGCCAGAACGCTCGCCAACGATCCAAAGACGTATTCCAGTTGGTAGGTAAGCGCCCCTTGCTCCGGATGCAGGCGCCGGTAATCAACGCCGAACTTCACCTGATGGGCGCCTGCGACCCAGGAAACATTGTCGGTCACATTGATCTGACGTTGGGTGTTGTCTGCAATCTTGCCTGTATCAAAATTGAGCCCGAAGGGATTGAAGTCACCGAAAAAAGCAAGAAAAGAGTTGCTGGAGGTCTGACCCGAAGGCAGCAAGACCGAGTCAGGCGGAGGCACAGCGCCTGCGAAGTTATCCAGAGTGAGAAAACTCCGTCCCCGGCTCAGGCTGTAATTGAAGCGGACTTCATTGATCACATGCGGGCTAATCATCCCGGTGGCGCCTACAGTCGCAGTCTGGGTCCGGGCTTTCGTATGGTTAAGGTTGCTATAAGCCGTCCTGAACCTACCGCCCCCGCGCTGAACTATGCTCGAAGGAGCATCGCTGTATCTTCCGAAAAGGGTTACTCGCTGCCACAGCAGGTAATCGATCCGGGCGCTGTAAGAATCCAGAGAGGACGGATCGGAGTAGCCAGCAGAGAATTCGGCAGTGCCGTCGCCCAGCTCGGGACCAGTCGGTTTGGGGAAGGCATTGAGCAGCGGCTGCACCGCTGCCGACGCATTCTGGCGCGAAGCCAGGTCAGGAACGTAGGTATTGGCGACTTGGGGTTGGCGCACTCTCACCCCTTCGTAAGAGCCGAAGAAAAAGAGCTTGTCTTTGATGATGGGGCCGCCGAGCACGCCGCCAAAATCGTTCTGCCGCAATGCGGGCTGCGGCAGACCGCTGTGGTTGGCGAACCAGTCGTTGGCATCCAGCACGTTGTTGCGCAGATATTCAAAGGCTGTACCGTGAAAAGCGTTGGTGCCGGACTTCGTGACCACTGATACTTGCGCGCCCGGAGTCCGCCCGAATTCCGGAGCGAAAGTCGAGGTCTGGATGCGGAACTCCTGCAGCGCATCGAGCGAGACCAGGTTGCTCATGCCGCCAAAGGCGCTGGTCGCGGGAAGCTGGCCGGTCCCGCCCTGGCCAAAACTGGAGACAGGCGATCCCAGATTCGCGCTCACGCCATCCACCATGAAATAGTTTGCGTCCGGCCGCTGGCCGTTTACGCTGAATTGCCCCTGCTCCTGGAAACTGGTCGGCACCAACACCACTCCTGGCGACAAGTCAATAAGAGCGCTGAAGCTGCGTCCATTCAGCGGCATGTTCTCGACAAAACGGTTGTCGATGAGGGTGCTTACGGTCGCGCCCGAGATATCGAGAAGAGGCGCGCCGCCTTCCACCGTGACCGTTTCCGATGCCGAACCTACTTTCAATTCGAAGTTGATCTCCAGTGCGTCCTGTACGTGAAGGAGCACATTGGGCGTCACCAACTTCTTGAAGCCCGTCTTCTCGACTTCGATGCGATAGCGGCCGGGTGGGAGACTAGCCAAATGGTATTCGCCCGCGCCGTTGCTCCTCGCTTCGTAACGGAGGCCTGTACCGGCACTGATGGTAGTGACCCTGGCGCCGACGATCAGAGCTTTGGAGGGATCGGTGATGCGACCTGTGAGGGAGGCATTGGTCGATTGAGCGTAAAGAACAAAAGTAAATGACAGCAAAAGGCAAACGAACGAGACAGTGGGGAAAGGTCGCATGATTCACCCCTGGCCGTACAGAGTAAAAATGATCCAGCATCCTCGCCGTTTTGGCAAGAACCTTTGGAGTCAGTAATCTGCCCTTTCGAGTATTCGTCCCACTCTTTAGGGCATGAGGGAAGGTAAAGGAAGATAATGCGATAAGATGTGGCGCTATGGGAGGACGACGCGCTCTCACGCTGGCCCTTGTGCTGGCAGTCATGCTGCCGGCCTTGCGCCCTTGTGCGTTCGCATTAGATCCGTCGCTCGACGTCAATCAATACTCCCACACGGCGTGGACGGTTCGTGGCGGATTTTTCAAAAGTAGCATCAGCGCTATTGTTCAGACTCCTGACGGCTATATTTGGCTGGGTACAGAGTCCGGCTTACTGCGCTTTGATGGCGTGCGCGCTATTCCCTGGCAGCCACCCAGCAATCAGCATCTTCCCCCTGGCACCATCCGGAGTCTGCTGGTTTCACAAGATGGAACACTTTGGATCGGCGCTCATGGCCTAGCAACCTGGAAGAACGGCAAGCTTACAGAATATCCGGAGCTTGCCGATCAAATCGTTTTCGCATTACTTGAGGATCATAACAGAACCGTATGGGTAGGCACTGGGGCAGTTCCTGCAGGGAAATTGTGCGCCATCAGCAACGGCAGTAGTCATTGCTATGGACAGGATGGTCTTTGGGGCCGAGTCGTGAATGCTTTGCACCAAGACTCCCATGGCAATCTTTGGGTTGCAGTTATGAATGGCCTGTGGAGATGGAAACCTGGTTCTCCGAAATTCTATCCGCTTCCCGGTGACCCGGACGGTATACAACCCGTGGTCGAAGATACTGACGGCGCACTCCTGATCGGGTGGAAGGATGGAATTTACCGATTCGTTGATGGGAAACTCGAAACCTATCCTCTCCCGGGCTTTGCCCAAAAATTAATGGCCAGGAAGATCTTACGTGATCGCGACGGCGGCGTGTGGGTCATAACGCAAACACAGGGCCTTGTTCATGTACATGACGGAAGAACGGATGTCTTTACCCAATCTGACGGCCTCTCCGGCGATGCGGTTTATGACATTCTTGAGGATCATGAAGGTGACATTTGGGTAACTACGATCAATGGGGTCGACCGATTTCGCGAATTTGCCGCGTCCACATTTACTCTGAAACAAGGCCTGTCGAAAGACCTCGTCGGATCCGTTCTCGCGGATAGGAATGGAAATGTTTGGTTCGGCACTTATGGTGGATTGAACCGATGGGAACATGGAAAAATTGCGATTCCTCCGACTGGCAACGCCAAGGGAGATGGAACGCTTAACGGGAGTCTCCCAAATTCTCTTTTTCAGGATGATCGTGGGCGTATTTGGATTTCCACCCAGCAGGGGCTTGGTTATTGGAAGGATGACCGATTTACTTCATTAAGAGACATCTCTGGCGGCACGATGTTATCCATCGCCCAGGACAACTTGGGTGACCTGTGGGTGATCCAAGAGGCTGCGGGCCTCATTCGCATATCGCAGCGGAATGATGTACTGCACATTCCGTGGTCGGCTCTCAGCCATAAAGACCATGCCAGTGTTCTGTCCGCCGACCGCAAGCAGGGCGGGGTATGGATTGGATTCTTTCTGGGCGGTATCGCGTATTTCTCTGACGGCCAGGTGCGCGCATCATTTACAGCCGCCGATGGGCTTGGTGCTGGCCGGGTGAGCGGCTTCAAATTCGATAATGACGGCACCCTCTGGATTTCCACCGAGGGTGGGCTCAGCCGATTGAAAAATGGCCACATTGCAACACTGACCAGTAAGAACGGATTGCCGTGTGATGCTGTTCACTGGGCGATCGAGGACGATGACCATGCGTTCTGGCTCTACACTGCCTGCGGGTTGGTGCGCATTACGCGGCCCGAGTTGGATGCCTGGGCCGCCGCCGTGGACCAGAACAAAGATACGAAGCCGACAATCCATGCCACGGTTTTCGACAGCTCCGACGGAGTAAGAAGTCTCGCTTCTGGTGGTCACTATAGCCCGCAAGTCGCCAAAACGCCGGATGGAAGAATATGGTTCCTGCCCTGGGACGGCGTCAGCGTCGTCGACCCACACAATCTTCATTTGAACAAGCTTCCGCCGCCGGTAAACATCGAGCAGATCACCGCCGACCGCAAAACCTACGACGCAACTTCCCCTGCGAATGGAAAGCTGCGCCTGCCCCCGCTGATACGTGATCTGGAAATCGACTACACGGCGCTCAGCTTGGTAGTGCCAGAGAAGGTTCGATTTCGCTACAAGCTGGAAAGCTGGGACCGCGACTGGCAGGACGCCGGGAATCGCCGGCAGGCATTCTATGGCAACCTCTCTCCTGGCAACTACCGCTTCCGTGTGATGGCTTGCAACAACAGCGGCGTGTGGAATGAGGCCGGCACATTCCTCGATTTCTCCGTGGCCCCGGCCTACTATCAGGCGCTTTGGTTCCGTTTGTCCTGCGTGTTTGTCTTCCTGGCGTTGCTGGCCGGCCTCTATCAGTTGCGTGTGCGGCAGCTGGCGGGGCAATTCAACCTGCGTTTGGAAGAGCGCGTGAATGAGCGAACACGCATCGCGCGGGACCTGCACGATACGCTGCTCCAGAGTTTTCAAGGGCTCATGCTGAAGTTCCGCGTTCTGGCCTTCCTGCTGCCTGATCGCCCAGGGGAAGCCCGGAAGATGCTGGAGGAGGTGATTGAGCAGGCCAGGGCGGCGATCACCGAAGGCCGGGATGCAGTGCACGGATTGCGCTCGTCTATGGTCGCCACCAACGACCTGGCTCAAGCCATCAGCACGCTTGGAGAACAACTCAATGCCGGTCAGGCCGGCCAGCAATCTCTCGACTTTCGCGTGCATGTGGAAGGCGCGCCACGGGAGATTGTTCCACTGCTCCGGGACGACGTTTACCGCATTGCCGGCGAGGCACTGCGCAATGCATTCCGGCACGCGCACCCGAGCCAGATTGAAGTGGAGATCCGGTATGACCAGCGCCAGTTTCGCCTGCGGGTCCGTGACGACGGAAAAGGGATTGACCCCACGGTCCTGGCGGGAGATGGGCAACACGGACATTACGGCTTGCCTGGCATGCACGAACGCGCCAAACTTATTGGCGGAAAGCTGGAGGTCTGGAGCGAACTCGATTCCGGTACAGAGATCGAGCTGACCATTCCTGCCTCAGTTGCCTACGCTGAGTCGCCGGTGAGACGCCGGTTGATGTTCTGGAGGAATTGAGCTTTGACGATGAGCGCGAGTTCCAAATCGATCCGCATTCTGGCGGTTGACGACCATCCCCTGCTGCGAAGCGGGATAGCCGCTCTCCTGGCCACGCAGGCGGACATGAGTGTGATCGCGCAGGCTTCGAATGGAAAAGAAGCCGTGGAAAAATTCCGCGAGCTCCGCCCAGACATCACGCTGATGGATTTGCAGATGCCCGAGATGAATGGTCTTGACGCCATGATTGCCATTCTCAGAGAATTTCCGGAAGCGCGAATCATCGTCCTGACCACCTATACCCGGGATGTCGAGGTGCTCCGCGCGATGAAAGTTGGCGCCCGGGCATACCTGCTGAAAACCTTGTTGGATAAGGAACTGCTCGATACCATCCGCGCGGTCCACGCGGGCAAAAAGATGCTTGCTGCTGAAGCCTCTTATGAACTTGCCGAGCACTCTACCGATGATGACTTGACGCCGGGGGAAGTCGAGGTGCTGCGGTTGATTGCAGCCGGGAACGCCAATAAGGAGATTGCGGCGCAACTCTCGCTTACTGAAGACACGGTCAAAGGGCGAGTCAAGAATATCCTTTCCAAATTGGGAGCGAATGATCGAACACACGCGGCAATGATTGGCGTGAAACGGGGGATCATCGAGTCATAACCCTAAAGAGTCCGCTATATGCGCTTTTGAGGCTATTGCGGCTGTTTTGAATGAAGTACTCTGCCCTAAGGGTGCTGCCTTTGCGGCGATTATTTTCGACTTTCGCTACAGGCTGGCCTGGGGCAGGCCTTCTCATCATGCGGCTGGTTGCTGGCAGCTCACTCATCGCACACGGGCTGATGGGATTGTGGAGCGGGCAGCCGGCACAATTGTTCATTCCAGATGCAATTGGGATCGTTGCTGGAATACTTCTGGTTGTGGGCTTGTGGATGCCGATCGCAGCATCCATTGTGGCGGCGCTTGGAGTATGGAAAAGCATGACGCAACCGGGAGATCCCTGGGCAAACATCTTTCTGGCAACCATCGGAATCGCTTTGGCCTTGTTGGGGCCTGGCGAGTGGTCAGTAGACGCGCGGCTTTTCGGATGGAAACGGATTGATGTTCGTCGAAAGAAGAATTCATCCGCGAATCGACGCGAATAAATCCGAATCTTACTTTCGTCTGAAGCGCCCAAAAAACCAGCGGCGCGTTGCAGAGGATTTGGTGTAAGCAACGGCGGAAGGAATAGCCAGCTCTACTTCCGTGCCAGATCCGGCTTTACTCCGCACCTCCAGACTACCGCCGATAAGTTTTGCGCGCTCACGCATGCCCGGCAAGCCGAAATGTCCGGCACTCCCGTGGTTAAGAACATCCGCGTCCATCCCTTTGCCATCATCGCGCACCCGCAGCAGAAGCTGGCGCTCGCCATAGACGATTTCTACTTCGATCTGATGTGCCTGTGCGTGATGGAACGCATTTCGCAATGCCTCGACGGCAATCCGGTAAACTTCGTCGCGGAGGATCGCATTGAGGGTTCTGGGCGTGCTCTCTACGCTCACATGGATAGCGGGCGACTCCTTGCCGGGTTGGGAGGCCGCGAGGTCTTCAGCAAAAGCATTGATGGCCGCAGACAACTCGCTGGCAGCTTCCGATGCGCGCATCTCGTGCACAGCATCGCGGCCTTCAATAATTGTTTGCTCAGCCTGATCCAGCGCACCCTCGAGTCTTTGCTTGGCCTCACCCGCCGGCAACAAGTTAGCGGCCCCTTGAAAGAGAAACACCACCCCTTGAAAACTTTGCAGTAGAGTATCGTGCAGCTCCCGCGCGATGCGGGAGCGTTCGGCCAACCGGCCCTCGAGTCGCGTGGTCACCCGCGCGGTGGCCTGGCGCAGCCGCAGACGGTACAGTCCCCACAGTAATAAAAGACCGGCCATCACCGTGGCTAAACGGAACCAGCCTGTCTCATAGAAATAGGGCTGCTGGGTGATGTAGTACACCACCCCGGCGCGGTCCCAGATTCCGTCGCGGTTGCATGCCCGAATATGAAAGGCATGCTTCCCCGGCGGAATGTTGGTGTAAATCGCGTGAGCGGGAGACGGAGCATCCAGCCATTCCGAATCCACGCTGTCCAGCCGGTACTGCAAACGAATTCTTTCCGGGGATGAGAGCTCGATTGCATCAAAGGGAAGCTCAAGATGATGCACGCCGGGTGGAAGCACCAGTTCGTGGCCGGGAAGCTGTTGGTTCCGGCCGACTGTGAGCTCCTCTACGTAAATTGCCGGCTTTCGATCTGTCCTGGGCAGACGCGGAAGGTCCAGCATGGCCAGCCCCTGAGTGGTAGCCATCCAGAGCCTACCGTCAGAAGTAAGGGCAAAGGTCGGCTGGCCGCTGCTGGCCTCTCTCGTCGCCAAGCCGTCGGCGGATCCGAACTCTGCAAAATCGAGAGGGTCATCCGGTTGATGGTGGCGGTCAAGAGAGCCTCGCGGGAATCGGAGGACGCGATGTCCACCAAACCACAGGTCTTCTTGCTCCGTCTCCACCATCATCTGGGTCACCTCAGGGGTCGAGGTAATGCCAATTACTTGGTCGCTTTCGGCTCGGTAGATTTCTCCGTTAGGATCCTCGCTAAAATACAAGTTACCGGATCGGTCCTCCCCAATAGGAAAGACCAGACTTCGAGGCAGAGACGGAAAGTTCACAAATCGGTCGCCACTCAGGCGATCGACTCCATGGAAAGTTCCAGCCCAGATACCGTGCTTTCGATCCTCGTATACCGCGAAGGGAATCCCGGAAAGCCCGTCGGACGCGGTGTAGTTACGAACCGTCCCGTCCCGCATACAGCTCACGCCCGCTGGCGTGGTGAGCCAAATGGAACCATCGTGCGCCACGCGAATGCCGAGCACTATGTCAGTGGACAGGCCCTGAGCTTTCGAATACTGGGTGAACCCGCCGTCGCGCATGCGGAAAATGCCACCACCATAGGTCCCAATCCACAGGTCGTGGTTGGTGTCCTCCGCCAAGGCCCACACGCAACTATTAAGAAGACCGTTCTTCTCGTTGTATATGCGAAAGCCGTGCCCATCAAAACGGGCAATTCCCCCGCAATTAAATCCGGACCACACCGCCCCGTCGTGGGTGGCCAGAACCGTCATAGCGGTATTGTTGGGCAATCCATCGGCTTTAGTGAACATCCGGATGGCGCGGTCTTTGAAGCGATGGAGTCCATCCCCGTTGGTGCCAACCCACAGGTTGCTATCCTGATCGCTGTAGATGGAGCGCGCATTCATGTCTGCGACCGCGAGCTCCAAGCCGGTGCCGGTCGCACGAAACAAGCCTTCGGTCCTGGCAAACCACACAGTGCCCTGCGGATCTTCATATCCACGTAATGCGCCATGTCCCTGCGGGCCCCAGGGCGCGAGTTTTTCGATGGTTCCGCCAATGCGCCGGGCGACCCCATTTGCAGTGCAGAACCAGGTAACGCCTCGCCTATCCTCTAAGACATGAAATACATCCGTGGCTTTTACCCCGAGCTGAGCGGCCAGCTTCGGGTGTGGGATAGCTCGCGAACCATTCCACTCCACGAACCCCTCACTGGTGATCACCAACAGATGCCCGTTAGACGCTTCTTCTATTCCCCGGATCAACGTTTCCGGCATGACTACCGAAAAGACGCCGTTCTCGAAACGATAGAGTCCGGTTGCCGTGCCGACCAACAGAACGCCGTTCCGGGTGAAATGAAGGCACGTGATATGACTGCTCTTATTTGAAACGGGATGATATGAGGTGGCTGGCAAGCTGCCAAATTGATTCAAAGCTGCGGCCGGTATTTTCTCCAGATCATTGGTTGTCCCAACCCAGAGATCGCCGTCTTCAGCCAGGGCCATTGCCGTGATAGTCCCCAATCGAGCGAACACGTAGAAATGGCGTCCATCGAAACGGGCTAAGTTGCCTGCTGCCCGCAACAATAAGAACCCGTCTCGGGACTGCACCATCTGGTCAACGACATTTGAAGGGAGCCCATCCTCATACGTAAAATGGTTGCGAATATAGCTGTTCACCGGTTGACTCGGATCAAGCGCCCAGACCGAACTTACTGCCACCAACAACAATAGGCCGCAGAGGGAACGTAATCGCCGAATGCGCACAGCATTGGTCATGAGTTAACCCTGAAAGTGTTAGCAGCACTCATCATTCCATTCCAATTCGCCTCGCCGTTCGCAAAAATCATACTCCTCCACTCAACATTCGTACCTAGCTCAAAAGGGTCTTTGACAGACGCCAATGATTCCCCGCCAGACACGATAGGGGCTTTCGTGCAACAGGCGGCTTATTCCACAATCACGGTGCGATAGGGAGGAGCGTTCTCATGGCATCTATCAGTCTTGCTTTGCCAACTACAGAAGACAACAATTCGCGATTCACCTGGGGCGGTCTGCCCAGGCCTGTAGAAGTGTTCGAAACACCAGGCGCTCGTGAACCAGGTGTTCAGGCGGAATTGCGGAGCGAAAAGGCCCGCCTCAAATTGCTGCTCGAATTGACGAGGCAGACCGTCTACCACCAGGAGCCTGGGGATGTGGTGCACGGCGTGATGGTGAGCATCAGGAGCGGTGTTATGTGCGATGGCGTCTGCATTTACCTGGAGTCGCCAGAGAGCGGAGAGTTCCAGGTTTATGCTCTCGATTTCCCTGGTAATGCAGATTTTCAAGAAGGCACCACCATTCCCCGTTTCGGTACGATCGCCGGACACGTGGTCCAAACGGCCAAAGCCTGGTCGGGCGGTCGCGAGGAAGCGAGTGCGCATTTTCCCCGCCAACTTCTGCTGGCGCGCGATTTCGCAACTGGGTGTATGCTGCCAATTCCTGGCCATCACCATGTAATAGGGACGTTGGGCCTGGTCCGTATTGAGAACAATTCGTTCAGCCAGGACGAAATTGATTTCCTTATTCAAGTCTCGAATCAGATCGGCATCGCGTTGGAGAACGCATTGGCTCACCAGCAGATCCGTGAACTCAAAGAACAGCTTGCCCAGGAGAGCGTCCATGTTCAGAAGGACATTCATGACGAAACAAATTTTGAGGAGATTGTAGGCACGAGCACGGCGCTACGTCGCGTCCTTGCCCAGGTCGAGACGGTTGCTCCCACTGGTTCGACTGTCCTCATCTGCGGCGAAACCGGAACCGGCAAAGAGTTAATTGCGCGAGCCATTCATAATCTCAGCCCACGCCATGGAAATGCCTTTGTCAAGCTCAATTGCGCCGCCATTCCCACCGGCCTGCTGGAAAGCGAACTCTTCGGGCACGAGAAAGGCGCCTTCACCGGCGCCATCGCGCAGCGCGTTGGCCGCTTTGAGCTCGCCAATCGAGGAACGGTATTTCTCGACGAGGTAGGCGAAATCCCGCTCGAACTGCAGACCAAACTCTTGCGTGTCCTGCAGGAGCGGGAGTTCGAGCGCCTGGGCAGCACGCGTACCATTCGCACCGATGCACGCCTGATAGCCGCTACCAATCGAGACCTGGCAGAAATGGTGGAAAGCCAAAGATTTCGTTCCGATCTGTTCTACCGCTTGAACGTGTTTCCCGTTCGTGTTCCTGCACTGCGCGAGCGCCAGGAAGATATTCCGCTGCTGGTGCGGCACTTTGTCCAGCACTACGCCCGGCGCATGAACCGGGTAATCGATACCATTCCTTCCGAGACCATGAATGCTCTGGTGCGTTATCCCTGGCCCGGCAATATCCGCGAATTGCAAAACCTGATTGAACGGGCAGTGATCCTTTCCTCCGGCCCAGTCTTGCGGGTCCCTCTGAAGGATTTGCCGAACCGGGCGCCTGTCGGCTCCAGCAAAGCCAGACCGCAAACCCTGGAAGAGGCCGAACGAGCGCACATCCTGACAGCATTGAAAGAGACCAAATGGGTAGTTGGCGGGCCCAATGGCGCGGCAGCACGTTTAGGGATGAACCGCTCGACCGTGCTCTTCAGGATGAAGAAACTTGGCATCGTCAAGCCCTGGAAGATCGAGAACTAAGAAGTCAGGTCATTTCTCAAGACCCAACGCGGGTTTCCTATCGCGGCGAACACGTGTGATCGTTGACGTGACCGAACGTTTTCCCGGAGCGTCACGACCCTGTTAAATCCAGCCAAGCGCGTGCGTACCTAACTTCTGCCTCCTGATTTTTCAGATTCCGGCGCGTCATCCTATCGACTAAGACGTAGCCGGATTTCAACAGGCTTCTAACTCTACGGCAACTCAGCCACGTCTCACAACAGAACACGGCACTTTTAGTACCAAGCGCGTACAGGAACTGCGGCTGCATTAACTTTTGTCCGATGAAAAGGTTGACACGGAGAGCGCAGAACAAACCTTCACTGTGGCTGCAGGCGCATGTTTAGTGATGCACAAGCAATGGGATTCGACCCACACTAGTCGCTCACCTTTATTCCCCATTGACTTGACAGCCCTGGGAACAACTAGTGTTCGCCTGAAATCAACTCTTGCCTCTACCTCTCTTACGCCAACCCGCAAGCACTTGCCAACAAATTGGCACATTGCAGATCACAAGACAAAGGGCTCGTCACGGGAATCGGTGAAACCGATAAGAGCCTCAAGACAAGTCCTAACCTGCACTAACTCAGCCACTTGAAGTGACCGACGCGCCCTGCAAATGCTAACGCTTCGACAGGTTCACGACTTCGGTCGATAACCTGCAAATACCACTCGCAGTGGCGCGCGACCAAAGTGACAAGTCCGTTGGACTCACTTCCAACGCACCAAAAATGAGTTCAGGAAACCCAATTTGGGCTCGGGAGGATAGCCATGTCAAAGAAAGTGGCTGAGCTTGTGGTAGATGTTTTGTTGCATGCAGGAGTTCAGCGAATTTATGGAGTCGCCGGCGACTCCCTCAATGGAATCACAGATTCGATTCGCACCCGGCAGGACATTCAGTGGATTGGTGTGCGTCATGAAGAGGTCGCCGCGTTTGCCGCCGGCGCTGAGGCCCATCTAACCGGTGAGTTGGCTGTATGCGCTGGAAGCTGCGGGCCCGGGAACATGCATTTAATCAATGGCCTTTATGATTGCCAGCGCAACCGCGTCCCGGTTCTGGCGATCGCAGCCCACATTCCGAGCGCCGAAATCGGGAGTGGATATTTTCAGGAAACTGATCCGAAGCATCTGTTTGCGCAGTGCAGTCATTATTGTGAGCTGGTCTCGCAGCCCAGCCAGATGCCGCGGGTCCTTGAGATTGCAATCCAGACTGCGATCTCACGCCGCGGCGTTGCGGTCATTGTCCTTTCAGGTGATGTGGCCCTGCGTGCTGCCGAGGAGCAGGAACCGCGGATGCGTTTTGCCGAGCCGAGACCGACAGTGTGTCCGTCGGATGACGAACTTAGCCTGCTCGCAGACGTTCTGAATCGCTCAAGCAAGATAACGATCCTGGGCGGGGCGGGTTGCGCCGGAGCTCACGATGAGCTGATGGAAGTCGCCGGTAAGTTACAGTCCCCTATAGTCCATGCCCTGCGCGGCAAAGAGTTCATCGAATACGACAATCCTTATGACGTCGGCATGACCGGCCTTCTCGGATTCTCTTCCGGCTACTTCGCCATGATGAATTGTGAAGTCTTGCTGATGATCGGCTCGGACTTCCCCTATCAGCCCTTCTTTCCCAAACACGCAACAATTGCACAGATAGATCTTCGCGGTGAACAGCTAGGGCGCCGGACGAAGTTGGATTTTGGCTTGGTTGGTGACACCAAGACCACCCTACGAGCCCTGGTATCGAAATTGGTGCAGAACAAACACCAACAGCACCTGAAAGATTCGCTGGAGCACTACCGGAAGACACGCAAAGGATTGGACGAACTGGCAAGCGGTAATTCGAACAAGAAGCCAATCCATCCTCAGTACCTTGCCCATGTAATCGACAAACTCGCAGCCGACGACGCAATTTTCACTTGCGACGTGGGCACACCCACGGTCTGGTCAGCAAGATACCTGTCCATGAATGGCAAGCGCCGCCTCATGGGTTCTTTCAACCACGGATCAATGGCCAACGCAATGCCTCAGGCAATCGGGGCGCAGGCTACTCACCCTGGCCGCCAAGTGATCAGCTTGTCAGGAGACGGGGGCTTCTCCATGCTGATGGGAGATGTGCTCTCGCTGAAGCAACACAAATTGCCGGTGAAAGTGATCATCTTCAAGAACGAGTCACTCGCGTTCGTGGAACTGGAAATGAAAGCGTCCGGTTTCCTCAATTTTGCCACCGACTTGAACAGTCCGAACTTTGCGAAGATCGCCGAAGGAGCGGGAGCTCTCGGGCTCACAGCGGAAACGCCTGACCAAGTGGAGCCCATGATTGCGCAGGCCCTGAAATATGATGGTCCGGCAGTGGTCGAGGTCCTCGTCGCGCGCCAGGAACTGGCGATGCCTCCAACGATCGCTCTTGAGCAAGCCAAAGGTTTCGGCCTTTTCATGCTGAAAGCCGTACTCAATGGTCGGGGTGACGAAATCGTCGACCTGGCCAAAGTCAACCTGTTTCGATGAGTGAACTTAAGGTGCCCCGATGACAACAAAACCACTCACGGCCACTACCCTGTCCGAAGCGACCAGCACGTCACGCGCGCGAGCCTTCCAAATCTCCTGGGGGCTCGCGATGTGCTTCTACTTTCTCGAATACGCGGCGAGGTCCGCGCCCGCGGTGATGATCCCCGATCTCACGCAGGCCCTTGGCACGACCGCAATAGGCGTCACCGCTATTCTCGGCACGTACTACTACACCTATTCCGTAACCAGCCTGATTGCTGGCGCGGCACTCGACCGGGTCGGTGCTAAGAAAGCTGTGCCGGTCGGCATTTTTATTTTGGCGCTGGGGTGCCTGCTGTTTAGCATTCCAACCGCGACCCTGGGATATGCGGGGAGACTGCTTCAGGGCGCGGGCTCGGCTTTTGCTTTCACCGGCGCAGTCTATCTCGCGGTACACGGCTTTTCGCCCCGCTGGCTCGCTACCGCTATAGGCATTACGCAATGTGTCGGGATGCTGGGCGGATCGGCAGGTCAATTCGTAGTGGGACCGTTGCTCGAACGTGGCCTTCCATGGCAAACGATCTGGCACTGGCTCGGCATTGCAAGCCTGGCCGTTGGTGTGTTGTTGGTTCTGGTTACTCCAGCTGAAACTCGCCCGAAAACGGCTGGTTCCGGCGGGGCGTCACTGCTTGCCCCTTACCGGGTCGTATTTCGAAACCCGCAGTCATACCTGTGCGGGGCCGTCGCGGGACTTATGTTCGTGCCAACGACAATCGGGGACATGACATGGGGCGTCGCCTTCTTTCAGGGCGATAGGATGTTTAGCTATGGCGCTGCTGTAATCACAGGCTCCCTGATTCCGCTGGGATGGGTGATTGGTTGTCCTCTACTTGGCTGGCTCGCCGACCGGGTGGGTCGTCGCAAGCCCGTATTGATTGGAGGCGCGGTCGCGATGTTGTTGTCGGGCGCAGGTGTCACGTTCAGCACCGGCCACACCGCGGCAGCCATAGGGTGCTTTCTTTTTGGCATCGCCTCTGGCGCAGCGATGATTCCGTACACGATCATCAAGGAAGTCAATCCGGACGAGGTTAAGGGGAGCGCCACAGGCGGCATTAATTTCCTTACGTTCGGAGTCACAGCACTGATAGGTCCCGTCTTTGCCAGTGCGTTCGGCAAAGGCATTTCCGCCGCGCAAGACCATGCTGCGCATTTCCGTGAGAGTGGATTCTTCTGGATGGCCAGCATCGTTGTCGCGATCCTGCTCAGTGCGTTCCTGCGCGAGACCGGCCACGCGCGGAGAACAACGTGAATTAGGACCACAACTTCGGTGTGAAAGCGCCTTTCAGCCAGGACCGAACGAACGGGGCTGAGCCAATGTATCATCTTTGCTAATACTGTGACTCGGAAGAACCGCAGACTCTCTCCGGGTCTGCGGTTCGCGCACCCACGCGATCCTCAGTCTTTGCCCAGCTGCAAGTGGTGATGCCCACTCGGTAAATTGGAGACGCCGAGATTCACGGACGCAGGGAATGAATACGTGAGACTACAGCACAACATAGAACAGGAGACAATCTATGCCGACCATTCGCACCAAAGATGGCACGGAGATTTATTACAAGGACTGGGGCACAGGGCAGCCAGTGGTATTTAGTCACGGCTGGCCCCTAAGCGCAGACGCGTGGGAAGACCAGATGCTATTTCTGGGCTCGCAGGGCTATCGCTGCATTGCTCATGACCGTCGCGGCCATGGCCGCTCGAGCCAGCCCTGGGCTGGAAACGAAATGGATACTTACGCCGACGACCTTGCGGAACTAGTCAAGGCGCTTGACCTGAAAGAAGCGATCCATGTGGGTCACTCCACCGGCGGCGGGGAAGTAGCGCGATACATCGGCCGTCACGGCAGCAGTCGTGTATCTGCAGCTGTGCTGATCGGCGCGGTGCCGCCACTTATGCTCAAGACGGATGCGAACCCCGGAGGGCTGCCGATCGAGGTTTTTGACCAGATCCGCGCCGGCGTTCTCGCGGACCGCTCGCAGTTTTTCAAAGATCTTAGCGCTCCGTTTTATGGCGCCAACCGTCCCGGCAGCAAGGTTTCGCAAGGCTTGCGGGATTCGTTCTGGCTGCAAGGCATGCTGTGCGGACACAAGGCCGCCTATGATTGCATCCAGGCGTTTTCGGAGACCGACTTCACCGAAGATCTGAAGAAGATCGACGTGCCGACCCTGTTCCTTCACGGCGACGATGACCAGATCGTTCCGATTGCCGGCTCGGCGATGCTCTCGGTAAAGCTGGTAAAAGGAGCGACGCTGAAAGTGATTCCCGGGGCGCCTCATGGCATGTGTTCGACCCGGAAAGATGAGATCAACGCCGAATTGCTCGCCTTCTTCAAACAGACCAAAGAAGCCGCTGCATAGATATTAAGACAACTATTTCTTGAAGCGCACTGCTCGTAGCGATGGTAGGGCTGCAACCTCAACCCAGGTGCTCTGCGCCCAGATCGGGCATGGAATCGACGGATTTCTCTGCTGGCACACTTGTCCGCTCGGGCCATGCTGCGCTCAGTACCAGGCCCACGACAACGCCTATCGAGACCTCGAAGAAACGGTGCGTCGCGATCACCCACACATTGCCGGCCCGGGGCACAAGTATTACGATCGCCAGTGTAAAGCCGGCGTGGCGATAAGCGCCGCGGTCCATCTTCAGTGCGGCACAAAGAAGTCCTATGACAAACACGGCTACGACGAACGCAGCGACGTTGCCCGGAAAATACATTCCGACGAACCCTCCGAAGATCGCCCCAAGGGCCGTCCCAATGAAGCGCTGTGCGGAGATCGGCAGGGCTTCGCCGAGAGTTGATTGCATCACGATCAGGGCTGAAATCGCAGCCCAATATGTTTCAGGCAGCGGGAACAAGCGGGCAACGAGTAGGGAAACCACGACGGCGACGGCAGTCCGCGCCGCGTTCGTCAGCGTTGGCGGGTTCACTTTGGCAATGATCAGTTGCCGTAAATCATATGTCATCTTGTGGGCCATTCTATTCCGGGGTTCGTCCGATGGCGTGCGTGACCTCGTCCTGAGCCTGAATGTAATCCAACTGCGATTTCAACAGCGATGTCCGCGCGTCCATTTCCTGAGCTGCGGCGGAATCGGCCTGTGACTTGAGGGCGACGCCTCGCTCAAGCTGTTGCGCCGCCACCCGGCTGGATTCCTCACGCAACGCCACCAGTTCCTCGGAAACTTTCACCATCTGCCTGGTGCGCTCCAGCTTGTTGTAAGCGGTCTGTACACTCAACTCCACTTCGTCTTTCACGCGGGCTAGGTTTTCTTTTGCTTGCGCCAGTTGCGCCTCACGCTCACGGAGGGCTGAGCGCCTTTTGCCACCGTCAAAGAGGTCGTAGCCCAAATGAACACCGAAGCTGCCGAAATTGCGGGCCAGGAACGGAACGTTGTTTTGGTAGCTCTGGCGGGCGAAGGCGGTGATGTCCGGCACATACTCGGCTTTGGCCCGGCGGACCCCGGCAGAGGCTTTCTCCACTGCTTGCTTCGCTTCCAGAACCTCGGGATGCGAATCCAAGGCAACCTCAATACACTCGTCCAGTCGGCAGATGGACTGCGCTGGTGGAATGCTGGGATCGAGTGACAATTGCGTTTTCAACGGCAAGCCAATCTCATCGTTGAGCGCTAGGGTCAGATCGGAAATCTGGAGTTCTGTGCTCAACAGCTCTTGTTTGGCCTGCAGATTCTGTGCGCGGCTGTCAATCAAATCCTCCTGCAGCACGCTTCCATACTTCACTTGCTGTACGCGCTCAGCCTGCAGATCATCGCTGGCCTTGATTCTGGACAACGTTGCGCTCCTGTGCAGTTGCGCGATCAGGAGCTGATAGTAGATCTGGTGAACTTTGAGTGCAACGTCGTTCTCCTTCTGTCGGGCCTGATCGCGGCTGGCATTCAGGTCGGCGCGCGCAACATCATTCTGGGGCTTGAATTTAAAGTACTGCGTAAGCGGTTGCGTCAACTGGGTTCCGCTGGTGGTAAAGGTGTTCCCACCCTGGTTGAGGACTTTGGTTTGAGCAGGAACAGGAGTGTTTGCCGGGTTGCCGAAACTGCCTGCCGGGATTGCGATGAACTGGGTGTCAGTTACATTCATAACGCTGCTGTCATTCCGCAGCGTCGGAAAATACGAGCTTCTCGCCACGTCCTTGGCGTGTTGCTTCTCTTCAACCTGAAATCCGGCGATGCGCACCAGGTGATTGTGGCGCAAAGCAAGCTGCACGGCTTCCTGCACCGTGATGTTCCGCGCCGCAGGCGTTGAAGCGCCGTCCTGTGCAAAGGAAGCCGCAGCCACGGCTAGAGAAAGAGCAAAGACAAACCAGACGCGTGATTTCATTTTTTTCCATCCTGTTGGGGAACCTGTATTTCCTGAAACGCGCCCAGGTCACCGTAACTGAGCGGAAATTTGCGAATAAGAGCAAGCACCAGCAACGCCAGAACACAAGCGCCAGCGATGAGGTAGAAGCCGTCTATGAAAGTAAGCGTGTACGCCTGAAGCCGAATCCGGCTGCTCATCAGCCCTAAAGCCTGGCCCCCAGCCGTGGCAAGGCCGGATGACTTTGCGAACAGTCCCGCCGTGAGTGAATGGAGGCTGCCATCGGTGATCCAGCTTCCACTCTGAACGTGAAGCCCAAGCAGATTTGAGTGCAGTTTTTCCCGCACTGCGATGAAGTGCGTCATGAAAGAGACGCCCAACTCACCGCCCAGCAACCGCACCAAATGAAAGTATGCGGAATAGGTGAGCACGGCCTGCGGTTTGGCCAAAGCGCCGGAAATAACTGCGTTGAGAACGATGGTGCCTACCACCCCAATGAAAGCAAACGACTGGCCTACAGCCATGAGCAGTTCAGAACGGTAGTAGGTTTCGGCCGCCCAGGCGCTGGTGTAGGAAGCATTCAGGCATGAGGCAAACGCCATGCAGGCAAATCCAATGCCCATTAGCAGCCGCGAGTCAATCTTGCGCAGGAGAAGCAACGCAGCCACCCACGCGATGACAAGCTGAGGCACGGCGACCCAGATCACCGCCGGCCCAATCTGATCTGCTTCAAAACCGTGGATCGAAAGCGACTGCGGAACGAGGATAATGGTGGCCAAGAGACAGAAGCGAAAGAGTATGAGCGTGCTTCCCGATAGCAGCGTATTGCGGCGCAGAAGAAATTGAAGGTCCACCAAAGGATTAGGACCACGGAGCCGCCGGACCATCGTGGCCAGGAGGAACAGCCCACCGCCAATCGCCAGGGCGGTGATGGTCCCCGAGCGCCACCAATCGAGACGTTCGCCTTGATCGAGCACCGCATAGAGCATGGCAAAGGCAGCGCTTGCGTAAAGAAATCCGGCAAAACTGGGCGCCGCGCCGGACTTCTTTGGCGCAGGTGAAGCCGGAATTCCCCAGTAGATACAAACCATCATCAGCGGCGTAATGAGCGCCGAATTCCAGAACATCCAGTGCCATGACAGATGCTCGCGATACCATCCGTAGAGGGTGGGAGCGATGTTCACTCCCATGTCTACAAAGGTGGCGTAGAACGCCAATGTGAATGGCAATAAACGCAGAGGAATATTGCGCAGCGCAAAGGTAAGAGTCAGCGGATAAAAGGTTCCTGATGTCAGTCCGGCAAACACCAGCGCCGCGATGAGCAAACTGTAATTATGGATAAAAGGGAGTAAGCCGCAAACCAGGGTGAAGCCCGTCGCGCTCACCAGAAGAATGCGCCGGGGACCAAACAAGCCGCCAAGAAAGACGGTCAATGGCCCGATAAACATCAGGCCGATGTTGAAGGCGCTGCTGATCCAGGCGCCATCATCGAAGCTGATCCCAAGATGGCCCTTGAGGTCGGGGAGGCCGAGCGTGATCATCCGCCCGGTGAGCGTGACGATTCCGGCGCCGGTAATCACACCTAGGATTCCAAGCAGCGGGGATTGCGAGAGTTCGGATGGCGCTGCCGCTGCCAGAGCGCGAACTTGTTGTGCTGGTCCTGAGAGAGGAAGTGTGGTGGTTGAAGCAGCCATCAGCAGCCAACCCCTTAGCGCCTGGTGCGGACAGTTGCGATCACGGAAAGGCCGGGCCGCAACTTGCTTGAGAGGGCTGAATCATCCAGAACAATCTTCACCGGTACCCTCTGCACCACTTTGGTGTAGTTGCCTGTGGCGTTATCGGGTGGCAGGAGCGCGAATTGCGATCCGCTGGCCGGCGCGATCTCAATGACCTTGCCGCGAATCACCTGTCCGGGATACGCATCAATGCGGATGTCCGCCGGATCACCCACCTTCATGTTCGTCAGTTGTGTCTCGCGATAATTCCCCTGTATCCACTTTGTATTGGCGACGAAACTCAACACCTGCGTTCCAGGAGAGACGAGTTGTCCCGTCCGCACTTGTCTTTCCCCCACGTTGCCATCTCCCGGCGAATAGATTCGCGTGTAACCAAGGTTGATTTGAGCTGCGGCCAGCGCGGCCTCTTTGTTATGCAAATCAGCCACTAGCTGCAGTTCCTGCGATTCCAGCACGGTCTTGCTGCGACGTTCAGTTTCGACGTTAATTTCGTTTGTACGAAGAGATGTTCTTGCCTGTTCAAGATCGGCATCGCGACTGGCAGCTTGAGCAACGTAGCGCTGCTCGTCAGCCACAGCTTGCTCCACTTTCTGCGTGGTGGTGGACTGGGTCTGGATGAGACCCTCTTGCCGGTTTCGTTCGGCGCGCGTACGCACTACGTCTGCCCATGTTGCCTCTTTGCCGGCCTGGGCCGCGGCGATTTGCGCCTTAGCCTGATCGATTCCAGCGAATGCCTTCTGAATACGCGTGTCTTGAAGTTCGCGCTGACGCCGATTGTTCTCCAACGCAGCTTTGGCTGCTTCCACGGCAGCACTGGCCTGTGCGACCTGGGCCTTAAAGTCATCATCTTGT
>Ga0207700_10000513_pt1 | contig 22753 bp, 14 predicted proteins | sample LARL82metaG_FD_184348 | JGI IMG/M metagenome (GOLD analysis project Ga0207700, IMG submission 184348) | Corn, switchgrass and miscanthus rhizosphere microbial communities from Kellogg Biological Station, Michigan, USA - LAR L8-2 metaG... | ecosystem: Host-associated > Plants > Roots >...
GCCGGTGTCGGCTTCAAGCTTTTCAAGATCGTTGCGGTGCTGGCGCTGGATGCGCCGGTACTCGCGCTTGGTCTCCTCAATCCGCGTTGCCTCGATTTTTTTTTCCAGATTGTTGATCTGGCGGTCGAGCGAGCGCATGGAGTCAACCGTTTTGTTTACGCGGTCAATCAGCCGCTTGCGCTCCGGGTTGGTGAACTTCAGCTTGCGGATGCCGGAGGAAACTTGCACGTGCGCGCGTCCAAGGGCCCAGCGCAGCTTGCGCGTCTCTTTTGGTTTCTTCTTCTGCTTTACCGCTTCAGCTTTTTCTTCAAGCTGCTGGACTTTTTTGTAGCTCTTGCCGATGTCGTCGATCTGCCCGACAAAATCTTTTAGGCGCGCCTGCACGATTTCGTCGGTGATCTCTTCTTCATCGAACGCGACAAGTTCTTTGATGGAGCGTACACCGCGCTTCAGGTCTTCACCCAGCGCAAGGATTTCTTTGATCACGATAGGCGAACGCGAGAGCGCTTTCAGCACGCGTAGCTGGCCGCGCTCAATGCGCTTTGCGATCTCAACTTCACCTTCACGCGTGAGCAGCGGGACCGTGCCCATCTCGCGCAGGTACATGCGCACTGGATCGTTCGTTTTTTCCAGCGCGCCCGGCGTCAGGTCAAGCTCAACCTCTTCGCCTTCTTCAATGTCTTCAAACTTCTGCTCAGAGGGCAGTCCCTTGCCGCTCTCCAGAACGTCAATGCCCTGGGTGCCAATTGTGGTAAGCAAATCATCGAGATCGTCCGGTGAATGAACGTCCCCGGGAATGAGGTCATTTACCTGGTCATAAGTCAGGTAGCCTTTTTCCTTGCCTGCATCAATCAGCTTTTTTATATCGTCAAATTTATCTTCTAGAGCCAAACCACGGACCTCATTTTCATGGCAATACGGGGCTGTACGCTTGAGTCCACTGAAGCATATCGGCAGGCATTTTGGTTTGGAATGCGCGCACGTCCCGAGAGTACTAAGGTTAGCATAAACTCGGTCAACAAGAAAAGGGGCTTACTCTGCCACCCGCGCTAAAACAAAGAAGATACCGGAACCGCTGCCCTGTGAATTGCCCTGAAGATTAGATGCCGCCCGCCTTCTAAGGTTTCGTGTTCTTTCTCCGGCTGGATGCAACAAATTTTCGCCTAGAACCAAGGGGTTAGGGCCTGCCCCCGACCACCGCTTTTTCTGGCATTCTTGCGCCTTCTCCCCTAAAGTATCCCTCACCGATATGCGGAAACTCTACTCAGTGCTGACTCTCTGGTGCGTGCTTTTGCTGGCGCCGGGTATTTATGAAGCTTTTGGGAACGTCACGCTCAACGGCACACTCGCGGCTGTTTGGGTCGTCGGGTACCTCGTTCAGTTTGGCGTCTTCATGTGGATCATGAATTTGGTTGCCGACCAAAAAGTCCTGTGGTGGTTTATCGCCTCCATGCTCCCTTGGGCTGTCGACTGGTCCGTCCCCACGTCGCCTTGGTTCCTTTTGCTTTGCGCGGCGGTCACCGTTGCCACTGCCTTCTGGATGGCCCAGTCCACCCAACTCGCTCAATCACTCCAAAAGCGGGGCGTCCGCGCCACCGGCACAGTGCTTGAAGTGCTCAAGCCGTGGATGAACGTCGTCATCAACAACGTTTACATCCGGCGTCGTCTCCGCCTGCGTATCCAGCGCCAGGACGGATCGCCGGCCTACGAAGCCATTTTCAAGGGCCTGTTCATGCTCGGTGAAATCCCCTCCGTCGGTGACCGCCTCACTCTTCGCGTTGATCCGGCCAATCCACAACATTTCGACTACGACAAAGCGGCGTCCACCGAAACCTCGCAAGCCGCCTCCGCAGCAGCATCCAATTTCGGCGAAGGGCGTTTATCCGACTCACGTTTGTCCGACGAACATTTGTCTCACGAACATTCGTCTCACGAACATTTGTCCGACGAACTGGCCCGGCTCGCCGACCTGCATAAACGCGGCGCGCTCACCGATTCCGAATTCGCCGCCGCCAAAAAGAAGTTGCTGCGCTGATCGGACCAACGGGTTAAGAGAAAGGGGCCGGACACTTGGTGTCCGGCCCCCTCCTCTCTGTCGGTAGCGAGTAGATCGCCGTTAACAAGCAACTTCTAGTGCTGGTACCAAATTGTCAATCCCGCTGACGTTGCTGGAGGCGCCGCCGCAGTGCTGTAAATTCCCTCGCCCTCGCGTCCCGGAATCATCACCACCGCGCCATAGCCATAGATTTGGTCGCCCCAACTACCCCAAAAACGCTCCCACTGATAGGAACTGGAGCCGTTCGTAGCCGCAAACCAGGAATCCAGGACACGGTGATTGGAGGCGATGTTCTTGGCAAAGCCATAAGAAATATCATCATCAATATACATCTCGGTACGGAAACCAACTGCCTGATGAAGCCCTTTGAATATCCTCCACCAGGGAGTCGCCCAGTCCCCTCGATCCGGAGGAGCAGGGATAATGGCGCAACCTTTCAGCACCAAGAAGCGCATGCTGTTCCCGGCCAGATCACCAAAACCCGGCTGACTTCCGGAGTTCAGATTCACAAGGTCACAGCAGTTGCTGCGCGTCGAAAACAGCCAGGTATTGCCGTGGCCTTCCATTAGAGTTACGTTCCACCGGTCCACCATGCTGTCTTCTGACGTTGTCCAGAACCACGGCTGGTCCCAGAAGTAATCGCCAAAGCTGATGGCCGGCAATCCCGACGAATGGCCGTCATTCAATCCATTCTTGAACTCATTGGCATCATCTACCCAATCCCAGGAATCGTTGCGAACTACGTAACGGCCAACCGTGGGATCATCCTCGGCTACTTCCGCTTGTGGGCGATTGATCATCGCCCGGGTCGCGTTCGAGGGCAATTCAGTTGGAGTTGCGCGGCTCAGGATGGGCTCCGGTGTGTTCCGTGCGGCGGCCACAATCCCCGTCATAAACGACTTGCCTTTTACGCCCGGAGCGTCGATCTGAATAGAGTAAAAGTAAGCCGGCTGGACGTATTCTTTGTCGTTCCCGTAGTAGATCAGGTGCAGCTTGGCGACTTTCACCGAATTGCCTTCACTGACCCGCGTCCGGATCTGACGCTCAACCTCTTCATAGACTTGCGCGTCGGTCTTGAGTTCTGGCGCCAAAGGCGTTTCGGCAAGCGCATTCCAGGCACGCCGGAAGCCCACAACTTCTCCACGGTGCCCCAGATCCACCATCAATTGCGATCCGTGGCCTACAACCGGCCGCTCAGCGATCTTCCTCTGGAAAATCACCGTCTGGCCCACATCGCTGACTACGGGAGATTGGCCCTGGTGCAACTCGGCCCGACTAAGCGTTACCAGATGCTGTGGTGTAGCAGCGCTCACGTCCTTTTTGATCAGCTCATTTTGCCGGATGAAGTTGTCTGCCAGGCGGAAGGCCTCATCCCGATTCACCAGCTGCGGCTTGGCCTGGGCCACCTGCTCCCAGTGCGGCATCAAGTGCATGTGGCCTTTGCCCGGCTCAGATTGCAGCCTCGCTACTCCGTTGCCGTCAGCCAGGACACGCCTGTCGGCGATACTCGCCTTGGGTGCCAGCGCCAGCTTCCGGCTCAGATCGTTCATCAGGGATTCATTCACCGGCATCCGTTCGATCTTGAGGAACTTCATGCCTTTCGGTGATTCCAGCGGAGCCCGTTCCATCTGGATTTGGACCAGCCCCGGGCGGATGATCTTTTCCCGCTCCTGTGATATGTTTTCTGAGATCCGTGGCTGCGGACTCTTTTTCTGTTGCCCCTGGGAAGTGTTCATGCCGAACGCACCAAACAGGGCCACAAATAAGAACATTCCGCGGAAACAGTTTCGCATGCATTTCTCGCTCATCTGCGTGCACTCCTCTCTACGAGTACGGTTTCAAACTGTGAAGGTTGATGCCTGCCGCAATTGGCTCAGGCACTTCAGGGGGGCCGACTATCGATTCGCTTCACTTTCCACAACATTGCTGCCAAGTCTGCTCGTGCTGTTCGCAGCTTGTCTCGGAATTGCCCAGGGATGCGCTCAAAATCCAGATCGCGGGGCTCGCCTCCATCCTCCGGCGAAACTCAGTGCCGTGCTCCACGCCGGCAAAATCCGGCTCAGCTGGAATGCCACGGACTCCACTCAGGACGCCGATTACATTCTTTACCGCTCGTACGCCGTGGACGGTAACAAAGAAAAGCTCGCTACCACCAAATCCGTCCAGTACGAAATACCCTTCGATTCCTCGCGCGCTGAGCAGTTTTTCTGTGTCACCGCGTCACTCAATGGCGCCGCTGAAAGTGCATGTTCCAACGTCGTTAGAATCGAACGTCCTGCAGCACCACACTGACCCTGCAGCATGCTCTACGTCATGCCTGCAGTGAGTCTGTGACGAACGTCACGAATGCTGATGAGGCGGGCGTGTTATCCAGCGCGTCTGGTTAGTAGTGTTTCAAAAGCGCAAACCGTTACTGACAACTGATTACAATTTCTAAATTCCCGCCAGCTTTCTATCCAACTCCAGCTTCTCCTGTTCTGGAATCTCGAGCGTAGCGAGAGATCGCTACCAGGGCATTCTTTGGATAGAGGAATTAAATTTCCACAGAAGGAAGATACTCTTCAGGGCTCGATCAATTTACCGCCATGTTCCTCGGGGCCGGAGCCCGTCGAGAGATTTGGCCGTTATAGTATCGGCGTAACCCTTCTAAAATTCGTCATCCCGATGGCCGTGAGCGAGCGCGCGCCGTCATCAGCGCGCGAGCAGGCCAGAGGGACCCTTTGTTTTCTTCGATGGTTGTCAGAGGAATCAATTCGAGTCAACACGAGAAAAATAAATTTCGGATCATCACAAACAAATAATGCGAATTACTACGATTGAAAAATAAATCCGTGTCAGCAGAAATAAAATGCTCTCAAGGGCTCGACGGAGCGGCCGCCAACTGACCCCGGGCCGGAGGCCCGGCAAGAAGTTAGCCGAGGGTGAGGCGAGCATACCGGCGTCCCCCCGCACGCGCGGGTTTCGCGTGTTGGGGTGGTCGTATGCGGAGGGCGGAAGGGTGGGAAAGCGCTTCAGTTCTTTCCGATCTGCGCTCATCCGCGTTTATCAGCGGTAAGGTTTGCCTTTCCGATTACGGCGATGACGCGCGATTACGGCGATTACGGCGATTTTTAAAATCCCGCCAGCTTCCTGTCCAGCTCCAGCTTCTCCTGTTTCAGCCGCAGCAGCGCTGCAACGTCATTCTTGCGCTCAGCCTCTACGATCCCCCGTTTGATCTCGCCTTCACGCTGGCTCATTTGCCGCCGATGCCGCAATGCATTCAGCGTGCCCGCCAGCAGGTCACCCGTAAGCGGATCATCTTCACGCATTACAATCTTCGCCAGCCTCTGCCGGTCTGCATCGCTCAGCGGCAGTGCCATCACATCATCTGTGCCTTCGCCGCGCTCCACTGCCAATGCATTCTGCAGGATCGCCTCCAGCAGCGTCTCCGTCGTCAGTCCCACGTGCAGACGCTCTTCGGCCAGCGCGTCCAGCGCCATGTGTCGCAACTCACCTTCTTCTGCAACCACGGTCGACGCGGCCCGCACCAGCACTTTTTCCGCTGGCGTCACGTCGGCATCCGGCTCATTCCGCAGACCGCCGGCTGCCCTGCTCACCGCAGCTGCTTTAAATTCCTGCCGCAGCACGGTGGTATCAATGTTCAATTTCTGCGCGATGTCATTGGCCAACTCATCGCGCACAATTCGGCTGGGCACGCGGTGGATGTGCGGCAGCAAAAAATTCACCGCGTTCTTCTTGCCCTCAGGACTCCGCGTTGGAAACAGCTTCAGCGCGCGCTCCACCAGATAATCAAAATATTTTGCTGAGCCCTTCAGCGCCTTCGCATACGCTTCCGCGCCATTCTGCCGGATAAACAAATCAGGATCGAACCCCGCCTCCAGCCGCAGCACGCGGATATTGAATTCTTCTTCCAGCAGCATGCCCAGAGATTTGTCCGTGGCCGCCGCACCCGCCGTGTCCGGATCAAAATTCACCACAATATCTTTGCTGAACCTGCCCAGCAGCCGCACCTGCGTCTCAGTAAACGCCGTGCCTGAGCTCGCCGCCACATTGTGAAAGCCCGCGGAATACACGGCAATGCAATCCATCTGGCCTTCCACAAGTATCACGTAGCCCAGCTTGCGGATTGCCTCTTTCGCGCGATCAAGGTTGTACAACACGCGGCTCTTGGAATAGATCGGCGTCTCCGGCGAATTCAAATATTTCGGCCCGGACTTCTCGTCCTTCGCCAGCGTCCGCCCGGTAAAGGCAATGATCTTCCCGTTTTCATTGGCGATGGGGAACATGATCCGGTTGCGGAACTTGGAATACATCGCGGCTGCGTTGCCCTCTGACCCTTCTTTAAAAGAGAACAGGCCCGACGCCCGCATCATCTCGTCGCTGAAGTCTGCTTTCAACCGATCTTTCAGTGTGAACCCTGAATCCGGCGCAAACCCGATTCTGAATGTCTTGATCGTCTCTTCTTTCAGCCCGCGACCCGCCAGGTATTCGCGCGCCTGCGCTCCTTCTGGACGGCGAAGCTGGTCTTCAAAGAACTTGCATGCCCGCTCATGCATTTCGATCAGCCGTCCCCGTTTGCCCGCGTCCTCGGCTTCGCTCTCTGAGCTGTATTGCATCTTCGGTAGCGGAATTCCCATCTTCTCCGCGACTAGCCGTACCGCTTCCGGAAAGCTGATCTGCTCCCGCTCTTGCACAAATTTAAAAACGTCGCCTGACTTGCCGCAGCCAAAGCAATGAAAGAACTGCCGCGTCGCGTGGACAGAGAACGATGGCGACTTCTCTCCATGGAACGGGCATAACCCAACAAAATTCTGCGCCCCAGCTTTCTTGAGCTGGATGTAGTCGCCAATCACGCGGACAATGTCCGCCTGCTGCCGCACCGTTTCTTTAAAGTCGCTGAGCGTGGTCATGGAAAGTAAACAGTTTGGTTTATTGTGCTTGAAAATTCGCTGAAGTGGAATGCCAGAACTTTGGTGCAATCGTGGAAGAAAAGGAACTGGGAACCGTGGACGGCAACCAACAGAGATGCACCCCTTCCGCCGACCAATCGTTTTCGGTGAGCGAGACTTTGCAGGAGTCGGGAAGTGTCAGCGGCTTAAAGAAGGCCGTGACAGGTAGTTTTTGATCATCGATTGAAGTAGTTAGCGAATTCACACGGGGAGCTGTCTAATCCTCACTCCATTTTCAGTTACAGTGACCATAGCTCCTTTCAGCAGGTCGTCGTTGCAAACCTGCAGCACGGTAATCAGCAGCCGGGCCAAGGCCTCTCCTCTCAGGCCTTCTATCCGAATACGAATTACAGATGGTCCGGTAAGTCCAGCAAGGGCCAGTAGCGCATGGAAATCGGCATCGAGTGTGACGACGACCAACCCTTCCTGGCGTCCGAAGTCAAGAATCTTCGAATCGGCTGCTGTTGCCAGTCCTTTGTCGCCCACGTGGATTGCTTCGACGCCTTTGTCGCGAAGGTGAAGAACAGTTGAACGCGGAAGACCTTGATCAAGCAGAAGTCTCATCTGGTTTGGGGCAGGGGTAATACTTTGTCGTCGACTAAAGCCGCGGCGAATGCCAGCGCCTGGCGTATGTCTTCGTCCTCAAGCTCGGGATATTCCTTCTTGAGTTCAGTACGGTCGGGGTAGGTGGCGAGTGCCTCAAGCACTCTCCGTACCGTGAGGCGAAGATCCCGTATGCATGGTTCGCCATTCATGCGGGCAACATTCGTCGTTATTCGATCAAATTGCTGCATCTTAGCTTCCCCTCTTCTCAATTGGCAGATGCCTGCAACAATGAGATAGCGTAGCCGGATTCCAACCTCATCGAGCCGCTTGCCAACATCTTCGCACAGAAACCGCTACACATCATGCCTATTCCCCCACTTTCCCAACAATACTTAATTAAAAAAGACGCCCGCTACTCGCTTGTTCATCTAACAATCTTTTCGAGAGTACCTGGAGATCAATATGAAAACCTTTCTTGCCGTGATGATTCTTTCCTGCCTTGCCTTTGCCCAGAACGACGCCGCAATCGCCAAAGCTAAAGCCGCATGCGGTCCTGGCGAGATCCATTTCAATGTTGAAGCGGAGAACTTCAGTGACTCCGTGAATCAGCCTGCCGGCGGCAAAGCATTGGTCTATGTGATTGCGGAGGGCCCGATAACGTCTCGTATTGGACTGAATGGAGCATGGGTAGGTGCCGTCGAGGGGAATTCGCATTTGTCGTTTTCCGTCGATCCGGGAGAGCACCATTTGTGTGCCAGCTGGCAATCTATTTTCTTAAAGCAAAATAAAATAGTCGCGCTCCACGGTTTTAACGCTGAAGCCGGCAAGACCTACTATTTCAGAGTACGGGCCACTGTTCAGGGCAAGAATGCTCCGTATCTTCTGGACATGGAGCCGGTGAATAGTGATCAAGGGCGTTACCTAGTCTTGAACTCTAAAGTCAGTGAGTCGCAAGTAAAGAAATGACCTTTAAGACTTCCTTCTTGGAGATTCCGTCCGTGGGCATTCCTTGAGAATTCGCGCGTTTCACGTTCTTTCGCGGCCAGCCCTTGCGTTGTCCGTCCGCTTTTCTAGAAGAGGTCAATCCTTACTTTGCAATTTTAGCGGTCTCGTTCGTTCTGCTCTCGTGCTGCGGCGTAGGGCGCCCTGGGCTTTGTTTTGATTCCTCTAGAACAACTGCCCTGCCAGCCGTATCCTAATAGCAGCATAAAGATCAATTTAAAGCGTTCCAGATCAGGTGGAAGGGGATTCTCATGTCGCGACCTGTTGTCCGTGCAGCCGTATTGTTGCTGTTGATCACTGGGCTTGCGTCCCGCTTGCCCGCCCAAACCGATCCTGAGTTTGTGGTAAGCCTCAGTCCCTCCATCGTCACCATCACCCAGGGCGGTACGGCATCTCTTACTGTTCATATTGCGGTCAATGAGCGGCCCAGCTTTGAATTCAGCCTCTCCGGCCTGCCCTCGGGCGTAATTGCGCAGATTCCTCCGGGACACGCGGGCGCAACCACGATTGTTCTTTCTGCTCTGCCCACCGCGGCCACGGGTACTTTTAATGTCGAACTGACGGCCGTTGCAAGCGATTTTGCGCCGCCCAGATCAAGCAACGGCCCTCAACGACAGAGCTTCACGCTCAACGTCAAACCGCTGCCGGTCATGCAATGGGAGTACCGCGTTGAAAAGGCCAAGACTGAACAGGAACTTGAATCGGCTGCCACCAGTCTGGGCGCGCAATCCTGGGAATTGGTCAGCGTGGTCTACCGCGAGCACGGCAGCAACGGCCTGCCCGAGTGGACAGCCTTCTTCAAGCGGCAAAAACATCCGCACGAATAACTTGAGCGAATTTGTTTGAGGCATGTTTCAGCGTGAATGCGGATCATTACGGGGTGGAGCATTACGGGGTGGAGCAGGCATTTATGCCTGCGGTCACTCTGCGATAAATTATGGGCTTTAGCCCCTTGAGGGTTTCTGGCGAATTGCGCGAATGAACACGAATCAAAAACAGAAACTGAACCAATCGGGGCTAATGTTTTCATCCGCGTTCATCCGCGTTCATCCGCGGTAAGATTTGATATAACCTAACCACGATGAAAATTGAAACCCGCGCCGTCCATGCCGGCCGCAAACCTGAAAGCGGATCACGCGACGTTGTGCCCGCCATCCATCTCTCCTCTACTTTCCATAAGGCCGAAGACGGCTCTCTTCCCGGCGGATACCTCTATGGCCGCCCTAACAACCCGAATCGTGAATCGCTTGAGCACGCGCTTGCGTCTTTGGAAGAAGGCGCAGCCGCTCTGGCATTTTCCTCAGGCAGTGCAGCCACGCTCGCCGTATTTCAGTCGCTCGCACCCGGTGATCACGTCATCGCCGCAGAAGACGCCTACTACGGCACGCCCATTCTGCTGCGCACCGTCATGGCCAACTGGGGACTCAAGCATACTCTGGTCAACATGCAGGACCTTGCCGCCGTCGAACGCGCCATCACGCCTGCTACGCGCCTCATCTGGACGGAAACGCCCTCCAACCCGCTGCTCAACGTCACCGATCTTCGGGCCATTGTCGCGCTGGCTAGGAAGTGCGGCGCAATGGTCGCCTGCGATAACACGTGGGCCACTCCGCTGTTCCAGTTGCCACTCAACCTCGGCGTCGACATCGTCATGCACTCGGTCACCAAATATCTTTCAGGACATAGTGACGTAACCCTGGGTGCGCTGGTCTTTAGAGACACCGGCGGAAGAGAGAATGCCGGGAAAGAGAAGAGCGCGCTGCTGGAAAAAATCACGGCTATTCAACATGAAGGCGGCGCCGTGCCCTCTCCTTTTGAATGCTGGCTGACTTTGCGCGGACTTCAGACCTTTCCGTACCGCGTCCGCGCTCATGCGGAAAATGCCCAGCGTGTCGCCGAATTTCTAAGCACTCAGCCGAAAATTGAGGCCGTGCATTATCCCGGACTGCCTTCGCATCCCGGTCACAAAATTGCCGCCACGCAAATGTCCGGCTTTGGCGGCATGATGTCCATCCAGGTAAAAGGCGGGCAGGCGGAAGCGTTCAAACTCGTTGCCGGACTAAAACTTTTCAGCCACGCCACCAGCCTCGGCAGTACGCACAGCCTGATCGAGCACCGCGCTTCAGTCGAAGGCGCTAACACCCGAAGCCCGGCGAACCTCTTGCGCTTGTCGATCGGTCTGGAACATCCTGATGACCTGATTGAAGACTTACAAGAAGCTTTGAAAAAGCTTTAGCCGCAGATTTCGCAGATAAACACAGATCAGAAAAAGACTCAGGTGCGAATCTCGCGAATCAACACGAAAGCAAGAATGAATTCGCGTTCCTTCGCGTGCTAAATGGTTTGCAGCAATCGTGCAATCACATCCGCTGCACGATACGAAGTCTGCCCAACGGGCAAAAACTGCGGAACATTTTTCAAATCGTCGCCTGACGTGATGATCCCCGGCTCAACATGCTTGCCGTTCCGTACCTGCGCGTGCCCGATGTTGGCCACCAGCGCGTTGCACAGGCACTTCCGGCCCACGGTGTTTTCCAGCTTGCCACCTTTGGAGACGTAGATCGTCACCGGCTCTCCCGGACAGCGGAAATCAACCTTCCCCTCTGAAGTCCTGTAAGCCTCGCGCAAAAATCCCAGGTCGCAGATGCGTGGACGCGCCGCGTAAACGCTGTCATCCGAGAGCGTTCCTTCCAATTGCGCCACTTTAAACGGAAATCCCGTCGGCGAAGCCAGCGGATCAGTAAACACCTTCGCCGTTCCCGCAAGCGCCTTGTTGATCAGCTCTTGCTTGTAATCGCTTCGCAGACCAGACTCGTCACAGAATGCAAACGCCGTTCCCACCTGCACACCCGCCGCGCCGGCGGCCAGCCATTCCTGCACTTTTTCCGGCGATCCGTATTCCCCGGCCAGCCAGAATGGCAGCCCCAGCTCGCGGACCTTCGCCAGGTCAACGTGGTCGCGCTCGCCATACACCGGCTCGCCTGCGGCGTTAAGCTGGACCTTGCCGCGAGGCGGCGCGTTGTGTCCGCCTGCGGTTGGACCTTCGATCACAAATCCGTCCACTTTGCCGTCTGCTTTCTTGACCATCGTCGTCGCCAGCGTGTTTGAGGCGATGATGGCCAGAAACTTTGGCCGCTTCAGCAGCGGCAAGTCGCATTCCATGAAGTCCCTTGGCGAAAATGCCATAGTGGTGTCATCGCCTGGCTCGGCCCCGGTCACGTAAAGTTCATAGGTCGCGGTTTCATGCCTGGCAAGTTGGTCAAGTACGCCCGGAATCTTCAAGGGAATGCCCGCGCCCATCAGCACGTACTCCACGCCGGCCAGCATGGCTCCGTAGATCGACGGCAAATGCGGCATCTGTATCTTTTCCAGGAAGTTGATGCCCACTGGATTGTCATGGCCTTCGCGCGCCAGAAACACTTCCACAAAGTTGGCCGCAATGCACAGCTCTTTCAATTCCAGCGGGCTGTTCTGGGAATGCATAGGCAGCAACTTGTAAGCGGCACGCTCCTGTTTGCCACCGGGAAAGTAATACGACTGCAGTATGCGCTCCGCCATCGCGGGAAAAGGGAACTGGTCGAGCGCGCGGCGTATGTGCCCTCCGAAATCGCCATCTTGCAGCCGTCGCGCCATGATCTGTTCCAGCGCCGTGCCCGACACGACGCCCAACTGCCCCTGCCGCGATACCGCGTTCGCCAGCCGCCAGTCAGAAACGCCCGCGCCCATGCCGCCCTGAATAATCGTGGGATAACTCATTCGTAGATTGTGGCAGGGAACCGTTTTTTTGGCTGTCAGAGTTTGGTAATAGCAAAACGTGACCGAGATCACATGCAGGTTTGACAGATGAAGAAATGCTACCCTTTGCCGAAAAATCCTATACCTTCACCTGCACATTCTCCCTGTCGCCCGCATCCGCCGCAAACAATGCCGATGGAGTAAATCCCATTGATCCAGCGATGAGGTTCTGCGGAAACTCCGCTTGCGCTGTGTTGTACTTTCGCACGCACTCGTTGTAATGCTGCCGCGCAAATGCAATGCGGTTTTCCGTGGACGTGATCTGCTCCTGCAAAAGCAAAAACTGTTGTGACGCCTTCAGCGCCGGATATCGTTCCACCGTGGCAAACAGATTTCCCACGGCTCCGGTAAGGGCCATCTCCGCCACCGCTCTCGTGGCCAGAGATGCTCCTCCGCCCGCCGCGACCGCCTCTGCTCGCGCGCGTGTGACTGCTTCCAGTGTCTCGCGTTCGTGAGTCATGTAGCCCTTTACGGCTTCCACCAGGTTCGGCACCAGGTCATGCCGCCGCGTCAGTTGCACGTCGATATCCGCCCATCCGCTCTGCACCGCGTTCCGCATCTTGATCAGACCGTTGTAAGTCTTCAGCAGCAGAAATAGCAATATCGCCGCAACCACCGCAATGGCTATAAAGGCATAAGAAATATCCAAGGCCGCTCCTTTTGGCAGGTATAAGTAAACAGCCGCTGCAGGATGAAAAGCATTTTACGGTATCGATAAAAAATGGGCGAATGCCGCAGATTATGAGCGCAGACAGGGAAGTGCTTGGCCGCGAATTTCGCGAATCAACACGAATTGTTTTTTGATTTGTCTTGCGTGCAAACTTGTTTCGTATAGCGAGCCATGCGGGCAAACCCGCCTTGTCTTAATTCGCGTTTTTCGCGTTGATTCGCGGCTAAAAGATTTTATCTGCGTTTTCTGCGGAAAATCTGCGGCAAAAAATTCTAATCGCCCGCCGGCCCCAGAATCGGTTGCTGTTTCCGATGTGCGCCGCGCCACCGTGCCACGCGCAGCCGTATGCGGTCCATATAGAGATAAATCACGGGAGTTGTAAAGAGTGTGAGCGCCTGGCTCACAATCAGCCCGCCGACAATAGCAATACCCAAAGGCCGCCGCAGCTCAGCTCCGGTGCCGGTACCCAATGCCAGCGGCAGTCCGCCCAGCAGGGCGGCCATGGTCGTCATCATGATGGGACGAAAACGCAGAAGGCACGCCTGATAGATCGCTTCTTCCGGACTCTTGTTGTCCACGCGCGTTGCGTTCACGGCAAAATCAATCATCAAAATGGCGTTCTTTTTCACAATGCCGATCAGCAAAATGATACCGATCAAGGCAATCACGTTCAGGTCATTGCCGGTCAGCATGATTGCCAGAATCGCGCCCACGCCAGCGGAAGGCAGAGTCGAGAGAATCGTGATCGGATGGATCACGCTCTCATAGAGCATGCCCAGCACAATATAGACGGTGATCAATGCAGTCAGAATCAGCAGCGGTTGGCTCTGCGCGGAGTCTTTAAACGCCGCAGCCGTCCCCTGGAAGCCACCATGGACGCTGGCCGGAACTCCCAGGTCGCGCATGGCGCCTTCTACAACCTTTGCGGCATTGCCCAAAGGCACGTTAGGCGCAAGGTTGAATGAGAGCGTTACTGCCGGATAAAAGCCCTGATGGTTGACCTGCAGCGCCGTGTTCGAAGGCTGGTAACGGCTAAACGACGAGAGCGGCACCTCAACGCCGGTCGATGACTTGACATATGTATTTCTCAGCGCATCCGTGCCGGGCAGCAGCTTGGGATCAACTTCCATCACCACGTGATACTGGTTCAACTGCTTGTACATGGTTGAAACCTGCGCCTGCCCGAATGATGCATACAGCGCCGCGTCCACTTGTGCCGGAGAAATGCCCAGCCGTGAAGCCGTATCGCGATCAACAACAACTTCCGCCGCCAAACCTTTGTCCTGTTGGTCAGAGTTTACGTCGCGCAGCTCCGGCAGTGAACGCAGCTTGGCCTGGATTCGCGGCGCCCAGTAGTTGAGCTCCTGCAAATCCTCTGACTGGATGGTGTACTGGAACTGCGCGTTGGACTGACGCCCGCCAATCTGCAGATCCTGCGTCGGAGTGAGAAAGAGCGTTGCGCCGGGCACGACGGCGAGCTTGCCACGAAGCCGGTTAACAATCTGGTCGGCCGAAACTTTGCGCTCGCTGAGCGGTTTCAGCACCACGAACATGCGCCCGGTATTCGAGCTGCCTTGACCGCCGGAGAAGCCCACGGCGTTATTGACGCCCGGATCAGTAAGCACAATCTTCACAAATTGCAGCATCTTGTCGCGCAGTGCGGGGAAGGCGATGTCCTGCTCCCCCTGGATCGCCCCGTTCAGCCGTCCTGTGTCCTGCTGTGGGAAGAAGCCCTTGGGCGCAATAATGTAAAGATAGATACTCAACACCGCCGTGCCAATCGTAACCAGCAGCGTCAATGGCTGATGTCGCAGCACCACGCCCAGGCTGCGGCGATAGACCTCCAGCATCCCATCAAAAGCGCGTTCACTGATGCGATAGATGCGCCCATGCTTCTTCTCGCTTTCAGGGCGCAGAAATTTCGCGCATAGCATCGGCGTCACGGTAAGCGATATCACCAGAGACACGGCGATGGCCGTGCTCAGCACAACGGCAAACTCGCGGAAGAGCCGTCCCACCAATCCCTGCATTAGCAGGATTGGGATAAATACCGCGACCAAGGATGTGCTCATGGAAAGCACGGTGAACCCGATCTCTCGCGCGCCGCGAAACGCCGCCTGTACCGGCCCCATGCCCTGTTCCATGTATCGCGTAATGTCTTCCAGCACCACAATCGCGTCATCCACCACAAAGCCGGTAGAAATGGCCAGCGCCATGAGTGAGAGATTGTCCACGCTGTAATCCAGCAGATACATCACGCCAAAGGTGCCGATCAACGAGAGCGGCACGGCCACGCTGGGAATAAACGTGGCGCGCAGGTTGCGCAGAAAAACAAAAACTACCAGCACCACCAGCACAATGGAAATCAACAGCGTGATCTGAATGTCAGCCACTGAAGCGCGAATCGTCGTTGTGCGGTCCAGCGCTACTTCCAACTTGATTCCTGCGGGGATTGACGCTTGCAGCTCCGGCAGCAGCGCCTTGACATGGTCAACGGCTTCAATAATGTTTGCGCCCGGCTGGCGAAATACGATCATCAGCACCGCGGGCTTGCCATTTGCCACGCCCGTGTTGCGTGTGTCTTCTACCGAATCCTGCACGTCGGCCACGTCCTGCAACCGCACCACGCCGCCCGTAGCATTTTTTGCGACGATAATATTTTTGTAGTCTTCAGCCTTGAAGAGCTGATCGTTGTCCGTGATCTGCCACGCGTTTACCGCGCCCGCGAATTCGCCCTTGGGCCGGTTCGCATTCGCTGCGCTCAAGGCCGCACGTACCTGCTCCACGCCCACGCCCAGCTTGTTCAACAGCGTGGGATTCACTTCCGCCCGTACTGCAGGCTTTGCCCCGCCGCCCACAAATACCTGTCCGATGCCCGGCACCTGTGAGAGCTTCTGTGCCAGAACGGAATCGGCCACGTCATACATGCGCGGCTTGGTGATGGTTTCTGAAGTCAGCGACAGAATCATGATCGGCGCATCAGCCGGATTCACCTTGCGCCAGTTCGGGCGCGTGGGGAGATTCGCCGGCAACTGTCCCAGAGCCGCATTAATGGCGGCTTGAACGTCTCGCGCAGCGGCATCAATATTGCGTGAGAGATCGAACTGCATGGTGATGCTCGTCGAGCCGAGCTGGCTCGTCGATGTCATCTGGTTCACGCCGGCAATGCGCCCAAACTGCCGCTCCAGGGGAGTGGCCACAGATGATGCCATTGTTTCCGGACTAGCTCCTGGCAGACCGGCATTCACGCTGATTACGGGATATTCAACCTGCGGAATCGGCGCAACCGGCAGGCGGAAATATGCCAGGATTCCCGCCATCAAAAGTCCCATCGCCAGCAATGACGTGGCTACGGGGCGCCGGATAAATGGTGCTGAGATGTTCATCTGCCCCAATCCCGAGCGGAGCGAGGGATCCCTACTCGCTTACAAGATTTACTATTCATTGCTGAAGCGACGGGCGTTACGGTCCATACTGGAAACATATGTGGTCCCTGCCAGGGGCCATAAATCCTTTCCGTCGTTTTGCTGATCATCGCCATAGGACAAATTGTTTTTACAGTGGGGCTCCCTCCCCTTCGACAAGCTCAGGGTCGGGATTACACAAAAAATCTCAATCCGCCCCGGTCGGCTCTTCCTGCGGCGTGATTTCATTCCCCAACTGGAACTTTGAAAATCGGCTGGCCAGCTTATCAAACCAGATATAGATCACCGGCGTGGTATAGAGCGTAAACGCCTGGCTCAGCAACAGTCCGCCGATGATCGTGATGCCAAGCGGGTGCCGCAACTCTGATCCGGTGCCGCGTCCAAACGCCAGCGGCACAGCTCCCAGCAGCGCGGCCATGGTGGTCATCATAATCGGGCGGAAACGCAGCAGGCTGGCTTGGTAGATAGCTTCTTCCGGCGGCTTGCCCTGGTTGCGCTCCGCGTCCAGAGCAAAGTCGATCATCATAATGGCGTTCTTTTTCACAATGCCGATCAACAAAATAATTCCTATCAGCGCCACCACGGTTAGATCGTTGCGCGTAATTATCATCGCCAAAATCGCGCCCACGCCGGCTGACGGCAGCGTGGAAAGAATCGTCACCGGATGAATGTAGCTTTCGTACAGCACGCCCAACACAATGTAGACCGTGATCAGCGCGGCCAGAATCAGCCACGGTTCTGATGCCAGAGAATTCTGGAACGCCGCAGCCGTTCCCTGGAAGCTGGGATGGATGCTGGCTGGCATTCCCATCTCCTGCTCAGCCTGCGCAATGGCTTTAGTCGCCTTCCCCAGTGATTCGCCCGGTGCAAGATTGAATGAAATTGTTACCACCGGAAACTGTCCCTGATGATTGATGGCAAGCGGCGCCGGCGAAGTAACAAAGTGGCTAAAAGTTGAGAGTGGCACCTGCTGCCCAGTTGAGGACTTCACGTAAATGCTGCTCAAGTCACTAGGGTCATCCTGGAACTGCTGGCCTACTTCAAGCACCACGTGGTATTGGTTCAACTGCGTGAAGATTGTAGATACCTGGCGCTGGCCAAAAGCGTCGTAGAGCGTGTCGTCAATGTTCTGCGGCAGGATGCCAAACCGCGCCGCAGTATCGCGGTCGATGACCAGATCCGCTTTGAGTCCGCCGTTTTGCTGGTCGCTGGCAACGTCGCGCAGCTCCGGCAACGTTCGCAGTTTGGCAAGAATGCGGTTTGACCAGTCATTCAGTTCATTCGCATCGGCATCTTCTAGCGAGTACTGGAACTGCGTGCGGCTCACGCGGTCTTCCACCGTCAGGTCCTGCACCGGCTGCATATATAAGGTGATGCCTTCCACCTTGGCCAGCTCCGGCTGCAGCCGCCGGATAATGTCTGACGCGGTGTCGCTGCGGTCTTCATGCGGCTTCAGGTTGATCTGTATGCGCCCGCTATTTTGTGTTGTGTTGGTCCCATCAATGCCGATAAACGACGACAGGCTGGCCACATCAGGGTCCTGCAAAATCACCTTGGCCAGTTTCTGCTGCCGCTCAGACATCGATGCGAACGATACGTTTTCCGGCCCTTCTGAAATGCCCAGAATCACGCCGGTATCCTGCACGGGAAAAAATCCCTTGGGCACGATGACGTATAAGTACAACGTCAAAGCCAGCGCGGCGACCGTGGCGAGGAGCGTCATGGTCTGGTGTCTCAGCACCCAGCGCAGCGTGGTTCCATACCACTCAATTACCCGTTCATACGCCCGTTCCGTGGCCTGGTAAACACGGCCATGCTTGGCCTGTTTAGGATTCTTTAGCAATCGCGCTGCCATCATCGGGGTGAGCGTAAGTGAAACCAGCGCGGAAATTACGATTGTCACGGCCAGCGTCACGGCAAACTCGCGGAAGAGCCGGCCTACAATATCGCCCATGAACAGCAGCGGAATCAAAACAGCAATCAAAGAAACCGTCAGCGAGATAATGGTGAAGCCGATCTGCCCTGCGCCCATGAGTGCGGCTTCCATCGGCGAGTGGCCTTCTTCCAGGAAGCGATCGATGTTTTCAATCATCACAATGGCATCGTCCACCACAAAGCCGGTGGAGATGGTAAGCGCCATCAGCGAGAGATTGTCCAGACTGTAGCCCAGCAGGTACATCACCGCAAACGTGCCGACGATCGAAAGCGGCACGGCCACTGCTGGAATGATGGTGGCTGAAAGATTTCTCAGGAAAAGAAAAATCACCATCACTACCAGGCAGATGGTGAGCATCATTTCAAACTCAACATCTTTCACGGATGCGCGGATGGTCTCAGTGCGGTCTGTGAGGATGGCGACCTTCACCGAACTTGGCAGCCCTGCCTGGAGTTGCGGCAAGACTTTCTTGATGCGGTCGACCACGCTGATGATATTGGCCCCGGGCTGGCGCTGTATGTTTACGATCACCGCCGGTGAAAGGTTCATCCACGCTGCTTGCTTGGCGTTCTCCGCGCCGTCGATGATGTTTGCCACGTCGCCCAGCCGCACCGGAGCGCCATTGCGATAGGCAATGATCACGTCCTTATATTCATTGCCGGAAAGCAGCTGGTCATTGGTTGAAATGGTGAACGCCTGCCGCTGATTTTCCAGAATGCCCTTGGCCTGATCTACGTTTGCCTGTCCCAGCGTTGTACGCAGGTCTTCCAGGCTCAAGCCGTAAGAAGCCAGAGCCGTGGGATTGGCTTGTATGCGCACCGCCGGCTTCTGGCCTCCGCTGATGGAAACCATGCCAACTCCGGTGAGCTGGGAAATCTTCTGCGCCAGCGTGGTATCGGCAAGGTCTTCTACTTTTGAAAGTGGCAGGCTATCTGATGTGAGCGCCAGCGTAAGAATGGGCGCGTCCGCCGGATTCACCTTGCTGTAGATCGGAGGATTTGGAAGATCGCGGGGAAGGAACGTGGTAGCGGCGTTAATGGCTGCCTGCACTTCCTGCTCCGCAATATCGATGCTCTGTTCAAGATTGAATTGCAGCGTGATGACTGAGCTGCCAAAAGAACTGGTAGAGGTCATCTGGCTCAGGCCGGGGACCTGGCCGAACTGGCGCTCCATCGGCGCGGTGACTGATGAAGCCATTACCTCCGGCCCTGCGCCCGGATAAAAAGTGATGACCTGAATTGTGGGATAGTCCACCTGGGGCAGTGCAGAGACGGGAAGTTGCAGGTATGCAACGGCGCCCACCAGCAGCAATCCGATCATCAGCAGCGACGTGGCTACCGGACGCAGAATAAATAATTTTGATGGGCCGCCGTTAGGCATGATGTGTTTTCAAACGCCGTTTCTTCTCGATTATCTTTTTTTGACCGCCCGCGCCAACGCGGCTTATTGCGTTTGGCTGTCACTTGGCTGGCCGCCATTTCGACGGCCGCCATTTCGACCGCCATTCTGCTCCCCGCCGTTCTGACCGCCGTTTTGACCGCCCGGGCCGCCGGGCTCGCGAACTGCGACTTTCGTCCCCGGCTGGAGCTTGTCTTGTCCGTCAGTCACAACTGCTTCTCCGGGCGTTAGGCCTTGTGATATCGCAGTGAAGTTCCCCTGGCTGATTGAGATGGCCACATTGCGCATCTCTGCTGTGTTGTCCGGCTTTACCACAAATACGTAAGTGCCCTGCGGGCCGCGCTGAATTGCCGCGGACGGCACCACGGTATTGCTCTTCTTCACCTCAAGCAGCAGATGGATATTTACGAATTGATTCGGCCATAGCGAACGGTCACGATTTTCAAACACCGCTTTCAGCTTCCCCGTTCCTGTTGTCACATCAATCTGGTTGTCAATGGTTGTCAGGAATCCTGTGGCAATCTTTGTCTGGTCGTCACGGCTGTAAGCATCCACGGCGAGTTTGCCTTTGCTCATGTGCTGAGAAACTGCCTGCAAATTGTCCTGCGGCAGGCTAAAGATCACCGCGATCGGTTGCAACTGGGTAATCACCAGCAAGCCGTTGGGGTCAGAGGCATGGACCATATTTCCCACATCGATTTGCCGAAGTCCGATGCGGCCGCTTACTGGAGCGGTAATGCGGGTGTACGCCAAGTTGAGCTTTACCGTATCGATCTGGGCCTGGTCAGCGCGAACAGCGCCATCCAACTGGGCTTCCAGTGAACCTTGAGTATCGAACTGCTGCTTGGGAATTACGCCATCCTTATAAAGCTGCTGAAATCGTTCCAGGTTCAGCCGCGCATCTTTCAGTGCGGCCTGGTCTTTGAAAAGCGTGGCCTGCGTCTGGCTTAGTTGCACTTCGTAAGGCCGGGGATCGATCTCTGCCAGCAATTCGCCTTCTTTTACTTCCTGTCCCTCTTTTACGTTCACCTTGATGAGCTGGCCATCAAGCCGGCTCTTGACCGCGACGGTTTGGTAAGCCTCCACCGATCCCAGGCCATTCAGCACGATGGGCAGATCACGGACCTCAGCCTTGGCCACCGCGACAGGGATGATCATTTGCGCGCCGGCGCCACGCCCGCCTTTGCCTCCGCCACCGCCACCTTTCTGTTTGGAATCGGCGCTGGTATGGCCGCAGCCACTCAATATCAATGCGAAGCATGCGCATATCAGGGCGTTCTGGACCAGTTTGTGGCGTAAAGGTTTTGACATCTGTCCTCTCAGGGCAGGATCTGGGAAATCTGGAATCCTAACAGACTTCTATTTTTCAGCAATTGCCGGTCACCGCCGGGGGACGGAACCGCTAGGAATGTGCCGATCTGGAGTTCACTGCACCAGCTATTCTATTTGACGTTAAATCAGAGGGTTACAACACTTGATTTTGTAAATAATTGTTAAAAAGACCTTATCATGGCAACAGAGCAAATGCTGCACGTTTTTGCGGAGTGAAGTTCGGTTTACCTGACATTTTTATGACCGAAATGGATTTATGTCTAGAATCGGCGTCATCATTTCGCCGGTGTTCGTAAAGAAATAAAACGTCGTTGCCCTGTTCTGCGATTTGAGCGATCTGCTCTGCGGATAATGTCTTATCGGGGCTAGGTGTGCTCTGCATAGAATAATTCGCCTGCTGCGATCTCACGTCTCGGTTACGGTTATACCTGAAAGAGTTATGATCGGTACGAACCAACCTGCATTCAAAGACTTTTCATGCTACATTGGCCTTTAACAGGTACTTCAGGTCACGATTATGAGCACCACGACCCGGCTGACATTTGCGGACTTTGAGAGACTCCCGGAAAAAGAGGGAACCCATTATGAACTCGATGAGGGGACACTTTTGATGGAGCCGTCCCCGGCGCTGCGTCACAATTTGATCCGTCAAAGGATTGCCGAGCAGCTGACCCATTTTGTGCGTTCTCATCGTCTGGGCGTGGTTGTGGAGGAAATGGATTTCCGGCTTGGCACGGATACTGTAAGAAACCCAGATGTCGCTTTCGTTGGCTCAGACGATCTACGGGACATCGATCCCGACCATTCTCCGGTTGAAGGCGCGCCGGCTCTCGCTATTGAGGTTATTTCGCCAACGAATCTGGCGCAGGATACAGCAAAGAAAGTCCGCCAATACCTTGAGGCGGGCAGCCACGCAGTCTGGCTTGTGTATCCCACGTTGCGACTTATAGAGGTACATGATGCAGTGGGCGCACACCGTATCACCGAACCGGAATCGCTCCAGGAATCCAAAATATTTGGCGGATTCAAGTTTTCTCTGTCGCTGACTGCGCTTTTCGACGACATTTTTAGGCAATAAGACCTTGGAAGACCCACCAGATTTCACGCAAGGGCCGAAGCTACGTAGTCGGCAGGAAATCCGCGCTTGGCTGGATTCATTGGCGCAGTTCTCGGATAAGGGGCCGCTTCTGCCGGAAAGATAACTCGGGAATGGATTTACCAAGACCACGACTAGCCTCTCTATTTCGCTCCCTGTCCCTTCAGCGCCTTTCCTGCCATCGCTCCGGTAGCTTTTCCGTTTTCGAATGCTACTTGCCCGTTCACGATCACGTACTTCACCCCTTCGGCCAACTGCGCTGGCTGCGTGTACGTGGCTTTGTCGATGATGTTGTCGGGATCAAAGATAGTGATATCGGCGAAGAAGCCTTCTTTGATCAGGCCACGGCCCGTCAGGTGCTCGCGTTGCGCGGGCAGGGAAGTAATCTTGCGGATTGCCTGCTCCAGCGGCATCAATTGCAGATCGCGGACGTAGTGTCCCAGAAATCGCGGCATGCTGCCGAAAGAGCGAGGATGAGTGTGGGGCTCAAACAGCGGCCCATCCAGCGAGAGCTCATTTGCGTCCAGGCCGATGCTCGTCCATGGTTG
>Ga0207700_10000514_pt1 | contig 22708 bp, 17 predicted proteins | sample LARL82metaG_FD_184348 | JGI IMG/M metagenome (GOLD analysis project Ga0207700, IMG submission 184348) | Corn, switchgrass and miscanthus rhizosphere microbial communities from Kellogg Biological Station, Michigan, USA - LAR L8-2 metaG... | ecosystem: Host-associated > Plants > Roots >...
GAGAGAGAGAGAGAGAGAGAGAGAGAGAGAGAGAGCGAGAGAGAGAGAGAGAGAGAGAGAGAGAGAGAGAGAGAGAGAGAGAGAGAGAGAGAGAGAGACATTCAGCATGGACATCAAGCGAGCTGGATCGCGGCCTTCGACGAAGGGGAATCCGGAGTGGTTCACGGGCACGGTGCGCATCGATCCGCTCTTCCAGACTGCCGCGCCAGCGAGGGCGGCGGGGGCGAAAGTCACATTCGAGCCCGGCGCTCGAACAGCGTGGCACACGCATCCTCTGGGTCAGACGCTGATCGTCACGGACGGCTTGGGGCTGGTGCAACGCGACGGTGGCGAGATCGAGGAGATCCGGCCTGGCGACGTCGTCTTGTTTGAGCCTAACGAGAAGCACTGGCACGGCGCGTCGCCAACCACAGCGATGACGCACATCGCTATTCAGGAAGCACTCGACGGTAAGCCGGTCGACTGGCTGGAGAAAGTGACCAATGAGCAGTATGGAGGACGGTCATGAAAGGCGCAGCTACTCACACCCTGAAGCACGGGGCAGGCGACGCCTAACTGCTAGCTTCCTCCGGCCGCGCAGGCCGGGTGGCCGCCCCAACCCCCGGCGATGCACTGGACCTGCGCGGACGACGCGGGTGCGCACGCCGCTCGGACCTGCTGCAGCACCGAAGTAGCTGCCGCGATGTATTCGCGTTGCCGGGCTACGGGGACGTTCCGCGCACCGCCCATAAAGAAAGTGGTCACCTCAAGCAGCAGCGCCGAATCCTTCTGCGGCTCGATCGACAGCCGTGAATTGCTCGATGGCCACCAGCCACTCGAGTCACGCACGCTGATCTGCACTCGAGTTGCACTCGAGCCAGGATGAAGATCGACAGTTTCGAAAGGCGCTCGTCCGAAGGACTGCCGCATGGCTGCAAGCACGCACGAGTCCGGAGCGGGCGGACCGAGCCGGACTCGCGCGCCAATCGTGTACACGGGATCGCACGCGTACGCGCCTATGACAGCCACGAGCGCAATAATTAGTTCGCGCCGCATTCCGTCGAGCTACGCTGTCGCCGCCCTCATCTGACGGGCGACGTTCGGCTTCTTCAGCAGCGCGATCTGGCCGCCATGATACGCGGCGTGCAAGGACGCGCTCTGGAACAACCGAGCGAAACTGTAGGCTCTTCCCGGCACGGTCGATTCGAGCCGCTCATCGCCGAAGCGCTCGATCGCCCTGGCGAATTCCATGTGCTTCTCGAAGAGCGCCCGCACACACTGTTCCCACGCGGCAGCGTCCGCCGTAATTACCGGAGGCCAATCTTGCTCTTTCGGCATCGCGGGCCAGGGTGGAATCGGCACTCCGCGAATCGCGCCCGCGTAGAATGTGATCCATGCGTCCAGGTGCAACACTATCTCCCAGATCGAATGCGCGTTAAGGACGGGATGCGCCAGCGCCTGCTCAGCCGTGACACCCTGAAGTATCTCGCGCAATGAGTCGCCAAACGACGCTTCACCATTGATCGTGGACGTGAGCTGCTGGGCGGTACGAGTGCATTCCGTATTCATGAATTGGCAATAGCATCGGCCATCAACCGGGCCGCGCCGATGAGGGCGAGATTTACCGCGCTGGCGGCCCAGATCTCGTGAACATGAGGATTGGCGATGACTCGAAGCGCCCAACGGGCACCGACGATGATGAGCATCGACGTGAACAATCGCGAAGGGAGCAATACCAGTTCATCTGACAGCGTGCATACTACGCAGATTCCAGGAAACATTGACGTGGCCGGGAGAAATCTCTGCGAACTGGAATGGAGGCCGCTGATACCAGAGCCGCCTGCAGGGCGGCTCTGGTTTCAGTGGTCCTCCGTTTCACGTCGCAAGAAATTCACCACGTCAAGACGGACCCACTCGATGATTCCCCGACATCAATGAGGACCGCTTCGAGATGTCGCAGCCGCAGAAGTATGAAGTACCGAGGCAGAGAGCTCTCGACGAAACGCTCTCAGTTCGAAGTCAGGAGTACCAGGATTGGGGCAATCATACCTGCTACTCCATAGTCCCTCACTAGGATCTCGATGCGAACTGTATTCACGATCCTTCTAGTAATCACCGCCGTGGCGGCGCGGGCGCAAGTCGTGAAAATCTGGCCAGGTGCCGCGCCGGGGTCGGAGCGGTGGACACAGCAGGAGAAGACCTACGAGAACACGCCAGTGGGCACGGTCGTGATGAACGTCGTGACGCCAACGCTGACCGCGTTTCTCCCGCCGCGCGACAAGGCGACTGGTACGGGTGTCATTATCGCACCGGGCGGCGCCTTCGTTGCGCTTACAGTCGGCCTCGAGGGCAGTGACCTCGCGCGCTGGCTGCAGCAGCGTGGGATTGCCGCGTTCGTGCTGAAGTACCGCGTGATCGAAAAGAAGCAGGAGGGTATTCCCGAGATGAACATGGATACCGCCGGCCGGTACGGCATCGCCGACGGGATCCAGGCGCTGAAGGTCGTTAGGCAGCACGCGAAGGAGTGGGGAGTGCTGCCCGACCGAGTCGGCTTCATTGGCTTTTCCGCGGGCGCAATGGTCGCGAGTGGTGCGCTACTCCAGTCAAACGCCGCGCTTCGTCCCAACTTTACGGCGATGATCTATGGCGGGCCGTTCGGCGTCATGCCGTCCATTCCGGCGAGGCTCCCGCCGATGTTCCTCGCCTGGGCGCAGGATGACCAGGTCGCGCTCGACGCGATCGTGCGATTCCGTGATGCACTGATCGCCGCGAAGCAGAAGCCAGAGCTGCACGTCTTCGCGAGCGGTGGCCATGGCTTCGGCATGAAAAAACAAGGCACGACCAGCGACTACTGGGTCGAGGAATACTATTACTGGCTGGAGTCCCAAAAGCTCACCCTTGCACCCCGTTGAGTGTTGGGCGTTGACATCGCTACACTTCGACTCGGAGTCCGACGCCCTGCGGCGCGCTAGCGCGGAATGCGCAGCTGTTTGAGGACCTTGCCGAGTTGGTCGATCTCACGGCCGTAGGTTGACCAGTCTCCGGCGCGCTGCGCCGAGATTGCGCGGTCGTAATGCTGCTGCGCTTCGAGCAACAGTGACATCGCGGCGCTCGTCGGAGCGTTCGCGGTAGCGCTAGGCGCTCGCGCCGCGGTCGAGTCAGCGGCGAGCCGTGGGGCGGCTGGCGCCGCACCGCCGAACAGCGCCGCAAGACCGGCCTCCAGCGTCTCGGCCATGGCGACACGATTCTCGTGTGCCACGACGACGCGCTTCAGCTCGGGAATCGTTCCCCCTTCGGCGCGGAGATACAGCGGCTGCACGTAGATCAACGATTCGTTGATCGGAATCACCAGAAGCTCGCCGCGAATGACACTGGAGCCTTTCTGATCCCAGAGCGTGAGCTGCTGCGAGATGTCCGTTTCCTGATTGATGCGGTTCGCGATCTGCTTCGGGCCGTAGACAAGACTCTGTTTCGGGAAGCGATACGCGATGAGCTTTCCGTAATTCGGACCATCCATGCGTGCCGCCATCCACGCCGCCAGGTTGTCCTTGCCGCGCGGCGTGAAGGGCGTCATGTAGATGAATTCCTCATTCGCCTCGCCCGGCAGGCGCAGGATGATGTGGCGCATGAAGGGGTTGACGTTAGGCGTCCCCTTCTCGACTCCCGGGTATTGCCATTGGTCCTCGCGATGGTAGAACGCGTCCGGATCCACCATGTGATAAGTCGCGTAGAGCGACGTCTGCACTCGGAACAGGTCGCCGGGATAGCGGAGATGTCTGCGGATATCCGCGGGCATGCTCGCGTTCGGCTTGAAGATCGCGCCGAAAATCGCGGCGTAGGTCTCCGCGATGGGATCGCTGGGATCGAGGAGATATGCGTCGATGGTTCCATCATACGCGTCGATCACGACCTTGACGCTGTTGCGCATGTAGTTGGTGCCGTCTTCGGTGGGCTGCGCATACGGCCAGTTGGAGCTCGATGTATATCCATCGAGAATCCATTTCAGCGTGCCCGAATCGGTCACCACCAGATACGGCTCGGAGTCGAAGTCGAGGAAGGGCAGGGCCGCCTGCGCGCGCTGCACGATGTTGCGGCGATAAAGAATGCGTGCGCTCTGGGAGAGATACGACGAGAGGAGAATGTCCGTCGATCCAAGCTGCCAGGCGTAGAGTGCACGCCGGAGAAAGGTGCCGACCGGTACTCCACCACGCCCCGAGTAGTTCGAGTAGACGTTGCGGTCGCCTTCCGGATAGTCGAACTCCTTCTGGCCGGTGCCGACGAACACGTAGCTGTTCGTGAGCTGACCGTAGTAGATCTGTGGACGTGTGACTTTCACGGAGATCGTCGACACGGGGGGCAGATCCTTGATGAACAGCACCGGCAGCCCCTCCGCGGTGACCTCGTTCACGGGTGCCATCGCGATGCCCATCCCGTGCGTGAACGTCAACCGCTCATTGATGAAGTTGCGTGTGGAAAGCGAGGCCGAGTTGAGCTCGCGCGCGGATAGGTGAACCTGGCGGTAATGGCCGTCGACCATGTATCGGTCGTCGTTCACCGACGCGAAGTCATAGTACGTTCTGATCTCCTGGAGCTGGCCGAACGTCTGCTTGAGAAGATCGCGCTCCCAGAGGCGTACGTTGCCGATCGTCGGCGCGTTCGCTCGGATGTCGGCCATGGAAAGCTGGACATCACCTTCGAGATCGCGCGTCGCCACCGAGTCGAGGCGCCAGGCTCGGCGGGTTGCGGCAATGTGCCGCTGCAGATAGGGCCGCTCGCGCGCGAGCTCGTTAGGCGCAACGACGAACTTCTGCTCTGCCGCCGGTACCAGCGCACGAAAAACAATGCCGACGGCGGCATAGCCGATTAGCCCAACGAACGCGAACCAGACCAGCCGGTCGCGTAGCATGCCGTAGACGATGAGCGCGGCGGCAAACAGTCCGGCGACTGCGGAGACTCGAATACCGATAAGAAGAACGTGGGCGTCGGCGTAGCTCGCGCCGACGAGCGGCCCGGTCGTCGAGTACAGCAGCGCGGCGGAGTCGACGAGCCACAATTGGACGCTGAACAACACAAACAGCAGCACGAGCAGCAGGCCGAGATGCCGCGTCGGTCGCGCGCCGATGGTGACGCGTCGTGGGAGGAGCTGGACAGTACCACGCGTGGCGTAGAGGAGGATGCTGCCGACCAATGCCACGACGGTCAATACGACGAGCGCAGCCAGCGCAGTCGAGATCGCAGGCAGTTTAAAGAGGTAGAATCCGATGTCCCGTCCGAATACCAGATCGGTCTCGCCGACGCGCGCACCATGCAGGAACATGAGCGCGGACATCCACTGCGCAGACAGCGTCAGCGCGGTGAGGAATGCCACGAGAGCCGCAACGACGAAAGTCAGCGTGGGGATAAAGCGCGAGACATCGAGGCGCGGACCGCTTTCGGGATCCATGATCAGCGTCGGCAGATCGAGTCCCTGGCGCGCCCAACGCAGATTGCCATAGATGAAGGCGAAGGCAACGAACCCGCTGAGCGCGAACAACAGAGAGCGGGCGGCGAGGGACCTCAGGAACACCGACTCGAAGTGAATCTCGTTGAACCAGAGCCAGTCGGTCGCGAAGCTCGCGAGCCACGGCACCACGAAGACCAGGAGGAACAGGACGGCGAGCAATGCGAGCAGGATCCGGCGCGGCCGCGGGCTGCGCGCGGGCGTCACTCTACGTCGGAAGGGCAGGGGCGAGGAGGTCATCGAGCCCTCAAGATCGCGGTGCGACGGGCTCTTGACTAGGTCGGCAGACGGTCACGACAATCCAGCCAGGAGTGGCCGCGACCGTGCGGATGCCATTGACAGTGTACGAACGACAATTTGTGCGCATTCACCGGCCAGGCCTCGCGGCTCACTCTCGATCTCCAATTCCTGGCATTTCGGGTGCATAGCCTCATGCCGAGACGAACGCGCATGAGACGCACACCGTTTTCCGAGGAACATCGCTATGGCAACGTCCAAGCAGAAAGCAGCGGCACGCAAGAATGTGAAAAAGGCTGCGCGCGCCGCGAAGCGAAAGAAGACGATCTCCAAATTGCCGAAGAAGACCCGCACTGCGCTCGGGAAGCAGGGCGCGAAGATGGCGAAGCGGAAGCGGGGGCGGTGAGCGTCGTCAATCTGTGACACTCCCATCTACCCCGGATTCACACGAGGCTTACCGCCGCCTGGCCCGCGATTGCGCTCAGGTCGTCTCCGAGGTGTTCGACGAGTACCACGAGCGATTCCGCCTCGCCGCGAGACGTTCGGCCCGAGACTTTCGTGCCCGCGACTGGGTCTCGGTCCGCGACGGATCCACGGACCGATTGCGATTGTACGCGCACAGCGTCGACCATGCGATCGCGCAGGTGGTCAGGCGGGCGCGGGACGTGAGTAGCGCGCGGTGGCTGTGGACGCAGATGCGCGAGGAATACGCCGTGCTCACGGCGGGACGCCGGGATCGCGAGATCGCGGAGACTTTTTTCAGCTCCGTGACGCGGCGGCGATTTGCGACAACGGGAGTCGATCGAGAAATCGAATTTCAACAGCCGTGGTCCTCCGAATTTCCCGCGCGCCCTGCCGATGCAGCGCGACGTTGGTGTTCCGCCGCGGGTGGGACGCGCATGCTCGCGGAGCGCATTCTCGCCGATCTCGGTCACGCGCTCGCCGACCCGAGTGGTGACGCCCGGCGCGTCGGCGATGCGATCGCGCGTGGGGCGCGCGAAGCATTCGGCGATGCGCAGGTCACCGGTGCTGATCTGTTGACGAGTCTCTTCTATAGGAACAAGGGCGCTTACCTGGTCGGGCGACTCGCTTGCGAGAACGACCGCTGGCTGCCACTCGCGCTCGCGCTCACGATGAACGACGAGGGCATCGTCGTCGATGCGGTCCTGACGACTGCCGACGAGCTCGCGATTGTCTTCGGATTCGCATGGTCGTATTTCCACGTCGACGTGGCATCGCCGGCGGCGACGGTTGCCTTCCTCGCCGAGATCATGCCGCTCAAGCGCATCGACGAGCTCTATACGTCAATCGGCTACAACAAGCATGGAAAGACAGAGCTGTATCGGACGCTCATGCACCACCTGTCGCAGCCGGACGCTCGCTTCGAGGAGGCCCCCGGCGTCAAAGGCCTGGTCATGTCGGTATTCACCCTTCCATCGCTCAACATCGTTTTCAAGATCATCAAGGATCGCATCGGGGCGCCGAAGCGAACGACGCGAAAGCACGTCACGGATCAATATCGTCGTGTCTTCCTTCGCGATCGCGTCGGCCGGCTCGCGGACGCTCAGCTCTTTCAAGGTCTGGCGTTTCGCCGCGAGTGTTTCTCCGACGCACTGCTCGCCGAGCTCTTACGCGACGCGCCGAGTGTCGTCCGCGTCGAGGAGGGCCGGGTCATCCTCGACCATGTGTACACCGAACGTCGCGTCAGGCCATTGAATCTGTTTATCCAGGAAGCGGATCCTGTTCATGCCGAGGCGGCGATCCTCGACTACGGCCAATGCATCAAGGATCTCGCGGCGGCGAACATCTTCGCCGGCGATCTTCTGTTGAAGAACTTCGGCGTGACGCGACATGGGCGCGTGGTCTTCTACGACTATGACGAGCTCGCGCCGCTCACCGACTGTCGCTTCCGCACCTTTCCGGAGCCCCGATCGCCCGATGACGAGCTGGCCGCGGAGCCGTGGTTCTCCGTCGCCGAGCATGATGTCTTTCCGGAGGAGTTCGCGCCGTTCATGGTGCCTAACGGGCCACTCCGGGATATTTTTGTCGACGCGCACGGAGAGCTGTTACAGCGGGACTGGTGGTGTGCGGTGCAGGACCGTGTGCGGGACGGGGAGTTGGTGGATACGTTCCCGTATTCGGGGACGCGGCGCTTGCGGCCTGTGTCATCCTGAGCGAAGCGAAGGATCTGCCAACAGCAAATCCTTCGCTTCGCTCAGGATGACATCTGCCGCGATTAGAATTGCTGCTTTTCCGTGGACTCTTTCAGCGCCTGAGTCGAGCACGAACCGCCCGAGACGATCTCCGATACGACATCGAAATAGCCGGTGCCGACCTCGCGCTGGTGGCGCGTCGCGGTGTAGCCGTCGGCTTCCGCCGCGAACTCCGCGGTCTGGAGCTCTGCATACGCCGCCATGCCACGGTCGCGGTAGCCCCGCGCCAGCTCGAACATGCTGTAGTTGACGGCGTGGAAGCCGGCGAGGGTCACGAACTGGAACTTGTAGCCCATGGCGCCGAGCTCGCGCTGGAACCTGGCGATCGTCGACGCATCGAGGTGCTTCCGCCAGTTGAAGGACGGCGAGCAGTTGTACGCGAGCATCTTGCCCGGCGCGGCGTCGTGAACTGCCTCGGCAAAGCGACGCGCCTCGGCGAGATTCGGCGTCGACGTCTCGCACCAGAGGAGATCGGCGTATGGCGCGTAGGCGATGGCGCGGGCGATGGCGCACTCGATGCCGGCGCGCAGCCGGAAAAATCCTTCGGGTGTGCGGTCCCCGACACAGAACTCGCGGTCGCGGGCATCGATGTCGCTCGTCAGGAGCTTCGCGCTATCGGCGTCGGTGCGCGCGATGAGCACAGTCGGAACATCGAGGACATCGGCTGCAAGGCGCGCCGCGATCAACGTGCGAATGAATTGACTCGTCGGCACCAGGACCTTGCCGCCGAGGTGGCCACATTTCTTCTCGGACGCGAGCTGGTCCTCGAAGTGAACGCCGGCGGCGCCGGCCTCGATCATCGCCTTCATGAGCTCGAAGGCGTTGAGCGGGCCGCCGAATCCGGCCTCGGCGTCGGCGACGAGCGGAGCGAGCCAGTAGCGGCGCGCAGCCGTAGTGTCACCCGTTGATTCGCTGCGCTCGATCTGGTCGGCGCGGAGCAGCGCCTGGTTGAGTCGCCTAACGACCGCGGGGACCGAGTTCGCAGGATACAGGCTCTGATCGGGATACGTCTGGCCGGCGAGATTGGCATCTGCCGCCACCTGCCAGCCGCTCACATAGATCGCCTCGAGGCCGGCACGGACCATCTGCACGGCCTGGCTTCCGCTGAGCGCGCCCAGCGCCGGCACGTACTCGCGTGAGGTGAGGAGCGACCAGAGTCGGCGCGCGCCGACGTCGGCCAGGGTGTGCGCGATCCGTACGGACGGACGAAGCCGTTCGACATCGGTGGCCGAGTAGGGGCGGGTGATGCCCTGCCAGCGTGCCTCCTCCGACTCTGTCGAGAGTTCGACGTGCGCGGTCTCGACGTCCTCATCGAGGAATTGCGTGGAAACTGCCATGTTCTCTCCCTTCAGGCGATGATGGTGGGTGGGCTGTCGTCGAGCGAAGCGTACGCCGCCGATGTGAGAAAGTCGGCGAGCGTGTCGGCAGTGGTGAGCTCTAGGAAGAGCGTTCGCGCTTCCGTAAAACGCCCCGCACGAATGCGGTCGGCGCCGAGCTCAGTCGTTAGGCGCACCAACTCCTCGTCGACGATGCGCTCGACGAGCCGAGGGGTGACGGTGTCGCCGGTATCGTCGAGGCGCGCACAGTGGTGGATCCATTGCCACAGCTGCGCGCGCGAGATTTCCGCGGTCGCTGCGTCTTCCATGAGATGGTAGAGCGGGACGCACCCCTGGCCGCGCAGCCACGACTCGATGTATTGCAGGCCGACACGGACGTTTTGCCGGAGCCCTTCCTCCGTGCGCGTGCCCGTCGGAACGCGCAGCAGGTCGTCCGCGGTGACGTGCACGTCGTCACGCAGGCGAGCGAGCTGATTCGCCGAGGACATGTGCGCGTCGAACGCCTCGCGCGCGACCGCGACCAGGCCCGGGTGGGCGACCCAGGTGCCGTCATGGCCGTCGCGCACCTCCCGCAGCTTGTCAGCGCGGACCTTGGCGAGTGCGCGCTCATTGGCGTCCGCGTCATTCTTGATCGGGATCTGCGCCGCCATGCCGCCGATCGCGTAGGCGCCGCGACGGTGACAGGTCTTCACGGCCAGCTGCGTATACGCGCGCATACACGGTTGCTCCATCGTGACCTGCGAACGGTCGGGGAGCACCGCGCGCGGATCCGCCGCGTGATACTTGATGAAGCTGAAGATGTAATCCCAGCGGCCGCAGTTGAGTCCAGCGATGCGGCCACGCAGCTCGAAGAGGATCTCGTCCATCTCGAACGCCGCGGCGATGGTCTCGATCAGCACCGTGACCTTGATCGAGCCGTTAGGTAGCGCGAGCGCTTGCTCGGCGTGCACGAGCACGTCGTTCCAGAGACGAGCCTCGCGGTGACTCTCCAGCTTCGGCAGGTAGAGATAGGGGCCGCTCCCGCGCTCGAGGAGTGCCGCGGCGTTGTGATGGAGGAACAACCCCGCGTCGACGAGCGCGGCGGCGATGGGCTTGCCATCGATCACGAGATGCCGCTCGACGAGATGGAGGCCCCGTGGCCGCACGATGAGTGTCGCCGTTCGGTCGTTGAGCCGGTATGCTTTCCCACTCTCGGGGTCATCCCAGGCGATCGTGCGCCGCACGGCGTCCCGCAGATTCCCCTGGCCGCCGAGCATGTTCGACCATGTCGGCGCCGAGGAGTCCTCGAGGTCCGCCATGAAGACGTCGGCTCCCGAGTTGAGAGCGTTGATCATCATTTTGCGGTCCGTCGGCCCCGTGATCTCGACTATGCGCCGCTCGAGGTCACGTGGCACCGGCGCAACGGTCCAGTCGCGTTCCCGAATCGGTGCGGTAGCGGGGAGGAAATCCAGCCACTCCTCGCCGCGAGCGATGCGTGCGCGGCGGTGCGCTCGAGAATTCAGTAAAGTCTCGATCGATGGACCGAACTGGCGCGCCAGGCCACCGACGAAGGCCAACGCCTCGGGCGTGAGGACGTCCGATTGCGGTTCTGACGCGTCGGGACGGACATCGGCGCCGTGGCTCGGCGACGCGAGCGATGACATATGATTTCACTCGATGGAAGCGCGGCAAAGCGTAATGCCATAGTTATGCCAAGCGACCTGAGCGAATAGCACCCGGCGAATATGTCCGAGTGTCGGGTACACCCAGATCCGGAACAGCACCACAGGCCGACGGTACTGAAGTACGAGTGAGGAGAAGGAAGTAGTCCGAGCCGAAAAGCTGTCGGGGCTACTGATTACTTCGTACTCGGCTGCTCCCAACCTGTCGGCTATTCGGTCGCGATCTTCCGCACGGCGCGCTGCACTCGATCATTTGCCGGATATGAGGAGGGCCACGAGCAAATCGAGAAACGCGTCCGGTCTCGTGAAGAGCGCGAAGTGGCCGGCAGCAGGAACGACCGTGAACTCCTTCTTCGGCGCCCGGATGGCAGCCACGAACGCGCGCGCCAGACCTGGCGGAGCCGTCAGATCCTCGGCGCCCTGAATGACGAAGATCGGGACCGAAAACGCCGCGTGGAACAACGCTGGGTCGATCTCCTTCAGATGCGGCACGAGCTTGTCACCGCTGAAGCCTTCACCCGCGAAGTCATCATTGATGTCCTGCAGGCTGACGCCGGGCGCGGTGAGCATGAACGAGAGCGACGCATTGAGAAAGGCGTCGTTATGCTCGAGCAGGTTCGTCCACTTGTGCTCCACGCCATACGCTCGCCCGTCACGCCAGGGCGGGGGACCGATCTCCGTCAGCTCGCGAACTGCAATCCTTTCACCGCGACGTTTTGCCGTCGCCAGTACGTTGCGATACGCCACGGCGATCATCGTATCCGATGGGGCGCCGACCTGACCCGTTCCGACGAACGCGGAGAAGAGCTCCGGCCTAGCGCGCACCATCTCCAATCCGATGATCGAGCCAAACGAGTGACCGACCACGATGATCCTGTTCGTGTTCAGCGCATGACGCAGGGAGTCGGCGAGCTCGATTCCGTCTTGCACGATGCGAGTGATCGTGACCTCCGGCGTCGACGTACCGCTGCGGCCAAACGTCTTGCCCGCGCCGCGCTGATCCCATTGGACGACGGTGTAGCGCCTGAACCAGGAGCGAAGGAGCGCCCATCCATAGAGACTCGTGGCATCACCGGGACCGCCATGCACGAGGAGGATCACCGGGTTATGCCGATCGTCACCGCGGATGCTGATCCATTGCTCGATTCCGCCGATTTGGATGAATCGATCCTGTTGAATCCCGTTCGGTGCCGTAATCGCGTAATCGCGGGCGTTGCGCTGCCTCAGGAAGCTCAGCCACAGCGTGTCGAACTTTATAAGTTGCTGAACCTCGCTGGGAGAAATGACGCGTCCGCTGTCCTGCGCCCGCGCGGTCGTCATTCGCGAAGCCGCGATGGCCAGGGCGCACAGTCCGCGCGGGAGTCGTTTCATGAGGCCGTTCCGGTGGAATGCTGAATAACCAGCATACCACCGGTTCACGCATGGCAGCAAGTCGTCTCGAGGGTGGCGATAATGCGAAGCCGAGGAGATGTTGTGTCGAATGCGCATGCTAGCGATGACGGTTCGCCGTTCGCGAGTGATCGGCGCTGCGTCGGTTGCCGAGCATCGGATGCCGTCGCGAGTGCGCAACCCTCGTAGCGCTGTTGTGATCATCTTGGCCGCCGGCGTGGCGTGCGGCGGGCGGGGCCGCGACGCCACGCCGGCGCCGTCTAGCCGCGTGATACCAATCAGCACAGCCGTAGCGCTCGAAGTCGTCGACTGGGGCGGTCGCGGTGCTCCGCTGGTCTTCCTTGCTGGCCTAGGAAACACGGCCCACGTCTTCGACACATTCGCGCCGCGGTTCACGGACCGCTTTCATGTGGTCGGCATCACGCGTCGTGGATTTGGTGCTTCGGCTGGCGCCCCTCCGCCTAACGATCTCGACACACTCGTTGCCGATGTGGTGGCGGTGCTCGATTCGCTCCGACTCGGGAGGGTCGTGCTCGTCGGGCACTCGATCGCTGGTGAAGAAATGACGCGGTTCGCCGAGCGCTATCGCGCGCGCTGTGCGGGGCTCGTGTACCTCGATGCGGCCTATGACCGCTCCGGGATCGACACACTCGCCTCGAAGCAGCCATCCACGCCCGGTCCGCGGATCAGCGCCGCGGACACCGCCACTTTCGCAACTGTTCGCGCGCTGTACGCGCGCGTGTTGGGTGTGGAGGAGCCGGAATCGGACATCCGGGCAACGGAAAGATTCGATGCCGCCGACCGCTACCAGGGGTCGGTGACTCCGGAGTCGCTCAAGGCACGCATCGCCAGCGTGAAGCAGGTCGCTCGATATGGACGGGCCCACTGTCGCGCGCTCGCAGTCTATGCGTTGCCGGATTCCGTGGTTGACGTAGTTCCGTACTACAAGGAGCTGGACGCCACCGGGCGCACCCAGGCCGATTCGCTGCTCCGCTTCGTGCAGGCGGTCGTCGCCGATTCACGGGCCCGAATCGGGCTGTTGCCGCAGTTCGAGGTCTTCGACGTGCATAACAGCAATCATTACGTCTTCCTGCAACATCCCCGCGAGGTCGCGGCAGCGATGCGCACTTTCCTCGCGGCCGAACGCTGAAAGCGGCAACGCCCAACGGCCAACGCCGGCGCGCTCCCCTTGTGTGGCAATGGCAACGCTCTTACCTTCCCTAGTGTCACAAGGGTAGGTACAGCGCGTATGGCCGACACCGAAACCGATCTCCTGCGCAGCAGCCTCGATCTGCTGATCCTCAAGGCGCTCTCCTGGGGCGCGATGCACGGCTATGGCATCAGCGAGTGGATCGAAGGTGCGACTGCCTCGCTCCTCCTGCTCGAAGAGGGCACCCTCTATCCCGCGCTTCACCGGCTCGAGCGCCGCGGCTGGATTTCGAGCGAATGGGGGGTGTCGGACAACAACCGCCGCGCGAAGTTCTATCGCCTAACGACGGCGGGCCGCGCGCGATTCCGCGCCGAGGCGCCGCTCTGGCACCGCCATGCCGAGGCCATCGCCGTTGCCCTGCGACGCACGTCGCTGGAGCTTGTTTGAGTCCCGCGCCTGGCTGGCGCCGCATCTTCCGACTGACGCTCGGCGAACGGTTCCTCGAGCGGGACATCGACGACGAGCTCGCGTTTCACCTCGCGATGCGGGAGGAGAAGCTCCGCAGTCTTGGCGTCGCTCCGGACGCCGCTCGCGCCGGCGCCCACGCGCGGTTCGGCGATCAGGCCGAAGTTCGTGACGAGTGTCTCACCATCGATCGACAATACGCCCGCGAGGTCCGTCTCATGGAATGGCTCGAGTCGCTCTGGTCCGACGTCCGTTACGCGCTCCGCACGTTCCGGCGCATGCCGACCTTCACCGCCGTTGCCATCATCACGCTCGCGTTAGGCATCGGCGCCACCACCGCAATGTTCACGCTCGTGAACAGTATCCTGCTGCGGCCACTGCCCTATCCAAACGCAGACCGACTTGTCCGCGTCATTCAATCCTATCCTGAGAAGGGGCTCGATACGTGGGGATTGAACCAGGTCAACATCGCGATGTACCGCGACCGCTCCACGGATTTCTCCTCGTTCGCGGCCTATCGGAATGGAAGCGCGACGCTGCAGAGTCCGAGCGGACCGCAGCGGATTCAGACCATACGGGTGACGTCACCATTCTTTCGTACCATCGGTGTCGGCCCGGCGCTCGGACGCGAGTTCACGGACGCGGAGGATGCGCCCGGCAAGAACACGGTGATGATCCTCAGTGACGGCTTGTGGAGGTCCCGTTTCGGCGGCGACCCCTCTGTCATCGGCAAGATGATCGACGTCGATGGACAACCAACCCTTATCGTTGGCGTCATGCCCGCGAGCTTCGTCTACCCCCGGCCCGGGATCGGCGCGTACGTGCCGATGGGTCTGAATCCAACTTTTCGCTTCGGATTCTTAAGTACGGGAATCGGCCGCCTCAAACCCGGTATCACCCCTGAACACGCGGAACGGCAGACCACGAAGATCATGTGGGACTGGGCTCGCGACCAGAGCAGCGCCAGCGCGTCTGTCGATCCGAGCAAGACGCGCATGAAGACGATCGTCAGGCCGCTGCGGGAGGCCATCACGGCCAGCAGCGCGCGTCCACTGACCGTTCTGCTCGCGGCTGTGGTACTCATTCTTCTTATCGCGACGGCGAATGTGGCGACACTGCTCTCCGGGCGGGCCACGGCACGTCAGCGAGAGATCACACTGCGCGCTGCGTTAGGTGCGAGTGGGAAGCGGGTGTTGCGCCAACTGCTCACAGAGAGCGTGGCGCTCGCGCTGCTCGGTGCGCTCTTCGGCGTGCTGCTGGCCGTTGTGGCGGTTCGCGCGTTCACCCATTCTGGTCTCGCGACGCTCCCCCGTATCGACGAGGTCGCGGTGGACGGGCGCGTGCTCGCCTTTACGCTCGTGGTTTCGGTCGCGAGCGGTCTGTTGTTCGGCCTTCTTCCAGCGATACACGCCGGGCGAGTGCGCCTGACGTCGGATCTCACGGCAGGGCAGCGCGAGAGCGGGCACAGGGCCTCACGACGAGTCAACAATGCACTGGTCGTAGCGCAACTCTCGTTGTCCGTGGTCCTGCTGATCGCGGCCGGGCTGGTGCTGAAAAGCTTTCAGCACCTCACGGAGATCGACTTGGGTTTTCGCGCCGACGGTGTGACGTCGATCGTATTGCCGCTGCCCGAGCGCATCAGAAATGACATTGGGCGCACGAAGGCATTTGTAAACGCGACACTCGATCGGGTCCGCGGCATACCCGGTGTGCAGACGGCAGCGCTGACGTGGTCCTTACCGTTGGACCAGAACGGCAACTACGACGGTCTTCTGATCGGCGGCCGCCCCGTGCCCCCGAATGGCAACGAGAGTCAGACGTACCAGATCGGAGTGAGTCCTGAATACTTCAAGACGATGGGTATTCCGCTGTTGTACGGTCGTGACTTCGCGATCAGCGATGACTCGACGCGGCTCGCCGTGGGCATCGTCGACTCGACGCTCGCCAGCCGCTACTGGAAGGGAGCGGAAGCACTCGGCAAACGCGTTCGCGTTACCGGGGACACGATGTGGTTCACCATCATCGGCGTCGTGGGGACGGTGCGGGACGGGGATCCGGCCCTGCCGCCGGAACCCCACCTCTACGTCAGCATTCCGCAGGTCGGCGCTTATCAGGTGTCGTTGGCGGTTCGCACGAACAAATCGAACGCGAGTGTGATTCCGGCGGTGAGGCGCGCGTTGACGGAGGCGAACCCGGCGATTCCGCTCGATGTGAAGACGCTCGACAGCATCATCGACCGGACGTACGCGACGCGGCGTCTGACGAAGCTCCTGCTCGGCGGCTTCGCGCTCGTGGCGCTGCTGCTCGCCGCGGTAGGTATTTACGGAGTGATGTCGCTGCATGTCGCGAATCGGGGCCGCGAGTTCGGCATTCGACTCGCGATCGGCGCCGATCCACGCGCCCTCGTCAGACTTGTCCTCGGCGAAGGTGCGGTTTTGGCGGCGTTAGGCGTCGCTCTCGGTGTCGCCGGCGCACTGGCGGCGACACGATCGCTGGCGAGCCTGCTGTACGACGTGAGTCCAACAGATCCGGTCGTGCTGTTCGCGTTGCCGCTGCTGCTCGCCGGTATCGCGCTCGCCGCCTGTTACCTCCCGGCGCGCCGCGCGGCGCGGAGCGATCCGTTGAGCGTGTTGCGGGCTGATTGAGGCGAGGTCATTACAAGATCGGGACGAATGCAGAGGCTCGAGACTGAGCTCACTCTCCCAGCGCGGCGCTGCCATCTCGTTGCTCGTTTCTGGGCTCGGCGACTATAGGTGAGATGCGCGTCAGCCGCGCGGAGTAAGCCGGCGGTCAGCGCTCAGCTCTCGAGTCTGCAGCTCGCCCAATCTCGCGCACAGAAGAGCGAGATCCAGAGGCGCGAACTCAATGGCTGTGCTTTCCGCCTTTGCGCGAGGATTTCTTGCCACTGTTCGCGATCTTTGCCGAGCGCTCTTTGCTATAGCCTTTATCGCGAAGAGCTTCGTATTTTCGGTCGTTCTTTACGCTGTTGCCATGGTCCTTCGCCATAGTGGCCTCCTGAAACGGTGCCAATTCTGAGCGCAATGGGCGGGCCAGCTCGACGTCGAAGCATGATTATTTTGCTCGCTGCCGTCGCTATTGCGCTGGCGGTCACGGCGACGCTGCCCATCGCAAGAGACGACCTTGCATCGGAGCCGCAGCCGATGAGCGAATATGAATCAGCGGCAGCGGTGATCAGTCGCCGGCAGAGCGTCGATGCACGGGTCGCCGTGCCGAGCGGAAGATCGATATTTCTCGGACATGGGCACCGGACAGCTATCGCCGTTGTCCTATTGCACGGCTACACGAACTCACCACTGCAGTACGATTCGCTGGCGCGGATACTCTTTCGCGATGGCGACAACGTCTATATTCCGCGGCTTCCGCGGCACGCCGAGCGCATCGACGGTCCGGCTGCGCTTTCGCGCCTGACCCCCGAGGAGCTGCGTACCGCGGCCGACTCGGCGGTGGATGTCGCGGCCGGGCTTGGGGACAGCGTGGTCGTTGTCGGGCTGAGCATGGGCGGAACGATGGCTGCGTGGATTGCCCAGTATCGCAGCGGCGTGCGACGAGTGATCCTTGTCGCGCCTCTCATGGGACTCGCCCGCGTTCCCGCGCCACTGGAGAGTCCCTTGGCGAATCTCGCGGTGCGGATGCCTAACGTGAACACGAACGCGCCTGACCATCAGCAAACAGATCGCGAGCTTGGCTGGAGCTCGCGGACGGTCGGCCAGATCCTGCAATTGGGCATCGCCGTGCAGCGCGCATCGGCGCGGAGGCCACCAGCCGCGCCCGACGTGGCCATTTTCCTGAACGGCAACGATCATACGATCTCGACGAGCCCCGTTCTCGAGGTTGCTCGGCGCTGGCGAGAGCATGGAGCGACGGTTCGCGTGTATGAGCTTTCGGCGACGCTCGGCCTGCCGCATGACGTGATCGACCCCCGGCAGACGGTGCGTCGCCCGGAAGTGGTCTACGTCGCGATCGCCGCCATGATCGCGGGCAGATCCCCCGCTAACGACAGTATCGAAGACATCTCGAGCCGCTGAACTGGGAGAGAATAGGCGAGGAGACAACCGAGGGGCCGCTGATACTGAAACTTCTGCCAGCCCGGAATCGATCTACCCAAGTGACGTCCCGAATCCAACCAGGAGCACGGGGCGAGTGTCCAATCACCGATCGTTGGGCGATACCAACCGTTGAGAGAATCGATGCGGAATGTGAAGCTGGCACTGCGAACGCTATTCAGAACTCCATTCGTCACCATCGTCGCGATTCTGTCGCTCGCCCTGGGTATCGGCGCGAACGCGGCCATCTATTCGCTCTTCGATCAGATCCTGTTGCGGCCGCTTCCGGTGGCGCAGCCGGAACGACTCGTCAACTTCGTCGGCCCAGGCCCGCAGTATGGTTCGAACTCCTGCAATGCGGCCGGTGACTGCAACGAAGTGTTCTCCTATCCGATGTTCCGCGATCTCGAGATGGCAAAGACCGCCTTCAGCGGCATCGCTGGACACTTCCTTTTCGGCGTCAACGTCGCAATGCCTGGAAGGACGGCGATCAACGGGCGCGGCGTCTTCGTCTCGGGATCGTATTTCCCGCTGCTCGGCATCCGGCCCGCGCTGGGCCGACTGCTCACACCTAACGACGACCAGACGATCGGCGGGCATTACGTCGCCGTGCTGAGCTACGACTACTGGGCAAACCAGCTCGGCTCCGATCCAAGCGTGGTCGGCAAGCAGCTCGTGGTGAACGGCCACCCGATGACGATACTCGGCGTCGCGCCGGAGGGATTCTTCGGTACGACGAAAGGCGAGCACCCGTACGTCTTCGTGCCGCTAACGATGCGCGCCGTGATGAACACCGGTTGGACCGGCTTCGAGGATCGGACGAGCTACTGGATCTATCTCTTCGGCCGCCTCAAGCCGGGCGCGACCATCGAGCAGGGCTCGGCATCGATCAACACCGTCTATTCGCACCTGATCAATGACGTCGAGGTGCCGTTGCAAAAGGGGATGAGCGCCAAGACCATGGCGCAGTTCAAGGCGAAGAAGCTCGTGCTCAATGATGGCCGGAAGGGGCAGAGCTCGATGATCAAGGAGTCACGAACTCCAATCGTGCTCCTCTTCTCGATCACGGCGATCGTACTGCTGATCGCCTGCGCGAATATCGCGAATCTGCTGTTGGCCCGTGCGGCGAACAGGACCATGGAGATGGCGGTGCGCCTGTCGTTAGGTGCGACGCGGCGGCAGCTCATCGTGCAGCTGCTCACCGAGTCCGTCCTGCTGGCCGTTCTGGGCGGCCTTGCGAGCGTGCTGGTCGCGCACTGGACACTCGTCGGAATCACGGCGATGCTGCCACCGCAGGAAGGGGTCGACCTTCAACTTCATCTGAGCCAACCCGTGCTGGTATTCACGGCGCTGGTGTCGCTCGCGACGGGACTCGCCTTTGGCATTGTGCCGGCGCTGCAAAGCACGCGTCCCGACTTGGTGACGGAGTTGCGGAACAACTCGGGCAAACTCACTGGAGGGCGCGGCGCGGCGCGCTTTCGCACGAGTCTCGTGACGGCGCAGATCGCGCTGTCGATGGCGCTCCTCATTGCCGCGGGGCTGTTCATCGAGAGTCTACGGAATGTCAGCCGAGTGGATCTCGGGATCAAGATCGACAACGTGCTATCCTTTGCGATCTCGCCAGGCAAGAACGCATATGATTCCGTACGCACTGCCGCTCTGTATGATCGCGTCACGGAAGAGCTGGAAGGACTCCCTGGCGTGTCGGGTGTCACGTCGGCAACAGTGCCGCTACTTGCCGGCGACAATTGGGGAACGGGCGTGTCTGTCGAAGGCTTTCACAAGGATGCGGACACGGATGCTGGGTCGCGCTTCAACGCCGTCGGTGCGAGTTATTTTCACGTCATCGGTGTGCCGCTCGTGGCGGGACGCGATTTCACCGCCGCCGACAATGCGCATGGGCTTCGCGTCGCGATCGTAAACGAGACGTTCGCAAAGAAGTTCAATCTCGGCATGAACGCCGTCGGGAAGCGTCTTTCGGTTGGTAACGATTCGCTCAATATCACGATCGTCGGCTTATCGAAAGACGCCAAGTACTCGCAAGTGAAGGACAAGATCCCACCCGTTTTCGTGCAGCCCTACAGCCAGATGGGGCGCTTCGACCAGATGTATTTCTATGTCCGCAGCAGCCGCCCAACGGAGCAGCTGCTTCAGGCGATTCCGAGACTGATCAAGAAGCTCGACGCGAATCTCCCGGTGGAGCGGCTGACGACCCTTCCGCAGCAGGTGCACGACAACGTGTTCCTGGATCGGATGATCAGCACGCTCTCGGCGGCGTTCGCGGTGCTGGCGACGCTGCTGGCGGCAGTGGGACTTTACGGCGTGCTTGCGTACTCGGTCGCGCAGCGCACACGCGAGATCGGTGTGCGTATGGCGTTAGGCGCGACGTCGGCCACCGTCAGCCGCATGGTGTTGCGCCAGGTTGGCGTGATGACGCTCATCGGCGCGGTGATCGGCATCGCGGGTGCAATGGCGTTAGGCAGGGGGGCGCAGTCGCTGCTCTACGAGCTCAAGGGCTGGGACCCGACGGTGATTGCGCTCTCCGCGGTGCTGCTGACGCTGGTGGCCCTCGGCGCGGCGCTCGTCCCGGCGTTGAGAGCTTCGAATGTCGATCCGATGCAGGCGTTGAGGTACGAGTAGAGCGGCCGGCGGGCGCGGAACGCCCAACGCCCAACGCCTATCGGTCCCAGATCAACCGCGACTTCGTTCGCAGCAGGCGATAGTCGGACGGCTCGAGGCGGCGCGCGGTGACGGAGAGTGGGCTGCCCGCGAAGGTACCCTCGAGTTGCGCCACGTTGCCGGTGCGGGTCCAGTGGAGTGATCCGCTCCGGTTCGAGCCGCAGGCGAGGGAAATGGTGCTCGGGCCGTCGGTGGCGCCGCGCTGACAGAAGATGACCGAGTCGCCCTCGAGGCGAATGGTGACGCCGAAGGGTTCGATGTAAACGCGACGCCAGGGCGCACCGGTGGCGCCCGGCTGCGTGACGACCCAGCCGCCGTCGAGCGGTGCCGGTGGGAGCGCGTACGCGGATGCCGCCTTCCGCGCCACGACGATCGAGGAAAGCATCACGCTGCCGACGACGAGCGTCTTGAGCGTCCACCGAACGGGCGGGGGAATCCGCTCATGCAGTGGCGATCGCGATGTGGGCGGCGCAACGCGGTTCGCGATGAAGAAGGCGTACAGTCGCGGAAACTCATACACGACCAGCACTGCGGCGGAGAGCACGATCATCGTCGCATAGAGCTTGACCTGGACACCATACGAGAAGTTGAGCATCGCCACATTGCCTATCACTCCGATGCACAGCAAGGCGCCGAGTGTCGCGGTGCGCCGGAAACAGAGGAGAAGCACGACCACCAGCTCCATCACGCCGCCGAAGAAGCTGTACGAGTACGAGTACTCCATGAAGCTCCACAGCAAGGCCATGGGCGTCAGGTCACCGAGGCGTTGGTCGAGCGAGGCCGGGAAGATCGGTGGAAATTGCTCGCGCCAGAGCTTGGCGACGGCGTAGCTCGTTATGCCGAGCGCGATCGAATACCGGAGCAGCACCCTCAGGGCCTCGCCCAGCCACTTCGCGCGCGGGCGGCGGCGATCGGCGAAGGTCCACACCGCGGCGCCTAACGCGGCGATGAGGATCGAGAGCAGGAGCCGGGCGAATTCCTCACCGACATCGCCGTTGTCTCCCTGATTGGCGTACGGCATCGGTCCGGTCATATGGAAGACATGGCGCGCGACCCAGACGCCCGGCGGCGTGAAGACGTGACCCCAGGAGACGGCGAGCCCTTTCTCGCTCCCGCCGCCGCCTAACGATGGATAATTGTTGAGGAAGAGGGGCAGGTGATAGAGGGCGAATGCAATGAATGCGAATCGTTCGACCAGACGACGCACGATGCTCCGACGCCTCGCTGGCGCGACCGGATCAGTGCTCACCCTTGAATCACCAAGGCCTGGCTTTAGCGGCGGCGGTGGTTGACGAGCGTCGATAGTTGTGGGCATGGGCCCATTGTGCATCCCCGCGCCGGTGTTTGCCAGATGGTCAACGAGAACAGCACTGGCGTACGGACTTCACCGGTGCCCCGAATTGGACCGATGAATTCTCGACCCTCCAGAGTAGCCCTTCGTGTGACTGAGTCGTCCTTCTGGGTCGGAGACAGCGAGCGCAAATGTCCAGTCAGCCAAACGAGAAGCCGGCCCACATTCCCGACGCGGTTGTGCAGGAGCTACTCCGCAACCAGGGGTTGCCCCTCGATCCTCACGTCAAGGTGAAGGTGAAGACGACGCGCGTCCGGTTGAATCCCGACGGCACGCGTACGGTGCTGTCGCAAAGCGACTCCAGTTCCGTAGGACGTGGGCTGTCCTCGATGCGCCGTCCGTCAAAGCTCGTGTCGATCGTGATCGGGTCGCTCGGATTTCTGCAACTCGCGTATGGTCTCTGGGCAGGCCATAGCGATGGCCTGGCGGCGCGAGTCATTCGTGCGAGCGAGAGCTGCCAATTGCAGCAGCTGACGACGTCGAACTCAGCAACCCAGCTTTCGCCAAGTACCGTCTCCGCGGCGTCAGCCGCCGTGTCCTGCCGTGTCGAGAAGGCAATCGTCGTGGATCCTTACGTCAGCTCCTCACGAAATGGGAGAACGTACCACGTCGTCACGGTGCGGCCGGACGGGGCGCGTGACAACACCATTCTCAGTGCGCGCGGTGGATATCAGTTCTGGAAA
>Ga0207700_10000524_pt1 | contig 22585 bp, 24 predicted proteins | sample LARL82metaG_FD_184348 | JGI IMG/M metagenome (GOLD analysis project Ga0207700, IMG submission 184348) | Corn, switchgrass and miscanthus rhizosphere microbial communities from Kellogg Biological Station, Michigan, USA - LAR L8-2 metaG... | ecosystem: Host-associated > Plants > Roots >...
TGCCCGAGGACCAGCGGGACTCCGAGGCGCAGCGGCAACTCGTGGACAAGGTGAACGAGGTCATGGCCGAGGACACCGGGCGCTGGGCCGCGCGCCGCCGCAGCCTCGCCGAACGCCGGTGAGCCGGTCCGCGGTATCGAGGGCCAGCACGTCATCATCGAGTCGAACAGTCCCAGTCGGGGCGTGATCGTCGCCTTCATCGAGGTCCGTGGCGCGCCGGTCGAACTCATGCAGATCGATCACCAGGCCCGCCCCGATCTGTAGGCGGTTGCGCCCGGCGCGGTCGCGCCCGGTGTGCCCAAGGGCGCAAAAAGCTACGCTGCTGACATGAGCGATGCAGGGCTCTCCCCGGACGAAGTCCGTGCCGTGGCGGAAGTCCACAGCGAACTCGGGCCCGAGTACCGTGACGCCGTTGTGGAGTCGTTTCTCGAAAGGATCGACAAACAGGTCGGCGACCGGATCGACGCTCGCCTCGCCGCCGCGCGGCAAGCCGAGATCCGCACGCCTGACCCTGCCCTGCTGGATCGGAAGCGCTCGCAGTTCGGCGCAATGGTGGCGGGGTCGGTGGTCGCGGCATTTGGGTCGGGGCTGGCCGTCGAATGGTCGATTCACTACCCGGGCTCATCGCCGGTCAAGGCGCTTGGCGTCGTCTGGGCGATCATCGCCCTCCTCTACATCGCCTACGGCTGGCGGCTGCGCCGCCGCTGAGCAGTTCCGCCACTGCTGAGGTGTTCTCGCAGCGGCTGGCATCAAGTGCGGCACGTGCGGCGTGGCCGGTATCAGGCCGCCGGAATATTCGGGCTACGGTGGCGCCATGGAGCCGGAAGTTGTGTTCGAACGCGTTGCTCCCGTCGTTCCCGTGATGCGCTTCGCAGAGGCGACGGTCATCATCACCGGGGCGGCGGGCGGGCTCGGGTCGGCCATGGCGGCCGCGTTCGCGGCCGAAGGCGGGAGCGTAGTGCTCGCCGACCTGCCGGCCAGCCCGGGCGAGAAGGTCGCGGACCAGATCAACCAGAGCGGCGTGCCCGGCAGCGCCCGCTTCGTGCCGTGCGACCTGGCGGACCTGGACCGTACCGCCGCGCTGATCGCGGGCATCGTCGCCAGTGACGGCGTCAGCGTGCTGGTGAACAATGCCGCGACAATCCCGAGGAAGGCGATCGGCGAGTACTCGATCGCGGAATGGCAGCGGGTGCAGCGGGTCAACGTGGACGCGGCGTTCGTGTGCGCGCAGGCGGTGCTCCCGGGGATGCGGGCCGCCGGGTCCGGCCGGATCGTGAACATCTCCAGTATCACGTTCTTCGGTGGCCTGGACCTGCTCGTGCCGTACGTGACGTCTAAGGGAGCGCTGGTGGGGCTCACCCGGGCGCTCGCGCGCGAGTGCGGCCCGGACGGGATCACGGTCAACGCCGTGGCGCCCGGGGCGTTCCCGACCGCCGCCGAGGGGATCCATCCCGACCGCGAGGGCTACAACAGCTATGTCCTGGCCCAGCAGGCGGTCAAACGGCGCGGCGTGCCGCACGATGTCGCCAACGCGGTCCTGTTCTTCAGCGCCCCGGAAAGCTCGTTCATCACCGGGCAGCTATTGTGCGTCGACGGCGGCTGGATCATGCACTGACCCTGGCTGGCCATGCGCTGATCCCTCCGCCGCCCTGGCCGACTTCCAGCCCTGCCGGTGCAGCCGTTCGGCACCGTCGAGCAGGAGGTCAAGAGCGAACTCGAACTCGAACTGCTCGTCACAGCCGGCGCCGACGCGGGAGAGGTCGCCTTCCGTAGCGGCCGTCGCGATGGCCAGGATGTTCGGGTACTTCTCGGCGAACTCGCGGGCCATCGCCTTCAGCGCCTGCGGGCTGAGGGTTTGCGGCGTGTCACTCGCTGGCTCGTCGAACAACTCGGGGCTGAATCCCCAGATGCGATTGCCCAGGGCGTGCATGACGTGATGCGTGAGATCGGCGGAGAAGCCTCCGGCGCGGAAGCTGCCCGCCACCGAATCCATGTACTGGAGCACGGTCGGCGTCCTGGTGGTGCGTGATTCGATGGCTTGACGCGCCCAGGGGTGCCGCAGGACGGTTCGGCGCGCCGCGAGGATGCGCTGCCTGATGGCGTCCTTCCAGTCCAGGCCGGGGTCGGGCGGCTCGAACTCCGCGATGACGGTGTCGACCATGCCGTCGAGTAGTTCGTCCTTGTCGGCGACGTGCTTGTACAGCGCCATCGGCACCACGCCGAGCTCCTGCGCGAGCCGGCGCATGCTCACCGCGCCGATACCGGCCTCGTCGGCGAGCGCGACCGCCGCTTGCAGCACCCGTGCCCGGTTCAGGCGCTCGCGTCGTGGGGTCTGGGTGGGTGCGGTCAAGTTCCGCCTCCTGTTCGCCACACCTTGACAGGTGTACATCGTACACCTAGTATCCCACTCAGACATGGTGTACGGCGTACACCTTTGGAGGAGGATCAGGATGACTGCAACGCGAGGGAACGCCCGCATCGCCGGCGCGTGCTACCTCATCACGCATGTGACGTCCATAGCCGCGCTCGTGCTCTACGCGCCGGTTCTTAACCAGCCCGGCTACGTCATCGGCAGCGGTGCCGACACCCGCGTGCTCATCGGCGGGTGGCTCGAGGTGGTCCTGACCCTGGCGATCGTCGGCACCGCGGTCGCGCTGTACCCGGTCACGCGGCGGCACAACCAGGGCCTGGCGATCGGCTACGTCGGCCTGCGCACCCTAGAAGCCGCCGTCATCGCCACCGGCATCGTCAGCCTGCTCGCTGTCGTGACGCTGCGCCAGGAGGCTGGCGCGGACGCCGCCTCTCTCGTCGGTGTCGGCAAGGGCCTACTGGCGGTGCACAACTGGACGTTCCTGCTCGGGCCGAACTTCGTCTGCGCAGCGGACACGCTGGTCCTCGCCTGGCTCATGTGGCGCTCCCGGCTGATCCCGCGGTTCATCGCCGGCCTCGGCCTGGTCGGAGGTCCGCTGCTGTTCGTGTCCGCGACGGCTGTGCTCTTCGGCGCCTACAACCAGGTGTCGCTGCCGGGCGCGATCGCGCCCCTGCCGGTTTTCGCCTGGGAGCTTGGGCTTGCCCTGTTCCTGATCTTCAGGGGGTTCAAGGTGACCAGCCTGGACCGGCGCGAGACGCCGCTGATCAGCGAAGCGGCGGCCGTCGCCGCCTGATCGCGGCGTCTGGCGGCCTCGTCTCGCGAGGCCGCCGTTCCTTTCCGGCCAGGCACGGATCTGGCCATCGGCGGGCCTGAGGCTAGGAGGGTTCTGAAGCGGGGCAGTCAGACGTCTGACTGCCCCGCTTCCTCATGGGCTCGGTCGGCCGGATTTCCTTCGTCACTCCAGCCGTACCGGGAGGCGGCGGCTCCGTCCAGCCGGCTTCGGCCCATACGGTCTGACCGCTGGCAGTGATGTCATGGCCGAACTTGTCCGCTAAAGCGGCGACGATGGCCAGTCCCCGGCCGTACTCGGCGTCCGGGTCGTCACCTTGCGGCGGGTTCCATTCCCCGGTGCCGGTGTCGGAGACCTCGATGCGCGCCCACCCCGGCCCGGTGCGGACAGTCACCGTGAACTCGCCGCCGTCCTGTCCTGCGGGTGAGTGCCGGATGGCGTTGCTGGCCAGTTCGGCTGCGATCAGTTCCATATCGTCGGCACAGGGCAAATCGGCGAGGATGCCGCGCACGAACCTGCGCACGGATGGGACGATGGCAGGCAGTCCCGGGAAGGTGACCGCTGTCTCCACTCCGGCATCCCCCAGCGACACGGCGTAACAAAGCTGTGTACACAGCTTGCTCCTGAGTACACAGGTTCGTCAAGCTATTCCCGTGCCTTCCCCGACGTACCAGCGGATCGCCGACGACCTGCGCCGGTCCATCCTTGACGGCACCCTGCCGCCCGGTGCCCGGCTGCCCAGCCGGCACGACCTGGCGCGGCAGTACCAGGTGTCCGACCGGGTCGGCCTGGAAGCCGTGCGCCTGCTGATCGCCGAGGGCTTCGCGGAGGCTCGCTCCGGGTCGGGCTCCTACGTACGCCACCGGCCGGAGATGCAACGGATGACCCGGTCCTGGTACACCGACCGGCCCGGCGGCTCACCGTTCCGCGCCGCGATGAACGCCACCGGCCGCCCCGGTACCTGGGAATCCTCCACCGAACGCGCACCAATGACCCCCGCCGTGGCAGAACGGCTCGCCGCTCAGGGCGGCGACCCCGCGATGCGGACCCGGTACACCTACCTGGCCGATGGCGAGCCGGTCATGCTCGCCGAAAGCTGGGAACCAGCCGGCCTGACCACTGGGACCGCGATCATGTTCCCCGAGGAGGGCCCGCACGCCGGGCGCGGCGTCGTGGAACGGATGGCCGTCATCGGCCAGCACATTACCCACGCCGAGGAAACCGTCAGCGCCCGCCCGGCCCTGGCCGCTGAAGCCGAGCGCCTTCGCATCCGGCCCGGGGCCATCGTGCTCACCATCACCCGGACCTACCACACCAGCGAGCAGCCGGTGGAGACCGCCGACATCGTGCTGCCGGTCGAGCGGTACGCGCTCGTCTACGAAATTCCCGTGGCGTAGTGGCGGGTTTCGCCGTTCGTAACGCCGGACCCTCCTAGGGTGAGGGCGGGGGTCGCGGGAAGGGTGGCAGGTGGCCAGGGATACCCGGTTCGGGGTGGTCAGCGAGTCGGTACTGGACGGTCCAGCGTGGGCCGAGTACGCGCGCCGGGTCGAAGGTGCGGGGGTCGGCGCGCTGCTGATCCGCGATCACTTCTCCGCCGGTGCGTTCGGCCAGCAACTGGCCCCGTTCAGCGCGCTGGCGGTTGCGGCCGCGGTGACGACGGACCTGCGCGTGGGCACGATGGTGCTGTCCAACGACTTCCGGCACCCCGCGATCGTCGCGCACGAGGCGGCGAGCCTGCATCACCTGTCGGGTGGCCGGTTCGAGCTTGGCATCGGGGCGGGCTGGTACCAGCCGGAATACCGCGCGGCGGGCATCCCGTTCGACGCCGCGGGCCGGCGCATCGCCCGGCTCGAGGAATCGCTGTCCATCATCAAGAGCCTGCTGGCCGGTAATCCGGTGCATCACTCCGGTGCGGAGTATCAGATCGATGGCCTGGATCTGGATGTAATGCCGGAGCGCCACGGCAGCCCGCGCCTGCTCATCGGTGCCGGCGGCCCGCGCATGCTCGGGATCGCGGCACGCTATGCGGACATCGTGGGACTGCTGCCAGCTCCGATCAAGGGCTCGGAGGACCGCGACGACCCGGCCGACCGGCTGCCCGCGGCATTCGATCAGAAACTGGGTGTGCTGCGTTCGGCGGCCGGTGACCGGTTCGGCGCGCTGGAACTCAGCGCCCTGGCCAGTTTCATCATTACCGCCCAGCGGCGCGCGGACACCGAGGATCTCATTGCCCGGCGCGGCTGGAGCGGCCTCGACGCCGAAACGGTGTGGGAAATGCCCACGGTCTTCATCGGCAGCGTCGCCCAGATCCGTGACGATCTCCGAGCGCGTTACGACAGGTTCGGGCTGTCCTACCTGATCACGCCCGACCATGAACTGCCTGCCCTCGCCGCCATCATCGCGGGCGCGTGACGACGCCCTACGCCGTGCCCGGCGGGCGATAGTCATTTCTCGGCGGGCCAGGTACCGGCCGACCCGGGCGGGCCTGGCGGCTGGACGACGCAGAACTCGTTGCCATCGGGGTCGCCGAGTATGTGCCAGCGCCATCCGTACTCCTCCATCGGCTGGCTGGTGAGCAGGCTGGCGCCGATGCCCACCACGCGCCTGACCTCGGAGTCGAGGTCAGGCGTGCGCAGGTCGAGGTGAAGCCGGTTCTTGCCGTGCTTCTGCTCGGGCACCCGCTGCAGCAGGATCTCCACGCCTTGGCCGTCCGCCGGGATCAGGCCCTGGTAGGTGCCCACGGCCGGCCCGTCGGAGACATAGCCGAGCACCTGTGCCCAGAAGTCCGCGGAGCGCGCCAGGTCGGAGCAGTCGATCACGGCAACCAACTCGCCGTGCTGGTATGGCTGTGGTTTGCGAGGCACAACTTCATGCTGGCAGCAAGGCCGCCGGTATGGAACCTGCGCCCGCCCGCGTCCCGGGCGAAACCGAACTACACGGGTGCCTGGCTATTTCCAGACGGTCGGGTAATTGGCCGGGAGAAGCCCGTAGGCGACATCGCCCGCGTTGGGCGCGGCCGGTACCCCCAGCAACACCAGTAGCTGATCGAAGTTGAGCCCGACCTTGGTCGGGAACGGGCCGCCACCGCCGATGCCCCCGGCTTCCGGAAGCTCGGATTCCGCGGACACGCCGGTCGGCTGGGCCCATCCGGTCTCGATGCCGTCGCCGCCGTTGAACATGTTGCCGATCACGGTCGAGGGCGTCACATGCTGGCCGACCTGCACGGTCGGCGTGACGTCCTCGGCCAGATAGACCACAAGCCCCTGGTCCGGGCCGTCGGTGAGCTGGTAGGTGATCCACCCGCCGCCGGGCCATCCGGCGTTCTCGCCCGCATTGGTCACGATGGCGTCGCCGAGGGCGTAGACCGGGCCCGAGCCGCCGAAGTCGACACCCTCGTCGATGCGCTCAGGGACCAGGCCGCTGACGCTGCGGAGTGGGTTGACGTAGTAGGGCCGTCCCGGCCGGCTGACGGCGACGCTGACGATCTTTGGCTGCTGGATGACGCGCTCTCGCGGCGTGGCCAGGCGCTGGGTGCCGTGGGCCTCCGGCGCGGCCGGGCGCTGGCTGGCCAGGTCCTGGCTGGCCCCCGCTGACGGCAGGCCGAACACATCGGCCTGGTTCAGCGCGGCGGCGGGACGGTGGGCCGTCAGCCAGTGGAGCGTGCCGAGCCCGGCGGAGACCAGGAGAGCCGAGCCCGCGACGGCCGCGAGCGCGACCCTGGCGGCCTTGTTCCGCGCACGCGGTGCGGACCTCCGGTGCTGGACAGCCACATCAGGACGGGCAGTGGTGGATCGAGATGACTTCCGGTGCCGCGCGTGCGCGTGGGACACGATCGACCTTCGGTCAGGCGCAGCGAACGCGCTCAGCCCTCACCCGGTGCCGGCTCCGGTAGCGCCACTGCCAGCTGCGTGTGGATCCTGAGCGGGTTCAGGGCGGCAGGATCGCGGGGCGCAATCACACGCTGGGTGCTGTTGACCCACCAGATTGCACTACTGGCAGGGGTCGGCGTGCCGGAACTACGCAACAGGCAACCGCCGCTACACCATGTCGATCGCCGCTGGGGCCCGGCCGGTGGCGGGTGCCCGGCGGCCGGGCCATAGGCTTCGGCAGGGCCGGACTGTGAAATCCGGCCGCAGAACCATGACCGATTTGCGGAAGGTTGCATGACCTCAGCACGTGACCTGGCCGACCGGCTGCACCGGCGCTGGCTGGAAGAGAACCCGTTCGCCGCCACGATGTACGGCGTCCCCGGGTATGACGATCTGGTCCCTGACGACAGCGAGGAGGGCCAGCAGGCCTGGCGCGCCGAGGCCGGGCGGTTCCTCGCCGAGGCCGACGTGATCGCGGGCGGGCCGCTGACGCCGGCGGAGGCGGTCACGCTCGACTGTGCCAGGGCGGCGGCCGCCCAGGAGCAGGACGGCATCGATCTGGCGGGCGAGGAGCATACGGTCACCGCGATGCAGTACGCGGGCCCGGCGGCCTTCCTGGCGGTGGCGGCACGGACGGTCCTGGTCGACCAGGCCGCGGCCGAGGCCTACCTGTCCCGAGTGCGGCGCAGCGGCGCCTGGATCGACCAGCTCTCCGAGCGGCTGCGGGCCGGCGCGCGCAAGGGGCGGCTGCCGGTCGCCCCGCTGGCCGAACAGGCCGTCGCCTGGGCCGAGGGCGTCTTGGCCGCTCCGGAGGCCAGCCCGGTGCTTTCCCCGCGGCCACCGCAGGGATGGCAGGCAGCGGCCGCGTGGGAGGAACAGCGTTCGGCGGCCGCCGCGGAAGTGGTGCACCCCGCGCTGGCCAGGTGGGTAGCCACCGTCAAGGAGTTGCTCCCGCGCGCCCGGCCGGCCGAGCAGCCCGGACTGGCCTACCTGCCAGGCGGCGAGGAGGACTACACAAGGGCGATCCGGATCTACACGACCCTGCCGTTGTCACCGGAAGAGCTGCATCAGACCGGCCTGGACCATGTCGCGGCGCTGGAGGCCAGGGCCCTGGAGGTAGGGGCCGGCCTCGGGCTTTCCGGGATCGGCGAGGTCTTCGCCGCGCTGCGGGACTCGGCCGGGCAGGTATCACCGGAGGAGGCGATCCGCCGCGCCACGGCCGCGGTACGGCGGGCCGAGGCGCGGGCGGCCGAGTTCTTCCCCGAGCCGCTGCCGCCGCCGTGCGAGGTGACGCCCATGCCGGAGGTCGTGGCCGTGAGCGGTGCGGCGCCGCACTACACGCCGCCGCGCCTCGACGGCGGGCGGCCGGGTACGTTCTGGTTCAACACCAAGCGGCCCACCGCGGGCACCGGATGGGACACCGAGGTGGTGGCCTTTCACGAGGCGGTGCCCGGGCATCACCTGCAACTGTCCCGCCTCCAGCTGCTCACCAGCCTGCCCGACCTCCAGCGCCAGCGGAGCATCGCGGTGTTCTCCGAGGGCTGGGGCCTGTACGCCGAGCAACTCGCCGAGGAGGCCGGCCTGTACGCCGACGAGCGCGGCCTGCTCGGCTCGTTCAGCACGTCGCTGATGCGCGCCGCCCGGCTGGTCGTGGACACCGGCATCCACGCCTTCGGCTGGAGCCGCCAACGGGCCCTCGACTACCTGGTGGCGCACGTCCCCATGCCGCGGGAGTTCATGGCCGCGGAGACCGACCGCTACGTGGTGATGCCCGGCCAGGCTCTCGCCTACCTCACCGGGCAGATCGAGATCCTCCGGATCCGCGACGAGGCCCGCAAGCGCCTTGGCCCGGCGTTTTCCCTGCCCGCCTTCCACGGCGCCGTCCTGGATCACGGCTCGCTGCCGATGCCAACCCTGGCCCGCAGCATCGCGGGCTGGCTGGACTCGATCTCGCTGTCCGCCGAGGTGTAGGCGCCGGCCATGAGCGATGTGGCAACCACGGAAGGGTACGTCACCGTCCCGGGCGGCCGGGTCTGGTACCAGATCGTCGGGGCGGACCGGCCGGGTGTCCCGGTGCTCTGCCTGCACGGCGGCCCGGGGATGCCGCACGACTACCTCGAGCCGCTGGCGGGCCTTGCCGCCGGCCGGCCGGTGGTCTTCTACGATCAGCTCGGCTGCGGCCGGTCGGACCGGTCAGCAGACGACTCGCTGTGGACCACCGACCGGTTCGTCGAGGAACTGGCCGTGGTCCGGGCCGCGCTCGGGCTCGGGCGCCTGCACCTGTTCGGCAACTCGTGGGGCGGCTGGCTCGCCCTGCAGTACACGCTCGACCGCAGGCCGCGGCTCGAAAGCCTGATCCTCAGCAGTTCGCCGCCCAGCGTTTCGCGCTGGATCACCGACTGCGCGGAGCTGCGGGCCGAACTCGACAAACCGGTCCGTGACGTGCTCGACAGCCACGAGGCGGCCGGCTATTTCTCCTGTCCCGAATACGCGTGGGCGATCACCCAGTTCTACCGGCGGCACCTGTGCCGGCAAGACCCATGGCCGGACTGTGTGGAGCGGACCTTCGCCGGGATGGGCGCCAATGTCTACGAGACCATGTGGGGACCGAGCGAGTTCGGCCCGGTTACCGGGCGCCTGCGCGACTGGGACGTGACCGCCCGGCTCGGTGAGATCGGCGTCACGGCACTGGTCACCGGCGGCAGGTACGACGAGGCGCGCCCGGCGCACGTCGCCATGCTGGCCGAGGGCATCCCCGGCGCGGAACTCGTGATCTTCGAGAACAGTTCGCACCTGGCCTTCATCGAAGAGCGCGAGTCCTACCTACGGGTGGTCGAGGACTTCCTCGCCCGGGCCGAGGCGCGGCAGACGACCCTATAGCGCGGGCCCGATCAGGTCCCATTTGTTGCCCGCGATGTCACGGAACACGGCGACCTGCCCGTACGGCTCCGTCCGCGGCTCGGTGAGGAACTGCACGTCCGCGGCGGCCATCCGCGCGTAGGCGGCGCCGAAGTCCTCGACGTGCAGGAAGAATCCCACCCGGCCGGCTGTTTGGTTGCCGGCGGCGGCGGCCTGATCGTCGCCGTCGGCCCGGGCTAGCAGCAGGCCCGTGACGGCACCCCGTGGCCTGACCACCACCCACCGCTTGGGCCGCCCGTCGTTGGTCAGGGCCGGGGAGTCCTCGGCGAGCTCGAAGCCCAGCGCGTCAACGAAGAACCCGATAGCCGAGTCGTAGTCGTCCACCACGATGGTGACCAGGCCCAGATGCACGCCGCCAGCATAGGAGCAGCGGTCCCGAGGCGAGCTGCCGCCCGGTGGGGTTACCGGCGATGAGTTCCGGGGCAGAGCCCGGTCTGTACCGGCCGGACGGGGCAGCGGATCAGAGCCTGCCAGCCGTTGCGCTCGCCGCTGCTCAGGAGGCGGCATCGGTGACCGGTGCGGGCCCGGCTCCGCGCTGGGCGGCCGGCGCCTTCTGCCGGGTGAACGCCGGGAGCAGGCGGGCCAGGATCAGTGCGCCCGCGATACAGGCCAGCCCTCCGGAGACCACGGATGCGCTCGTGCCGAAGGCGGTGGCCACCGCCCCCGATTCCGCGTCCCCGATCCGCGGGCCGCCGGTGACGACCGCCATCTGCAGGCCCATGAGGCGCCCGCGCAGCGCGTCGGGCACGGAAAGCTGGATGATCGTGTTGCGGAACACAGCGGAGATGACGTCGGCGAGCCCGGCGACGGCCAGCAGTGCGAGCGCCGCGGGCAGCCAGTGAGTCAGCCCGAAGCCGGTGATCGCGGCTCCCCAGACGATGACCGCGACGATGACCGTGCGGCCCTGCTGCCGGACCCGGCGGACCCAGCCTGTGGTGAGCGCGCCGAGCAGGGCGCCGGCACCGGGAGCGGCGTAGAGCAGCCCGAGCGTTCGCGCCCCGCCGCCGAACACCGTGGCGGCGAGCGCGGGAAACAGGGCGCGCGGCATGCCGAACACCATCGCGTTGATGTCGAGCAGGTAGGCGCCCTGGAGGACCTGACGGCCGCGCAGGTAACCGAACCCGGCCGCGATCGAGCGCAGCCCGGGCGGGTGGCTCGTGCCTCGCGGGCGCTGTGGGCCGATCAGGAATGCCGCGAGGATAGCCGCCACGAGGCAGGCCGCATCGATCCAGTAGATGAAGCGGACCCCCACCCCGGCAAGCAGCAGTCCGGCGATGGCTGGCCCTACCACCAGGCCGAGTTGGAACAGTGCCTGGAACATGGCGTTGGCGGACGTCACCTCGGACCGGCCGACCAGGTTCGGCAGGATCGCGGACAGCCCGGCCTCGGTGGCGGCGCTGAAGCCTGCGGCCGCCGCGGGCAGCACGAACAATGGCCACAACGCGGGGCCGAGGTCGGAGTTGACCGCCAAGCCGACGCTGCATAGCGCCGTCAGGAACTGCGCGAGCAGCAGCAACCGCCGGCGGTCGACGGCGTCGGCGAGCGATCCGCCGTACAGGCCCCCGGCGATCAGCGGCAGTAGCTGCGCGAGCGAGGCCAGCCCGACGGCAAGCGACGAATGCGTCAGTGCATAGACCTGAAAGGGCACCGCGACCGTGGTGAGCTGGGCTCCCAGAACGGAGAAGAGCTGCCCGGCGGTAAGGCGGCGGAAGTCACGGGAACTGCGCAGCGGCGTCAAGTCGATGACCATGTGCCGCCAGAGCCGGGCGATCTGCTTCACAGCGGGCAGGCTAGCCAATCGACCGCGACCCGGGCCGACGCGTCACGCGGGGCAGGCCGGTCACCGGCGCCCGGCGAATGACCAGCCAGCCGCCAGGCATTGCCGCCGGACTTCCCGGAGATCTCCAGGCGGCACTGGTGGCGGATGAGCCAGGTCCAGCCCAGCACCAGGGCCGCCGTCACCGCGGCCACGAATACCACCAGAACGACCCGGCCGGTGGCGGTCTGCGCGTTCGGGTACCCGCGCACCAGGGCAAGCAGGAATATCAATTCCAGCACGCCGAGCGGAACGTCGCGCTGCAGCCTGCTCTGGCGCACCACGACCGTGCCGGCCGCCGCACCCGCGGCGGGCCCGTGGTCGGGCACGCCCTTAGATGAGGTGTCCATGAGTTCCTTTAGCAGGCCGCCCGGGGCGTCAAGCGTAGCTTCGCCCGGAACCGGGAGGCCAGCCCCGTGCGAGGATGGCGTGGCTCGCCCCGCGGAGCGCGCTGGAAGGAGGCCGGGATGAGCCGTGTCGTGGTCATCGGAGCCACCGGGCACATCGGCAGTTACCTGGTGCCCAGGCTGGTGCGGGGCGGTCACGAGGTGATCGCGATGAGCCGCGGCACCCGCGGCCCCTACCTGCAGGCACCGGAATGGGACTCGGTCACCTCGATCACGGTGGACCGGGACGCGGCCGACGCCGAGCGAAGCTTCGGCGCCCAGGTGGCGGCGCTGCGGCCCGACGTGGTGATCGACCTGATCTGCTTCACCGCCGCCTCGGCGCAGCAGCTCGTCGACGCGCTGCGCCCGTCCCGCCCGCTGCTCGTGCACTGCGGCACGATCTGGGTGCACGGCCCGGCGCTGCGGGTGCCGGTCACCGAGGATGAGCCGCGGACCGCCTACGGCGCGTACGGCACGGGCAAGGCGGAGATCGAGGCGCTGTTGCACCGCGAGACGCGGGCGGGCGGTGTCCCGGCGATCGTGCTGCACCCGGGTCACATCAGCGGGCCGGGCTGGCCGGTCATCACACCGGCGGGCAACCTGGACCCGGCCGTCTGGACGCGGCTGGCCACCGGCGAGCCGCTCGCGCTGCCCGATCACGGTCTTGGCGTGCTGAATCACGTGCACGCCGACGACGTGGCGCAGGCATTCGAGCTTGCGCTGGCCCGGGCGGACACGGCCGGGACCAGCTTCCACGTGGTGGCCGCGCAGGCCATGACGCTGCGCGGCCTGGCGGCCGGCGTCGCGGCCTGGTTCGGCCGTGAGCCGGCACTTGAGTTCGTCGGCTGGGCGGAGTTCGCCCGCCAGGCCGGGCCCGAGCATGCCGAGGCCACCCGCGAGCACACCTTCCGTGGCATCGCGGCGAGCATCGAGAAGGCCCGCAAGACGCTCGGCTACGCGCCGCGATACAGCTCGCTGGAGGCACTCTACGAGGCACTGACCTGGCTCGTGGCCGACGGGCAGGTGGACGTCGGCGGACAGCGGCTCAGCCCGGCCACAGGTGGCTAGCCACGGCGCGCACTTCAGCGCAGAGAACCTGCACTTCCCCGCGCCCAACCTCAGCGCGGGCAACAACAACTTCTTCGCCTGGTAACCGATGCGGGCGGTCAGGGCTGCGGCCGCCCGCTGCTCGCCTTCCGGCCGCGCTGGTGGCGGGGAAGTGCCCGTCATTGGCTCATTCTCCCGAGCGGATCACGGGATGGGCCGCGCAATTTGCCAACTACGAATGCGCTGATCACGCAGAGATTGCGCAGATCCGGGTATAGAGGGCACATCCGGCACCTCTCTGCCCGCCGCGTCTGGCTCAGACGGTTCCGCGTGAGCCGTTCCGGAGATAGATGACAGAGAGTGACGAGTCGACAAGAGGCGAATGCGGGCCAGCTATCGGAATATTTGCTCGGGCCAGAGGATTGGTTTCGTGGAACCTGTCTCTGATCTGCGGCGTTGCGGCTGTAGCGGAGGACACTGGCCTGTGTACGGTAACAGGCACCATCGTGGTTGTGGAGGTTGAGATGGCCCAGAGAGTAACCGTCGCGCTGGAAGACGACCTTGATGGCGGCCCGGCGGACGAGACCGTGCGGTTCGGATTCGGCGGTTCGGACTACGAGATCGACCTGAGCAAGAAGAACGCCAATACGTTCCGTAAGCAACTCGCGCCATTTATCGAGCACGCCCGTAAGGCCGGGCGCGGACCTGTGCGGCGGCCGGTGCGTACCGCGGCGAGCCGTCAGCGCAGCGGCGATATCCGGGCCTGGGCAAAAGACCACGGCATCGCCGTGAGCGAGCGCGGGCGCATTCCCGCCAGCGTGGTGGAGCAGTACCAGGCCGCGACGGGCAAGGGGCGCTGACCCCAGGCTTCCAAGCGCAGGTTGCCGCCGTCTGCCCGCTGCGGCGATGATCCTCTTACCGCCGCAGCGGGCAACAGACAGCGCATCCTTACGCGGAATCCGGCCGCGAGGTGAGCAGGCGACTCCACGCCGACGGCAGCCAGCCCGGGGCCCGGCGAAACCGTGCTCCGCGGGCGGCCGTGCTGGGAGCCCTGCGCCGGTACTCTCTTGCTTCCCTGGCCAGGCGCGCTGCTTGCGCCTCCGCAAGCAGCGTGTCCTGCCGCTCGCGGGCCAGCGCCGCGTGCATGTGCGGGTAACCCATTTCCTTTTCTCCTTATCGCTTGGCCGGGTCCGCGTTGCCGGGCCCGTTGCCTTCCTGCACTCGATAGATCTCGTCGGCGACCAGGCCATGCGCCTCGTAGTGGACGGACTCGGCCGCCGCGACGGACGGCGCCTCGACCAGGCAGAACAACTTGCCTCGCCGCTCATCGACCCAGTACCGCAGGTACCGGGTCTCGTGCTTGCCCTGCGCCCGCCGGTCCGCCAGGTGCGCCTTGGCCATGTCGTCGGCGGCCACGCCGTGGTCGAACGAGTGGATGTCCATGAAGAGCGGCACTGCGCCTCCCTCGGTCTGGTTATCGAGCCAGCCCGAACGTATGGCGGCAGGCCTGCGCGCCGAATCGGGAGCGGCTGCCTAGTTTCGCCGCCGGGCTCCCCAGATTTCCCGCCCCGTTTACCCGGGTTGAACTTTTGCCTGGCAGCGGCCGTTATGCCTGATGTTGACCAAGTCTTGACACGGGGGATAGACGTCGTGCGGTTGTTGGAACGTGAATCACAGCTCGCCTCGCTGGCGGAGTACGCGGGGGCGGCGCGGCTCGGGGATGGCCGGCTGGTGCTCATCGCCGGTGAGGCGGGCGTCGGCAAATCGGCTCTGATCGAGCAGGCGGAACGCGACCTGCCCGAGGCCACCTGGTACTGGGGGGCCTGCGACGGCCTGTTCACCCCGCGGCCGCTCGGCCCGCTCTACGACATCGCCAACGGGCTCGGCGGCGAGTTGCTGGAACTGTGCCGCGCCGACGCTCCGCGCGAGGAACTGTTCGGCGCGCTGCTGCGGCAGGTCAGCGAGCCGGGCACGCTGCACGTGCTGGTCGTGGAGGACGTCCACTGGGCCGACGAGGCCACCATCGACATGCTGCGTTTCCTCGGCCGGCGGATTCGGGACGTCCCGGTCCTGCTGCTGGCCACTTACCGCGACGAAGGCCTGGGCGCGACGGACCTGCTCCGCCTGGCCCTGGGCGACCTGGCCACCCATCGGTACGTCCGGCGCATGGGCCTCCCGCCGCTCTCCGCGGAAGCGGTGGCGGTGCTGGCCGGCGGAAGCGGCCTTGACCCCGCCGCGCTGTACCGGCTGACGGGCGGCAACCCGTTCTACGTCAGCCAGGCCGTGCAGGCGGGCACGAGCGACGTGCCGGCCACGGCCAGGGATGCGGTGCTGGCCCGGGCGGCCCGGCTGGGCACCGCCCCGCGTGCGGTGCTCGATGCCGCGGCGCTGATCGGCACCAGGGTCGAGGTCGCGCTGCTTGACTCCGTCGCAGGCTGCCCGCCGTCGGCGATCGACGAACTGCTGGCCTCCGGGCTGCTCACCGGGGACGGCATGGCGCTGCAGTTCCGCCATGAGATCGCGCGGCTCGCGGTGGCAGGAGGGGTGACCGCCCACCGGTCCACCGCCATCCATGCACAGATCCTTGCGTCGCTGCAGGCACGCGGCCGTGACGACGACGCCTGCATGGCGTTCCACGCGGAGGCGGCCGGCGATGGCCCCGCGGCCCTGCGGTATGCGGCCGCGGCTGCTCGCCGGGCCGCCGCGCTGGGCTCGCACCGTGAGGCGGCCGCCCAGTTCGAACGGGCACTGCGGTTCGCCGATCAGGCAGAGCCCGCCACGGCCGCCGCCCTGCACGATGGCTTCGCGTACGAGGCATCGCTGCTGGACCGCTGGCAGGAGGCGGCCGAAGCCAGGGAGCGGGCGCTCGCCCTGTGGCGCGAGGTGGGTGACCGGATGCGCGAGGGCGACACGCTCCGCTGGTTCGCCTCCTCGATGTGCTCACTGAGCCGGGGCGATGAGGGCATCGCCGCCGCCCGGGCGGCGATAGAACTGCTCGAGCCGCTGGGCCCAACCGCCGAGCTGGCTTGGGCATACGCCACCCTGGGGTCGATGTGGATGATGCGCGGCGTCAACCGGGAGGCGATCAAGCTGGCCCGGCGGGCGCAGGAGGTGGCCTGGCCGCTCGGCCTGACCAAGGTGCTCAGCAACGCGCTGAACACCGAGGCGTGCGCCGCCCGGGTGATTGGCGGGAAGTGGTCGGGCACACTGCACCAGGCCCTGGACATCGCGCTGGCCGGCCGGCACGAGGCCGAGGTGGGCCGTGCCTACGTGAACCTGCACGCCGGCCATGTTGCCGAGCGGGACTGGGCCGCCGCTGAGCGGTATTTCACCAGGGGCCTCGCGTACTGCGACGACCACGACATCGCCACCTACTCCATCTACGCGCGCAGCCAGCGGACCAGCGCCCTGGATCGGATGGGCCGCTGGGATGAGGCCGTGGCCCTCTGTACGGAGCTGCTGAGCACGGGGGGACCGTCCCCGAACATCCGGCTCTGCCCGCTGCACCGGCTCGGCCTGATCCAGGCCCGCCGGGGCGAGGCCCCGGCCTCCTGGAACTCTCTCGACGAGGCCATCGGCTACGCCGACGGGGCCGGTGAGCCGAAGTCGATCGTGCCGGTGCGGCTGGCCCGCGCCGAGGCGTTCTGGCTGGAGGGCAACCTGGCTGACGCCCGCCGCGAGGCCGAGCTGGCCGATGACGCGGTCGACGGCTCCGACGGATGGGACCGTGGGGCGGTCGCGGTCTGGCTGCGGCGCACCGGCTCGGCCCGGCCGCCGCGCGGTGAGTTCGCCGCGCCCCACCAGCGTCAGCTCGACCGCGACTGGGCCGGCGCGGCGCGCCTCTGGACGGACCTAGGCTGCCCCTACGAGACCGGGATGGCCCTGCTCGGGGCGGCCGACGAGGCCTCACTGCGCAAGGCGCTGTGGATCTTCACCGACCTCGGCGCCATGGCCACGGCCAGGGTCACCAGGCAGAAGATGCGCCGGCTCGCGATCCGGTCGATCCCGGCCGGGCCCCGGGCGGCAACGCGGGAACACCCGCTCGGGCTGACCAGGCGCGAGCGTGAGGTCCTCGACCTGATCTGCGCCAGGCACACCAACGCGGAGATCGCCGGGAAGCTGTTCATCTCGGTCAAGACCGTCGACCATCACGTGTCGGCGGTGCTGGCCAAGCTGGACGCACCGACCCGGCGCGCGGCCGCCACCCGGGCCGCCAAGCTCGGCCTCACCAGAGCGGCCCGCTGACGGCGGGCCGCGCCAGGACATGCCTTAACATCTCCCCATGTCCGATCAGGCCGGGCCGCCGGCACCGGAAATCGACACCGGGTATGCGCATTCAGCCCGGATCTACAATTACTGGCTCGGCGGCAAGGATAATTTCGCGGCTGACCGGGAAGCGGCCGAGCAGGCGATCGCCGCCAATCCTGGGATCGTCACCGACGTGCGGGCGAACCGCGCAGGCCCTGGCGGCCCGAGCCCGGCGCGCTCAGCCCGGCCCAGGTAACGGCCTGGTGCGGGGTTGCCAGGAAGGCCTAGCGCGCCACCGGTCGGCGACTCGCCCGGCGGTCCGGCGAATTTCCTGTGTCCGCGCCCCCGTATATGCCTTTTGACCTGGGATGCAAGACACACATCAAGGTAACCGCAACAAGGGCAATTTGAATTGGATGGCGGGCGTGTTGTCCCAGCACCCGGAGTGCCCCGTTCGGTGCTGGGGCGGCGCGCTGGTGCCACAGGTCTGGCAGTGACGAGCTGCGCGGTGCCGAAGGAGTGTCCCCAATGCCCACCACCAACTCCCCGGCAGCCAGGGCCGCCGAGATCCCCCTCACCTTCGCTGCCCAGCGCGGCGGCGGATTCCCCGATGTGCTCACCGAAGACCACGCCGAGGTCACCGCCCCGGCCGGTGGCGAGCCCATGCGCGTGGTCCACCGATACGAGGATCTGCTAAGTGTGAAAAGCTCCCCGGCTTGGCGGATGGCCAACCGCTGCGAAACTCCGCTCACCGGCGCCGAAGTCCCGGGCGGTGAACCGCCCGGCCACATGCTGGGCATGGACGGCCCGGCCCACCGCAAGCTCCGCCAGACGATCGGCCACCTGTTCACCAGCGACGCGGCCGACGCGCTGCGCCCCCGGATGAGAGCGGCGGCCGCGGAACTGCTGGACCAGATCGCTCCCCGGGGCACCGGCGACCTGCGGTCCGACTACGCTGAGCCAGCTACCGCCGCCACCGTCTGCGCCGCTCTCGGCGTACCCATCGCGGACTGGGCGCCGATCATCCGGCCCGCCGGGGAGATCGCGTTCGGTGTCGTGCAGCCCGGCGGCGGGGTGATCAATGCCCAGGCGGCCTGGCATGCCATCTGGGGCTACTACGAGGGGGTTATCGCCGCCAAGGGGGCCAGCCCCGACGATGGGCTGGTGGCGCAGATGTGTGCGGCCATGCAGCGGGCCGGGTACACGCTCGAGGAAGTCGTCCGGGCGGTCGCCACCGTCAGCAACGGCGCGACCGCGCTGCTGCCGGTGCTGGAACGGGTGCTGATCTGGCTGCTGCACCGCCCCGATACCCTCGCCGAGGTGTTCCTGGGGGAACGCACCTGGGCGCAGGTCGTGCGCGAGGCGATCGTGCAGGAGGCACTGTTCCCCGTCACCCCGCCGCTGGTCGCCGGCAAGGACGCGCGGATAGGCAGGTGCCCGGTGCCGGAAGGGACCTTAGTGCTGCCGTCGCTGGTTTCGGCGGTCCGGCACCCACGGGGCGGCGCGTGGCTGGCGTTCGGCCCCGGCCAGCACCGCTGCCCCGGTGACGAACTCACCCTTGCCGCTCTGGAGGAATACACGGAGGCGTTTTTCCGCCGCTACCCGCACGCCTACCTGACCACGCCGGTGCTGGAATGGCGAGACGGCCCGCTGGCCATCCCGCGGGAGGCCCGGTTCGCGGTCCGCAGATTACCCAGGCGGGATGCCGAGTGGATGTACCGCCGGCGCGCGCGGCCGATGCCCCTGGGGTCGTTACCGAGACCCTGCCCCGCAGCAGGCCAGGCCGGGGCGTTACCGCCGCGCACCGCGCGGCCGGCGACGCATCCGCGCACGGTTATCGTAGGCCGCCGTCCGGCGGGGTTCCCGGTGGTGCGTCGAGCGCCGCCCGGTAGGCGGCGTCCCGGCCCGCCTTTCCCGCCTTATGCTGCTCGCGTTCCTCGCGGTTGCTCAGCGCGATGTCGTACCGGTCGTCGCCGCTGAGCGCGAGTTCGACCTGCTCGGGGTGCTTGTCCTGGTACGCCACGCGCACCGTCTGACCCACGGCCGGTACCTCGAAGTCCGGCCGTTATAGGGAGCCCGCCGGGGTGGCCGCCTGAGTAGGGGCTACTCATTTCCGCTCCCGCCGGGCACTGCCTCGCCCGGGCTGATGCCCTAGGCGATCAGGATTGCCACGTCGGTCTCCAGCTTGGCGGGGTCAGGCTCCTGGGAGGGGTCGGTGAGGTAGTGCTCGGCGCGGCAGCGCCAGGCGGAGCCCTGGGCGGTTTCCCAGGTGTCGAGCTCGATCGCGTGCTCCTGCGCCCACCGCAACAGCGCGGCGTTGCTGGCGATGAGCCCGTCATAGGGCCCGGTATGCCGGAGTACCGCATACCTGCCCTCGGGCAGGGTGCCGGGCTGGATGCGGCCGCTGGCGGTGATCGGTGCGGTGACGGGCGCCGCCAGCTCGATCTGCATGTCACCCGCCATGTCGATGACCAGGTAGCGGATGAGCGGCGGGCCGGCTGGCGGGATACCCTGGCTGGCCAGCCAGCCGAACAACTCGGAATACCCGCTGTCTATGGCGCTGGACAGGCCGTCCATGGAGACGGTCGCCGGGATGCCGGCGTAGTGCTGCGCGGCACGTTCCTGGATCTGTGGCTCATGGCTCATGTCGTGGCCCTCCGTTGTGTGTATTCCTCGATCGGACTGCCGTCCGCCCCGGTAATCATCGCTGGCACGGCAGACAGCCCCGGGGACCCTGATCTAGCTGCGTATATTCATAGCCATGACCGAGGCAGTGGCCCGCTCGGATGTGCGTATGGCCGAGTTGCTTGCCGTGCTGTCGCTGGCCGCCGACCTGGGCATGGGCCAGCCGATGGAGCACGTACTCCGCCAGTGCCTGATCGGCCTGCGGCTGGCCAGGCAGCTGGGCCTGGCCGAGGCCGACGAGGAAGTCGTGTACTACACGGCGCTCGTGGCCTGGGTGGGCTGCCATGTGGATGCCTACGAGCAGGCAAAGTGGTTCGGCGACGACACGGTGCTCAAGACGGACTTCCGGCATGTCGACTTCAGCGGCCTCGCCGGCCCGCTGTTCATGCTCCGCCATCTTGGCGCGGGCAGGCCGCTGCTGGAGCGGGCCAGGATCGGGGCCGCCTTCCCCGGCGAGGGGCGCCGGGCCGCCGAGTCGATGCTGGAGAACCACTGGCTCGCGGCGGACGGGCTGGCGGCGCGGCTCGGCCTGCCGCAGCGGGTTCGCGACAGCGTGGAGCAGACCTTCGAGCGCTGGGACGGCAAGGGCGTCCCCAAGGGCGTGCGGGGCGAGGAGATCCTGGTGACGGCCCGGCTGGTCACGCTCGCGGACGTGGTCGAGGTGTTCCACCGCGCAGGTGGCACCGACGCCGCCGTCGCGGTGGCACGTCAGCGGCGCGGGACGCAGTTCGATCCGCAGGTCGTGGATGTGTTCGTGGATCAGGCGGCGGCGTTGTTCGCGGGCCTGGACGAGGCCAGCAGCTGGGACGCCGTCCTGGGGGCGGAGCCAGGCCAGGGGATACGCCTCACCGGTGCGGCGTTCGATGCCGCCCTGGAGGCCATCGCCGACTTCACCGACGTCAAATCGCCCTACACCCTCGGCCATTCGCGCGCCGTGGCCGACCTGGCCGGCGAGTCCGCACGCATCTTCGGGCTGGACAGCCAGGCTGTGACGCTGGTCCGCCGCGCCGGTCTGGTGCATGACCTGGGGCGCCTCGGCGTGCCGAACACCATCTGGGACAAGCCGGGCGGGCTCAGCCACGCGGAAACCGAGCGCGTGCGGCTCCATCCGTATCTCACCGAGCGCATGCTGGTGTGCTCGCCCGCGCTCGCTCCGCTGGCCACCGTCGCGGCGCAGCACCACGAGCGCCTGGACGGCTCCGGCTACCCGCGCGGGTTGTCCGGCGGGGCGGTGAGCCCAGGGGGCCGGGTGCTTGCGGCCGCCGACTTCTACCGCGCGCGGACCGAACCGCGGCCGCACCGGCCGACGAGCACGGCCGGGGAGGCAGCGGCCCAACTGCGGGGCGAGGTGCGGGCGGGCCGGCTCGACGGGGGAGCGGCGGAAGCCGTACTGTCAGCCGCCGGTCACCGGGCCACCCGCAGGCCCGCCAGGCCGGCCGGGCTGACCGGCCGTGAGGTCGAGGTGCTCCGCCTGCTGGCCCGTGGCCTGTCGAACAGGCAGATCGCCGAGCGTCTCGTCATATCGCGCAAGACGGTCAGCCATCACGTCGAGCACATCTACGCCAAGACCGGCACCACCAACCGGGCGCTCGCCAGCCTGTTCGCGGCCAGCCACGCGCTGATCGACGGCGAACCCGGCACCTCCGGCGCCGGTGCCGCCGAGGCCGGGCAGGCCGGCCTCTCGCGCTGACCCGGTTACCCCCGTGCCGCCGTCGGCTCCGCCACGATCGGCTGGAAGCCCGAGCACAGGATTCGCATCCAGGAGATGCGCGGGCCGTCGGTGCGGTAGTAGGCCTGCTGCTCAACCAGATAGTCGTCGCCGTCCTCGCGCACCCGCATCCGGTACGCGACGTGCTCGCACTCCGCCACCTGCCCGGCGGTCACCGAGCACAGTTCGAGGATCTGCGTCGCGGCATCGAACCACGTGCCCAGGATGATCTCCTCGGCCGCCTGCCTGCCGGTGCTGGCCTGCCAGTGCCGCCGGGGCGTCAGGGCCTGGAAGTCGACCGTGTCGGCCAGCACCGCGCACAGCGCGTCCGTATCCTGGTGCGCGAGAGCCCGCGCAAACCGCTCACCTGGCGAATCCATCGGGTTCCTCCGGCCGTGATCAGTAGCTGAACGTGGTTGCGGGCTCATCGCCGATCCACTCCCACAGGGGCACCGTGCCGCCGAGCGTGGCGTTCCCCACCAGGCTGTCTTCGGCCAGATGCCGGGAGTTGAAGCAGATGGGGCACGTCAGGTACTGCCCGCCCGCCTCGGCGTAGCGCTTGGTCAGGTCGGCCAGGGGCGGGCATCCCTCACAGGCCACCCCCTGGGCCACGCCCGCCACGGTGAGCCGGACGGCCTCCTTGGTGAGGAACATCAGGGTCGGGCGCCCCTGCTCGGCCGCTGCCACCGCGACCAGGAAGGCCACGGTGACCTTCTCGGGATCCTCCAGCCCCGTCGTCAAGCTGA